>Ga0156174_1009_pt1 | contig 43482 bp, 28 predicted proteins | sample RifCSPlowO2_12_FD_107827 | JGI IMG/M metagenome (GOLD analysis project Ga0156174, IMG submission 107827) | Bacteroidetes bacterium RIFCSPLOWO2_12_FULL_35_15
GAAATTAAATAATTGAAATGGAGCCAATAATAAAATACGTCAATGGTAGTAACCTTTCTTTTTCAGGAAGGTGTATCGAGAACGTGTATCGGCATACTTGCCTCTCGCATTCTCGATACACTCCTTTTAGTTGCACTCGAATTGACCACCCTCTTTTATGTTATCCGAAATTTTTAAAAATCAAATTTAAAGCCTGTCTAAAGATATTCTCCGTTATTTTTTGTGAAAACTTCTTATTCTTCCGTTTTTTTTGATCTTTCATTACGATGTTTGAAGATACTTACCTCACAATTTCAAAGCCTTCAGAAGGCGTATTCAAAGATAAAGGAAGCAAATTTTTTGCATTTGCTTTTCCGGTAACACACGAAGAAGAAATAAAAAAACTGTTAGCCGATTTACGTAAAGAACATTTCAATGCACGGCATCATTGTTATGCATTTCGGTTAGGAGCCGATAAGCAAGCCTTTCGGGCTAACGATGATGGCGAACCTGCTTATACTGCCGGGAAACCAATTTTAGGTCAAATACAATCCAAAGACCTGACAAATATTTTAATTGTTGTAGTTCGTTATTTTGGCGGAACATTATTGGGTGTTGGAGGTTTGATAAGCGCTTATAAACTGGCTGCTGCTGCTGCCTTGCAAAATTCGATCATCATTGAAAAAACAGTAAATGATATTTATGAAATCAAATTTGATTATTTGCAAATGAATGATGTAATGAAAATTATTAAAGATGAAAATCTTGAAATTTGTTCGCAAAATTTTGAATTGAATTGTTCTCTTTCTTTTTCAGTTCGAAAAAATAATTCTAATAAAGTGTTTGAACAATTCAGTAAAATAAATGATCTGAAAATTGTTTTTACAGGTTCCTGTTGATTTTATAATGTTCCTTATTCGTACATTCGCAACGATCCGTTTTTCGTAGATCACATAGATTCGTACATTCGTATAAATTCGTATTTCGTAGATTATTATAAATTCGTTATTCGTAGCTTATTATAGATTTGTACATTCCTATAAATTCGTTTTTTTAGATTACATACAGATTCGTACATTCCTATAAATTCGTTTTTTTAGATTACATACAGATTCGTACATTCGTATAAATTCGTTATTCGTAGATTAATATAGATTCGTACATTCGTATAAATTCGTTATTCGTAGATTATTATAGATTCGTACATTCGTATAAATTCGTTATTCGTAGATTATGAAGTTATTAAAAGAAATGTGTGCCATTCATGCCCCTTCGGGCAATGAAACCGCCATGACCAATTTTTTGTTGAAGTACATCGATAAACATAAAAAAAACTGGAAAGTAAAACCAAAGATATTTTCCGGAGAGGGGTTTCAAAATTGTATCGTCATGGTTTTTGGAAAACCAACAACAGCAATTTTTGCTCATATTGATAGTATTGGATTTACAGTGCGCTACGGAAAACAATTGTTGAAAATTGGGGGTCCCAAAACGGTCGATGGTTTCGAATTGGTAGGCGAAGACAGCAAAGGAAAAATTCATTGTAAACTAGAAGTAGATAACGAAAATAATATTTCCCATAATTTTAAGCGGGAGATCGAACGGGGAACCGAACTTACATTCAAGCCGGATTGGCGCGAAACAAAGGACTATGTTCAATGTTGCTACATGGATAATCGTCTTGGAGTATGGAATGCCTTAAAAGTAGCTGAAACATTAAAAGATGGTATTATTGCGTTTTCTTGTTGGGAAGAACATGGAGGAGGAAGTGTTTCCTTCCTTCAGAAATTTATTTATCAGAAATACAATGTTTCTCAATCTCTGATATCAGATATTACCTGGGTTACAGAAGGTGTACCACATGGAAAAGGAGTCGCAATTACGATGCGTGATAGTTTGATTCCACGGAGATCATACGTTGAAAAAGTGATCGCTATCGCAAAAAAATCAAAAATTAAATTTCAATTGGAAGTGGAAGGCAGTGGAGGAAGTGATGCGAAAGAATTACAAATGGCTGAATATCCTTGGGATTGGTGTTTTGTAGGTGCTCCTGAAGACAATGTTCATTCACCCAACGAAAAAGTTTTTAAAAGTGATATTGATGCAATGGTTAAATTGTATAAAGTGTTGATGGAAAAATTATAACATATTCTTGCGCTGGAACAACGCGCCTTTCGCAAGATGATATTTTATGGAGACTTCTATCCCGCCCATTAAATGAGATGTTGTACGGTAATTCGAAACATTGAGATCATACGATAATCCTATTGAAAAATCTTTCAGGGAATAATAAATTTGTGGAATGATCGCATCTTTCACTCTGTAATGTACACCAATTGCAATTCCTGATTCATTTAAAAACCCGGTGACTTTTGTTTCGTTTTGAATTCGGTAACGTACAGCGCAACCCACTGTAATCTCATTTGATGAGCCTTGCATAAAATAAATGGCAGAGGGAAGTACAGATATCCGGGAACCTGTTTTATCAAAATGTCCGTTTACATTCACAACTAGTTTGCCATATAATTTGTCGCTTACCGATAGATATTTTTGTGTTGGCTGATTGATGTGATAATAAGCTGCACCAATGGCAAATCGTTTTAATTCATTTCTGTCGAGCGTTGCCTTTCCTGAATTGTATTCATAATATAAACCGGCACCAATATCGACATACATGAAGGAATTCATAGTTGTATTTTCATTTGAATTTAGGGATGAATTGAAGCCCTTACCATCGTATTGATTTTCCCATGTCAGCGAATTCAGGTCTGCTTTGTGTTGAGCGCCACCAACTGAAATGCCCAATGAAAATTTACTTTGTTCACCCACAGGTAATATGCCGGCTATACATAAATTAATTTGTGTTAAGCCGAATTTTGAATCACCTGCTTTATCGCTGAAAAAATTAATTCCGGCTCCTAAATGGGCTTTCTTTTTATTGTAATCAAACATGGGTAGGTCGAACGATGCTGCTACGGTATTGAATGCATTTCCCATTGAACTCCATTGGTTTTTGTAATTAATAATTGCACGCATGTAACCACTGTAAACACCGGTAGCTCCCGGATTCAACAATTGAGGTGTTTCGGTAAGTTGAGAGAAATGCACATCCTGTGCATCGGAAACAAACACTACAAAACAAAATAAAATGATTGAAATCTGTTTTTTTATTTTCATTAGTATTTTGTTGATTCCTATTTACTATGTGTCATTTCGAGCTTGTCGAGAAATCTTTATACTTGAAGCAATATGCTAGTTAATGTAAAGATTCCTCCGCGGAGTTTATACTGAGCGAAGTCGAAGTAATCGGAATGACATTTTTATTTTACCAAAGTAATATTTCCTTTACGTTCTACTTTATCACCGTTAGGCATTATTCCAAATAACTGATAAGCAAAAACACCTGAATTTAAAGCTTGTCCGTTAAATTTTCCATCCCAGCCTTTTGTTCTGTCAGTGGTATGAAATACCTCTTGCCCCCAACGATTATAAATTGAAAAATTTAAAGATGTAATAGTTCCTAATACAAAAAGCACATCGTTATTGTTATCACCATTCGGTGAAAAAGCTGTTGGAACCGCTACTTCTCCTGAAGGAGGCAGAGGAGGTTCGCTACTCAGGCGAAAAACAGCAACTACATCATCGCTTTGCGTATAGGTAACTTCTGCCGAATCACTTGTAGTGCCTGGTGTTGGTGTATGATTATTCATTTGCCAATGATCAAATACATAGGCTGCACTTGTAGGTGTTGCTTTTAATTTGGTAACAATACCACCAAAATAATTTCCTGTAAAAATATAGGAGGGAGGAGTGATGCTATTAATTTTAATACTTCCGGCACCAACAGGAGTTACATCATAAGTGATTTGATAGGGGCCTGTGAGATTGTAACAATCGATCATTCCTTGATTGATTGCGGTACATCGTTGATTAATAAAATTTCTCATCGTAGTAACATTTGCCTGCCAGGCACTAACCGATCCTCCCCAACGAGCAATCTGAGCCGTCATTTCAGGTTGAATAACTGCAATCATGCTATCTAATAAGGGAATAGAATAATTGCAATTTAACGTAGTATTCATCAAGTCAATATAACGGGCTTCATAATATTGCTTGAACCCGGGATTCGCCAGTAAGTCATTTAAGATCTCGATATGCCCTTGTCCGCCAGGATCAGGTAAAGTTTCCGGATTACAAGGATCAGCAGCAGCAGTCTGATCAGGAATTCCAGTATAATTAATATAGTGACCAAAGCAGGCATCATTGTCCCACAAGGTATAACGCCATTTCTTTTCATTTTCATTAGGATCCATGCCTCTCCACCAGGCAGTGTTCCAGTTTAACCAATCGGAAGTAACCGCCCATGAATTTAAAACAATATAATCAACCAGGCTTTTTACATTTAAAAGACTATCCACATGATCATAATTTGCCTGAACAGCCATATTATTGGAAGTAATGAAGCTTCGTAATGTATTCCAATCAGTTTGTGCCTGGGCTCCACCATACTGACTCCAGGTACTTCCCCATGTCATTAAAAACTGAACATTTGGATCATCCTGGTTGGAATAATAACTTGTAAAATCCAGGTCATCTACTTTTTCGCGGATATCATATACACCCCAATATTGTGCATTCACATATAATATGCAGGGCGTCCAGGTGCGTTCATCCAAATGCAAATTACCACGTTGAGAAATCGTATGAACGTATGAATCACGGATATGTGCACCTCCTGTTTCGAAAGGATAATTATCATTTGCAGCTGCTTTCAGAATAATTCGTTGAAACGATTTTCGTGTTTTATTTACGAATATCTTGTCATTTACCCCATAATTATAACCAAATTCATCTTTTGATACAAAATCAATTCCTCGTTGATCATAGGCCCAGGAATCATTTCCATGCTTGTTTGTTTCCCCATCCGATTCAGCTTTTAATTGTTTGGAAGCATCAAAATATTCTAATCCTGTTTCAGGTTCATTTTGAGTTCCGTTCATTAAGTCCAGTACCTGGTCGCCAAAAATGGAAATTACGGCAACTGTATGTGTTACATTAATAAAATAGGTATTGCTATTTACAAAACTTTGAGGTATTAATGGATTTGAACTAAATGCCCTTGCTCTTAATACTGTTGTTGTTGCAATAGAAACAGGAGTAGAGTAGGTGGTAGAGGCTGTAGTTGGAACCGATCCATCAATAGTATAACGAATGGTTACACCTGCATCAGGTGAACTTATGGAGACTGTTTGTGAACCAGGATAAAAACCTGCATTTACACTCATCACAGGCAGTGTAGCATATTCCAGTTTTGCGTTTAGGTTTGATGCTATTGGACTTGGAGTAGTAAATACTCCCCATGCACTTCCACCATTTGTAGTTCTGCCTCTTGAATGTCCTTGCTGGGTTGGCTTTAATGTCATCGAATCAATAATTACTCCGACAGGATTCGTAAAAACAAGGGCTTCCGGTTTTGTTTGGTTAAGAGAAAAACCGGCATGTATGTTTGTACCCACCATTGTATTCTGACCGGAGCACCATATTAGTAAAAAACCATTGGATGGAATAGATACTCCTAAAGGAATGGCCCATTTAGTTGGGTTGCTGATTTTGTCACTTAAATAATAGCCGGTTAGGCTCACAGCGGAACCGCCTGCATTATATAATTCTACCCAATCGGGAGTATCACCATAATTATCATTAATAGTGGAAACATTAGAACAGGAATACTCATTTATTACTATTTGTCCAATAGCTTTTGTTGGTACCGAAAAAATAGAAATAACTATTGAAAATAAAAGAAAGCAATATTTTAATTTCATTGTAAAGAGATCGGAAATTAATAAAGTATGCTAAATTAAACTATTAATATTGGTTTAACAATAAATTTAATTTAGAATAGAAGTAACCGGTGTTCGATTAACTAATCCAATAAAAAACTCATTGTACAACCATGTCAAAAATACCACTGCTTAATATGAATTAATCCAACGCTTTCCTCTCCTTTCCTTTGGAGAAGGATTAAGGCTGAGGCCAAAACAAATGGACTAGTTTATATTAAACAGTGGAATGGTTGTTTGTTAGTTTTTTGTTGGACCAAACATTTTGTTTAAAAAAAAAGATTTTCCTGAGTTTATTCTGAACGAAAGAAGGAATGATATCCCGCATTTTTCCAAGCCTTTTTTTATTCAACGAAAAATTCAAAACACCATATATATAATGATTTGCAGAATACCTCTTTTTAGGTATTGCGTGGAATTATTCTAAATAAGATATTTGTCCCATGATTCATTAATAACCCAATCAATAAAAAAAATAATTATGAAAAATATATTTCTAACACTCATTACTTCCTTTATGTTTTTTTGTTCACAGGCACAAACAAACAAGGGAAACATTACAGGAAAAGTGAAAGATAAAACTGGAAAAGCTGTTGAGTTTGCAAACATTCAGGTTGAAAAAACTGCTTTTGGAGCTTATTCAGATGAAAGCGGCAAATTCACTATAAAAAATATTCCGCAAGGCGACTACATCATTGTTGCTTCTATTATCGGTTTTGAGCCGATCAAACAAAATGTATCTGTAAAGGCTGGAGAAACAATAATAATCTCTTTTGACGTTGCCGAAAAAGTTCATGCACTTAAAGAAGTCAGCATTACATCAACTGGTATAAAAGGAGAAATAAAAGACATTCCGGGAACAGTTTCTATCATTGATTCAAGACAAATTCAGGAATCAGGGGCTCAGAATATCGGACAAATAATAAACAGGGTACCTGGTGTTAACTATCTTGATGAAGATGGAAGGGGCTTAAAACCAAATATCGGTCTGCGTGGACTTGACCCCCTAAGAAATCGAAATTTATTGGTACTTATGGATGGGAAGTTTCCTATTGGAATGACATATTACGGTGACCCGGCATCCTATTATATGACTCCCGTTCAGAGTGTGGATAGAATTGAAGTGATTAAAGGTGCATCTCCTGTATTATATGGAGGGTATTCCGTTGGTGGTGTGGTAAATATGATTACAAAAAAAGGAAAATATACTCCCGAAACAAAAGCTGATGTGTCATATGGAAGCTACAATTCGATTAACACCCAGGTTTCTACTGGCGGCAATAACGGGAAAGTAAATTATATGATTTCTGGCCTATACCGACAGGGAGATAGTTTCAGAAAAAGAGGTAAATTTAATGTGAAGGACTTCACAATAAACATAGGAACAGAACTTGATTCGACCTCTGAAATTTCATTATACCTCAATGGATTCGCAGAAGATTCTGAAACTCCGGGTGGATTGACTCAGGCACAATACGATGCTGACCCGACTCAGAGTCAGCATACCAGTGACCACTTTTATTCAAAACGATTCAGTACGGCATTATCCTACAAAAAAGTGTATAAAAAATATCACACTTTTTCAACCTCGGTTTATGGAAATTATTTTGTGAGGGATTGGTGGATAGCTTATAAGAATCCGACTAATAACGGATTTTTAAGAGATATACACGCACTGGGAAATGTTTCTGATTACAATTTTACAAAAGACATATTTAAAAAGAAAAATTCCTTGATTGTAGGTGTTCGTGTGCATAGTGATCGTTTGGATGATATAAACATTGCGGGGGCAGACAAGGAATCAAGAACAGGAACAACAACCGGAAATGCTATAAACACAAGCTTTATTTACGAAGGATTTATTTATGATGAATTCAGCATCACTAAAAATCTAACCATCGCGCCAGGAATAAGATACACAAACATCAATTACTCGAAAAAAGATTTTATTAAGAAAAGAAAGGACGAAATGAATGTTGAAGCCGTGGTATATTCAGGGGGATTAATTTATAAACTATTTGAACATTCCCGTATTTATGCTACCGTTTCAAAGGGGTTTCAGCCTCCAACTCTTAATGCTGCATTAAATCCCGGAAATATTGATTCAGATGTAGATCTTAAAGCTGAAACTTCAATGAATTATGAAGCAGGTTTTAGAACCGATCCATTCAGTTGGCTTTCCTTAAATGCTTCTGTTTACAGAATGGATTTCGCAAACAAAGTGATTTCAGAAAGTGGAATCAACAAAAATGCAGGAGGAAGTTATCATAGAGGAATAGAAGCGGAATTAGAATTGGGGTCGTGGAAAGGATTCAGTTTTTTTGCAAACGGAACTTTACAGAAAGCAACATTCACCACAGGAGCAGACAGTGGAAAGGTTTTACCAAACGCCCCTCAACAAATTGCAGCAGTGGGTATCCGTTACAAATTCCCTCTTGAAAATCAAAGTTTGGTAATCAATGTATTTAACAATTACGTGGGAAAACAATACAGTGATTCAAAAAATACTGAAGCAGGAACTATTGACGGGAAAAACGGAGCAGTCCCTGAATATAATGTAATGAATGCTACAATAAATTATAGCCGGAAACATTGGGGCGTATATGTTAATGTAAATAATGTGCTTGACGAAAAATATTTCACATTACGCTGGGCTTCATGGAATGGTATCATTCCATCTCCGGGAAGGAACTTTATGGTCGGAGCTCAACTTAAATTCTAATTATTCAGTAATCAAATCAAAACTGTAGTAACAATTAAAAATAAACGCATGAAAAATTTAATAAAAATTCGCAAGTCAATAATCTACTTATCATTGCTCACAACAGTTTATGTAATATGCTCTGCTCATTTCATTTGGACAGAAACATCTGGCATTGCAACAGTGGGTAAAGAGCATTTAGTTAATCTCTTTTTTGGAGAAATAAATTTTAACCAATTTGAAATAAGTGGTGGAAGGTTAGATGAAATGGATGGATTGAAATCCATTTGCATCAATCCAAAAAATTCGGAAAAAGAATTACAGTTGGTAAAACAAAAGGACAGATTTACGACAAAATTTACTCCCGAAGAAGCAGGAGTTTATCACGTTTTAACAAGCAATACAGTTGCCAAGGTAATGGATTTGAGAAAATCAGGTTTAGGAATTGTTAAGCCAATGTATTACGCTCGTCAAATTGTTTTTTGTCCTGACAAAACAAATTCAGATATTCTGAAAACTTCAACGATTAAACCGTACTTTGATTTAGATTTAATTCCTGAGTACAGTAATTCCAAACTAAATACTTTTTCCGTTAATCAACCCATAAACTTTTATGCATACTTCAAAAAAGCAGGCGTAAAAGGAGGAAAAATATTTGCGCATGCTCCTAATGGATGGTCCAAAGAAATTGATGCAAACGAAAAAGGACTCTGCTCCTTCACACCACTTTGGGAAGGGCAATATGTTATTGATTGGGTTTATACCGAAAACTCAACAGGAACTTACCAGGAAAAACAATTTGAATTTATCAGACACAGAGCAGTTCTGACAATCAATGTAGTGAAGTGAAAGGAAAGATAAATCCTTACAAAGCGCATCGGCTAATTGGATTGATTTTTCTTCCATTTTTAATTGTATCCGTACTTACGGGTTTTTTTAGAGCAAATCATCAATGGTTTTGGAAAGAGGATTATAAAAAAATTAAAAACCCCAGTTACGATTATAAAATAAAAACTCCTGAAATAGCTATTGACAGTGTTTTTGTGATTTTAAGAAATACATATGGAGAAAACATTTCGGTATCTGAAATAAAACTAAAAAATGAAATAGGGAAATTATTTTATGATGTTAAAATAAAAAATCATTTACCAGTTTTAGTTGCTGCAGATAAAGGGAAAATTGTAAGCCCGATTTCAATTGAATTAGCAAAAGAAATAGCAGGGCAATATGTAAAACAAGAATTAAAGTTTAAAACAATTTATGCTGACGATAATTATAAAACAAGAAAAGACAAAAAGAAAAGACCTGTTTTCATTGCTGAATATGATGATCCGCTTCACACAAAAATTTATATTGATAAAAACAATGGAGAAATTGAAGAAGAAACGGACGATAATTTACAATTCGGATTTTGGATGGTAAAACTCCATGATTATGATTTTTTGGGAGCCAAACGATTCAATTTAAGTTTTGTTGGTATCGGGCTTTTTATTCTTGGTTTTACAGGACTTTACCTTTGGCTGAAAAAAAACGAAAAGTGATTCAACCATAATGAATCAATAATTTGTCCGGAAATTGTAAATTTATATAAACGTCTTTCATCTTGATCTTATCTTGGCGTTTAAAATTTCAAAACTATTTTTGGTTTTTTTTAAACAAAACTCAAATTAAGTTATTAATTTTTTTATCCATTGATATTTGTGTAAATCCAGGGCAAATTTAATTTTGATGTGCTGAGTTGAACTAAAAACTAATCTTAATCTATAATGTGTGTTAAGCAATCACTTTGAAAACACCTATTTATCTCATACAGGAGGAATCAACTATCGTCTGCACATAAAAAAATGTCGCTTTAGGGCCGATTAATTTTCAATTTTGCAAGACTTGATAGTAATCAAAATTTCCCTCAAAGACTTTCTGTTAAAAAAGATTTCAGTAATATACTTCCAGCGGCCACATTCGATTATAAAATGTCGAAAGAGAAAAATTTTAAAATAGCATACCGGCTTCTACCAATTCACCATCGGTCAAAAGTGAGTGTATTTGATATTCTGAAGCAAATCAATAGTATAAAAAGAACGGTGACTGAAACGTATATTGAGGATAGTGAAACCAATGTACTGTCTCAATATTATTTAATTATATTAACATATGGTCTGAAGAATTTCAAAAAGTAGTACGAAGTTTTAGATATGTTATCGCAGACGTCCTGATATTTTCTCTTAAAAACGATTCATACCATTTTTGAGACTTTCCAATGCAATTGTTCTCAAATGGATAATACACTTCCCGCATTCATGAACTATTTTCTAAATCTAGGGTGTTTTTAGGGTATCAAAAAAAATTATTTTACTAATCAAAGAGAGATCAACTATTACCAAGCCGTCTAGAATTATTACTGGCTCAGTTAGATTGAGGAGTATGAACATTAATTACCTTATCTTCCTTCAAAGATTCTTTTTTTTATCTTAAAATTTCCCGATCAATCCAATTCCTAAGTTTACACCATTTGCTTTTAAAGATACTTCTGTGTCCCATGTTTTATTTAAGTTGCTATCATTCAAATTAGAGTATTTTATTTTTGGATAGTTATATCCCATGAATCCCAAATTAAAAAACATACCCACATGGTCACCAAAATAAATTCGTGGTACTAATGCAATTCCATAACCAAGACCATTTGATTTAGCAATGGTTTCAAGCGCATCTTTCGATTGAATACTTAAATAAGAATAACCTAAAGACAAATTTATTGGCATATCGAATCTTTTGGATTTTATCAAATGGATATTGAGCACTATGCCGGCATCAATTCCTCTGTGTATTGGTTTGATATGCGAGATAGAATCCTTCTCTTCCAGGAAATTCGAAAAGTTAAAACGGGCACCTATTCCCAGCCAATTAGCTACTCCATATTCCAACATAAATGGAAAATGGGAGCCCCCGGCACCGTCAGTGGTATCTTTTGTGAAGCCGGAAGATACCTGGTGTATTTTAGTGCCATATAGATCAAGTCCTGCGCCAATGCTTACGGTTACGTTTCCCTTTTCAAAAGCTTTTTGGGCTTTTGAAGAATAAATAATGCTTAAGGCTGCGATTGTCAGAATGATTTTTTTCATCTATTTATAATTTATTTTTTAATACAGAAAACTAGGAATATCTAATTTGTAAAAAATAAAATTAGAATATTTTTTAATTAAAGCAACATAAAAAATTAGTTTTGTAATAATTAAAACAAGAATCATGGATCAGTTGAGAGTAGTATTTATGGGAACACCTGAATTTGCGGTGCAATCATTGGATATATTAGTAAAAAATAATTACAACATTGTTGGAGTGGTTACTATGCCTGATAAGCCGGCAGGAAGAGGATTACAACTGCAACAATCAGATGTAAAAAAATATGCATTGGAAAAAGGATTAACAATTCTTCAACCTGAAAAATTAAAAGATGAAAATTTCTTGGAGCAATTGAGGGAATTAAAAGCAGATCTGCAAATTGTTGTTGCATTTAGAATGTTACCTGAGGCTGTATGGAACATGCCGCCTTTAGGAACAATCAACCTGCATGGTTCGTTGTTGCCACAATATAGAGGTGCGGCACCAATCAATTGGGCCATAATAAATGGTGAAAATGAAACAGGCGTTACTACATTTTTTCTGCAACATCAGATCGATACCGGGAAAATTATTTTTAGAGAAAAGACTCCGATAGAAGAAAATGATACTGCAGGTATTATACATGACAGGCTTATGAATATTGGTGCGGAGCTTATTTTAAAAACAATTCGGGCAATTGAAAAAGGCGATTATCCTCAAATTGATCAATCAGAACTTGTTGCTGAAAACGAAGAAATAAAACATGCTCCCAAAATTTTTAAAGATGATTGTAGAATAAATTGGCAGAGATCTTTGAATGAAATTCATAACTTAATTCGGGGATTGAGTCCATATCCTGCAGCTTTTACCGAATTTTTGTCTCCCGATGGTAAAATTCATCCGGTAAAGATCTTTATTGAAAGAATTGAAAAAGTAATACATTCCTATTCGGTTCCAAGCATCGTAACAGATTCAAAAAATCACTTAAAAATTGCAGTTAAAGGTGGTTATGTGGATATACTTGAGTTGCAAGTTGCCGGAAAAAAGAGATTGTCTGTAACCGAATTTCTGCGCGGATTTCAGATGAATTCGGAATGGAAAATTAATTAATAAAAAGCTTATCTAAAACACCTTTGTATAACATCTTGCAGCTAGCCAAAAGTCTGTACGTAAATGATGAATATTGATACAAAATAGTTGATCTCTGTAAGGTAATAGTAAGTACCAATACAGACGGAGTTATTAACAAAAACACGACTTATCAACAATATTTTAATTATTTTGCTCTGAATGTTGCATTGTAACTGAATTGTTGTATTTTTGTTTTATAATTAATTAATGTTTAACCCTTAAAAAAAATCAAAATGAACAAAGCAGAATTAGTTGACTCTATCGCTTCTGAAGCGAAATTAACAAAAGCTGATGCTCAAAGAGCATTAGATGCATTCGTAAACGCTACAACAAAATCACTTAAAAAAGGTGACAGAGTTGCGTTAGTAGGTTTTGGATCTTTCTCAGTTGCTAAAAGAGCAGCAAGAATTGGCCGTAACCCTCAAACTGGAAAAGCTATTAAAATTGCTGCTAAAAAAGTAGCTAAATTTAAAGCTGGCGCTGACTTAGCAAAAACTGTTAACAAATAGTTTTCAACTAAGCAAAATAAAAAAGCCCCGATTTTATCGGGGCTTTTTTATTGCTCAAAATTAAGACACGTTCTAAAAGGTGCTCATCGTTTCTCTTTTTGTTATTCTGTTATTTTTATCAAATTCATAGGAAATTCCGGTGCGTAAAAATAATCCCATTCCTTTTTTTTCATGGATAAGATTGGCTGGAGCATCAAGTATTTTATATCCTCCAAAACCTATACAATTAAACCATCTGAGGTTTGAGAATAATTCAAATCGAATACCCACACCTGCATAACCTTCGAAAACTCTTAATAAAGTCGGGCTGGGATTGTTTTGAAGTGCAAGTAATTCATTTTTTTGAGATGTCTGTGACAGCATTGCATTAAATTGGTAAGATCCATTTAAAAAGGTGTAAAGTTCTAAGCGGTCAAAATAATTTGAATCAGTAGGATTTTTTCCTAAAAGATTTAATTCATAATTTAATTGAAATCCTGAAAAATTCATTTTTTCTTTTTGGATGGTTGGTCCCAATGCAAGGAAACCGATTCTTGAATGATATATAATAAGCGGGGTATAATAAACGCCTTGTCCACTCCCGGTTATGGATGAAGTAACTCCAATTGCATAGGTATCGTTATAATCTTCAGTTTCAAGAGAATCTGATGACCATAATTCAAGGTTATTTATTGAAATACTATCTGATGGATTATTTAAAGGTTGAGCGGTGCAAATAAAATTAAAGGATGGGAAGCATGAAAAAAACAATATCAAAATCGCTGATAAAGAGATTGTTCTTCTTAAGTATGTTGAGCCGGAGTAATTTGCCTGGCTATTTTCCTCCAAAAGTAATTGTGTTTTCATAATAGGAAAAATTAGTTGTTCTACGGATCAAAGGAAGGAATAGTTCAATTATTTATCAGACCGTATTTACCAAAAAAAAAACAGCTGTAAGTTTTTACTGCATTATGTTAAATGATCATTTTCAGACAATAAAATGTTTATGACTTCAATCATGTTTATTGGAAAAGGTTTTTTATTTTTAGTAGTTTTACGATCAAAATTTAAAGGATGTCCAAGCAAAGTAAAATTGAAAATTTCAACCCGAACGATTTGGGTGATGCAAATAATAATATATATGGCCTGCCATTTACTGTTGAAGAGGCAGAGATTGTAGTTATTCCGGTTCCATGGGAAGTAACAGTATCCTATCGTGGAGGGACAGCATTAGGTCCACAATCTGTTTTTAATTCATCTTTTCAGGTTGATCTGTTTGATCCGAAAATAAAGGATGCCTGGAAAATTGGAATTGCAATGGAAGAAATTTCGGATAATCTTGCAAGTAGAAACGAAAGTTTAAGACGTAAATCGGAGGCTTATATCGCGTTACTGGAAGAAGGGGAAGATTTCGAAAGTAATGAAAAGATGCAGGAGACCAGAAAGATTATTAATGAGGAATGTCTTAAAATGAATAATTGGGTGAAAGCAAGAGCTCTTTCTTATCTCGAAAAAAATAAACTAATAGCTTTACTTGGAGGCGATCATAGTACACCATTAGGTTTGATCCAGGCATTAGCAGAAAAAAATAATTCATTCGCTATTTTACAGATCGATGCACATGCTGATTTACGTGATGCTTATGAAGGTTTTGAATTCTCTCATGCTTCCATTATGTTTAATGCATTAAAAATACCACAGGTTTCTAAACTGGTACAATTGGGCATTCGAGATTATTGTGAAGCGGAGTTTGATCTGATCCAAAATTCTAATGGTAGAATTGTTACATTCTTTGACAGGGATATTAAACACAAGCAATTAGATGGTGCAACCTGGTCATCAATATGTAACGATGTTATTTCGCAATTACCTAATGATATTTATTTGAGTTTTGATATTGACGGACTCGACCCAAAGCTTTGTCCCAACACCGGAACGCCAGTGGCAGGAGGATTTGAGTTCGAACAAATATTAATGTTGATCGAAAAAATAGTAGATTCCGGAAAACGAATCATTGCATTTGATATCAATGAAGTAGCACCGGGTGGTGATGAATGGGATGCAAATGTAGGTGCTCGTTTATTATACAGGATTGCTAATCTGGTCGCGAAATCAAATAATAGAGTATAAAAAAAATCGAATTTCCTCTGCAAATGAGTGTCATGAAAGGACCTTTAAACTTTAAACTTTTCAACTTTGAACTTTAATAAGGAGCTTGTAAATTATTTGTCACAATTTGTTTCTGAAACGCGCAGAACAAAATTTGATGAAGTATTAAATTTTCGTACGCGCCATATCACTATTGTATTGGAAGATCTTTATCAACCGCATAATGCAAGCGCGGTTTTGCGCTCCTGTGATATTTTTGGTATTCAGGATATTCATATCATTGAAAACAAAAATGCCTATACTGTAAATAAGGATATTGCCATGGGGGCTCCCAAATGGTTGAATTTACACAAATACAGAAACTCGGAAAATAATACGCTGGAAGCGATAAAAAAATTAAAAGCAAAAGGATATAAGATTGTTGCAACATCGCCAAATAAAAATGATGTGACGATAGAAAATTTATCTGTCGAAAAGCCATTAGCCTTATTTTTTGGAACTGAACTAACCGGTATTTCAGAAACCGTTTTGGAGCATGCCGATGAATTTGTAAAAATTCCAATGTTTGGTTTTACCGAAAGTTTTAATATTTCTGTTTCCGCTGCATTATGCATTCATGCGCTTACTTCAAAACTACACAAATCTGAAATTGACTGGCATATTTCCTCTGCCGAAAAAGAGGAGTTACTTCTTACCTGGTTGCGAAAAAGCATTCGTAAAGTCGAATTAATTGAAAAAGATTTTTTTGAAAAGCAGAAGGAAATGTTATCGTAAAACGCTTCTGTTTTATGATTAATATCATATTATAAATCAGATATTTACATTCATTTTTTTTTTCATACTTTTGGTTATAAATCAAAAAAAAATGAAAAAAATTTTACTCATTGTTGCTCTTGCTATTTATTGCAATGGAGCATTTTCTCAGGCTCAGTTAGTAAAAGATATTAATACGACTACTTCAGTTCAAAGTTCTAGTCCTTCAAAATTTGTGACCATAAACGGGATCACATTTTTTACTGCTATGAACATTGATTACGGATATGAACTCTGGAAAACAGATGGAACAACAGCAGGAACAGAAATGGTAATGGATGTTTCGCCCGGAACCGGAGGCTCAAACATAAATAATCTAATCAATATGAACGGTACACTTTATTTTTCGGCTACAGCTAATGCAAAGGGAATGGAACTTTGGAGGAGTGACGGTACCGATACAGGGACGGTTATGGTTAAGGATATATATCCCGGGGCAGTATCCTCTATTACTTCTCCATCTTCATTTGCAGTGATAGGCAGTACACTTTATTTTCCTGCAAACGATGGAATAAATGGTTATGAATTATGGAAAAGCGATGGTACTGATGCAGGGACAGTGATGGTAAAAGATATTTATCCCGGAATAACAAATTCTTCACCGTCTTCATTAACAGTAATGGGAAGTAATATTTATTTCAGTGCATCCGATGGGACCAACGGAATAGAATTATGGAAAAGTGATGGCACAACGGGAGGAACAGGCTTAGTAAAAGATATCTGGCCTGGTATCAACAGTTCATCTCCTTTGAAGCTAATGGCAATTGGAAATACTTTGTTTTTTAGAGCAGCCGATTCTACAGCTTCCGGATACAGAGGAGTTGAACTTTGGAAAAGCAATGGAACAACTATAGGCACATCTCAGGTCAAGGATATATTTACTGGAATAGACAGCTCTAATCCTGATTATTTAACTGCTGTTGGTACAACATTATATTTTTCAGCATATAATGCAACTTATGGACAGGAATTATGGAGAAGTGACTCACCTTATGGGTCTGCTAATACTATGTTGGTTGCAGATATAAACCCTAACGTAGGCAATTCCAGTCCCCAATACATTACAAATGTAAATGGGATCTTATTTTTTAGCGCCTACGATATTACAAACGGTACTGAACTTTGGTTAAGTGGCGGAGATTCTGCAACAACAGGAATGGTAAAAGATATTAATACCGGGATTGCAGGTTCAAATCCCACTTTACTTACTTCTCACAATAATACTCTTTATTTTGTGGCAAATGAACCTGCCGGAGGTTTCGAATTATGGAGAAGTGATGGAACTGCAAACGGGACATACCAGGTAAAAGACATTGAAACAGGCACAGGCAGTTCCAACCCACTTTATATATACTCAGGTGGTACGTACTTGTTTTTTGGCGCAACAACTACAACATCAGGGATGGAACCTTGGAAAAGCGATGGAACAGCGGGAGGAACAAGTTTACTTCTAAACATTAATCCTGAAGTAGGTTCTTCATCCCCTTCTTATTTAATTAATATTAATGACACAATATACTTTGGGGCAAATGATGGAGTAAATGGAAATGAATTGTGGAAAAGCGATGGTACTTCAGCAGGAACAATTATGATTAAGGATATTTATCCTGGCACAGGTAGTTCTTTATTTGGAAGTAGTGATGGCTTGATCAATATCAACGGGACTTTGTTTTTCGCTGCACAAGATGGAATAAACGGTATTGAATTATGGAAAAGCGATAAAACAGCAGCAGGAACAGTAATGATAAAAGATATTTTTTCGGGATCTTCAGGTTCATATCCTGCTCACTTTATGAATGTGAACGGCACGCTTTTCTTTTTCGCCAACAACGGTACTACCGGAAATGAATTATGGAAAAGCGATGGAACCCCGGGTGGAACTGTTTTGCTGAAAGATATTAATCCTGGCTCACTTGGTTCGAACCCGTTATCCTATTCCGGAACTATGGTAAGTTATAACAATAAACTTTATTTTCAGGCGAATGACGGTATCAATGGAAACGAGCTTTGGGTGAGTGATGGAACAACAGGAGGTACCGAATTAGTAAAAGATATCTTTGCGGGAGGAAATTATGGAAGTCCGTATTCCTTAACAGTTTCAAATGGAAAACTATTCTTCTATGCAACCGATGCAGTCAATGGAACAGAGATATGGATGAGTGATGGAACTGCAGGCGGAACTACTTTGTTGAAAGATATCATGGTTGGCTCCACAGGTTCCTCTCCGCTTTCTTTTTTTGATATGAATGGCATATTGTTTTTTGGTGCTAACGATGGAGGAGGAAGTGAACTCTGGAAAAGTGATGGCACTCCGGGAGGGACCGTAATGGTGAAAAATATCTGGCCTGGCAATTCTCCCAATTTCTCCGGATTTACAAAAATAAATAATACATTATTCTTCCGCAGCAAAGATGCCGCAGCAGGAAGCGAATTATGGAAAACCGATGGAACCCCGGGTGGAACTGTTTTGCTGAAAGATATTAATCCTGGCTCACTTGGTTCGAACCCGTTATCCTATTCCGGAACTATGGTAAGTTATAACAATAAACTTTATTTTCAGGCGAATGACGGTATCAATGGAAACGAGCTTTGGGTGAGTGATGGAACAACAGGAGGTACCGAATTAGTAAAAGATATCTTTGCGGGAGGAAATTATGGAAGTCCGTATTCCTTAACAGTTTCAAATGGAAAACTATTCTTCTATGCAACCGATGCAGTCAATGGAACAGAGATATGGATGAGTGATGGAACTGCAGGCGGAACTACTTTGTTGAAAGATATCATGGTTGGCTCCACAGGTTCCTCTCCGCTTTCTTTTTTTGATATGAATGGCATATTGTTTTTTGGTGCTAACGATGGAGGAGGAAGTGAACTCTGGAAAAGTGATGGCACTCCGGGAGGGACCGTAATGGTGAAAAATATCTGGCCTGGCAATTCTCCCAATTTCTCCGGATTTACAAAAATAAATAATACATTATTCTTCCGCAGCAAAGATGCCGCAGCAGGAAGCGAATTATGGAAAACCGATGGTACAACCGCAGGAACTGTATTAGTCAGAGATTATTGGGCAGGTACCGGTGCATCACTTCCTTCAAATCTTATTAATTTTCATGATACCCTGTTTTATTCAGGACGCAACTCGGCCCATGGTACAGAACTAATGGTGAGTTCCGGAACACCACAAACAACCGGACTTGCTGCGGATGTTTATCCGGGTGTTGGATCTTCAACACCACTGTTTTTAGTAGCTACCACAAACAATTTGTTTTTTATGGCAAATGATGGAACGAATGGTAAGGAACTTTGGAAATTAACGATGCCTCCTGCTTTGCAAAGTACATCTGTTGTAACAAATCTAATTTGTAATGGAGGAGTAACAGGAGCAATTGATATCACTGTTTCCGGAGGTACGGCTCCGTATGCTTATTTATGGTCAGATAGCTCGGTAACAGAAGATGTAAGCGGATTAGCAGCAGGTAGTTATTCTGTTATGATCACTGATTCATGGGGATGGAAGATTTTTAAGAACTTCAATGTCTCTCAACCTGCACCAATAACTGTTTCGCTTTCTTCACAAACCAACGTATCCTGTAATGGAGGAAACAATGGATCTATTAACATTTCAGTAGTTGGACCGGATTCTCCATTCACTTTTCTTTGGTCACCCGGAGGAGCAACCACACAAAATATTTCATCACTGACTGCAGATGTTTATTCCGTTGCGGTTTCAAATACGCTTACTTGCACAAAGAATTTTTCTGTAACTATTACAGAGCCCCTACAAGCAGCAGCACTTCCAATTTGCATGGTAACGGTTGATACTCTTTCAACTCATACTATTATTTATTGGGAAAAACCTGTAGTTACCAATGTTGACAGCTTTAAAATTTACAGAGAAGTTACAACAAACCTATTTGCACCTATTAGTTCAGTTGCTTATAATGCATTGAGCGAATATCATGATTACGCAGCAGATCCTAATGTAACATCTTATAAATATAAAATTACTGCAAGAGATTCATGTGGTAACGAATCTACTTTAAGTGATTATCATAACACCATACATTTACAAAATTTAGGTGGGGGAAATTTACAATGGACACTTTATGGAATTGAAAATGCTACTAATCCTGTAAATTATTATCGAATATATAGAGACGATTATAATACAGGAAACTATTTACCAATCAGCTTAACCATTCCGGGAGGAAACTCAACTTATACGGATGTAAATTATAGTTTATATCCGGCCGCGAATTACAGGGTGGATGTTGCATGGAGCATCACTTGTTCACCAACACGTGCAAGTGTGAATACCACACGTTCAAATATTAAACATCAAAGTATTGTTTCAAGCATAACAGAGGAACTTTCTTCAAACATTATTATTTATCCGAACCCTGTTCCAATGGACTCCTACGGAGCAAATGAAAGTTTAACCATCGAATTGAGTCCGCTGACCGGTACCACAACGATAAGAATTATTGATGTGCTTGGTCAGTTAATGGAAGATGAAATAGTATTGCCATCATCAACTTCTAAAATAGTAAAACAAATTAATGTGAGTGGATATGCAAAAGGAATTTATACGGTTTGCATTGAAAATAATGGTGTAAAAGTAGTTAAGAAATTAGTAGTGAATTAGTTTTGAAAACGCAACGCAGAAAATTATCATTTGTTTTTTTTCTAAAATAGATGTACGTTTGCAATCGAAATTAATAAACATAAACAAATAAAAATTATGGGAAAAGGTGATAAAAAAAGCCGTAGAGGCAAAATAACAATGGGTTCTCACGGAGTACTTAGACCAAGCAAAAAAAATAAATCGAAAGCAACAGCTGCTGCAAAAGTAGCAGCTCCTAAAAAGGCTGCAGCACCTAAAAAAGCAGCAGCTCCTAAAAAAGCAGCAGCACCTAAAAAGGCAGCTAAAAAAGCGGAATAAGCTTTAGCAAAAAAATAAAAGATCCCCTGCAAATTCAATTTGCAGGGGATTTTTATTTGAAATTAACCCATAACTGAAATTATACCATTTGAAATATAAGCACACTGATCCTCTCCTTTTTTCAAGGATAAGATCATTGGGAGGTTTTAAAAATGTGCTCCTGTTTTATATTTCAATTGTATGAGAATTTCAATTCCAACTACTTCGATTTCGTTCAATATAAACTCTACGGAAGAATCTTTATCTGCATAATTGTAAAAAAGTAAAGAGATTATTCGCAACGATCAAAAATGACAATTGCTTAAAAACAGAATGTTTTGCTAATATTTAATAGTCTCTTAACCTGAGTACGGTTAATAAAACCTCTAAAATATTAACAAACAGAGCTATTTATGAAATCAGATGTTTGTTGTTTTGTCATGCTGAATGCAATGAAGCATCCTGCTATAAAAAAAAAGATTTTTCCGGTTTTATCCTGAGCGAAGCCGAAAGGATCAAAATGATCTGTACTTGTAAATAAACCACTCTGCACTGAATGTGCAGAGGTTTAAATTAAAAGAATGAAATTCTTTTTAACAAATGCTAAAATTACACGTCATTGCCAAGGAGGCACGAAGAAGCAATCTCATTAATAGATTGAGATTGCTTCGTTCCTCGCAATGAACGGCAAATTTAATATTTGTAGAATCGGAAAGTCTTGCACTGAATTGCATAGTTTTGAACTAACGAACTGAAACAATAAAGTGAAGTCCCCTTTTTTAAATCAATTATTAATCGAGCTCAGATTTCTAATTATAAATTTAGGATAAATATAGATGAGAATTTTTTCATTAACAGAGAATTGCGATTTTTATAAATTTAATATACCTTCATAAAAAAATAAAATCTTTCTCATGCATAAATTATTACAAAAAATTGTTTTTGTCGGATGTATTACCCTGATTATTAATGCACAAAAACTTTTTTCGCAAAACGATTTGCCGGTAGGCTTTTCTCCTGAAGAAATTCAATTGATGCAAAGTCCGGATTATAAAGCTCCTGCTTACTTTGGTTCCGGCATTGCAACTCCTCCTCCCGGGCCACTCAGAACAATGGCACAATGGGAAGAGATGCAAGCACTGACGATAACCTGGATAAGCTATAAATCTGTTTTACTTGAAATTGTAAAAGCTGCTGCTTTAGAAACAAAAGTTTATATTATTTGTGGTACCCAGTGCCCTACTTTCGGTGGTGGTTCGGATTCCCTTACCGTTAAAAATTATTTATCATCGGGTGGTGTTCCTGCTTCTTCGTTGCTAAATGTTCATTATGTTTATGCACCTTGTAATAGTGTTTGGACACGTGACTATAGCGCTAATTCGGTATATATGAACGATGTGGATTCATTGATAATGGTTGATTGGAAATACAATCGTCCATCACGCACAAGTGATGACACAGTTTCACACATGCTGGCACGCAGATTAAATATTCCTTTATATGAAACTCAAGGTGCAAATCAATTGATTCATACAGGTGGCAATTTTATGTCGGATGGTTTAGGAACCGCATTTTCATCCGAGTTGGGCTTAAATGAAAACCCTTCACTTACCGAAACACAAATTAATACGATCATGCAGGATTTTATGGGAATTACCAGGTATCCTAAAATGGAAGTATTGCCTTATGATGGAATTCATCATATCGATATGCATATGAAGTTATTGAATGAGGAAACATTGTTGGTTGGGCAGTATCCTGTAGGAACTGCTGATGGTCCACAGATTGAAGCTAACATTCAATATATTTTATCGGGTTTCAATTCTGTTTTTGGAACTCCCTACAAAGTGATTCGCATCCCTCAGCCACCTGATCAGTTAAACGGTTACACTTACCCAAATAATGGCGGTAACTATTTAACTTATACCAATTCAAGCATCATCAATAAAACCATAATTGTTCCCCAGTATTATCAACAGTATGATACAACTGCTTTGCGTATATTTCGTGATGCTATGCCCGGATACAATGTAGTTGGGATAAATTCAAATTCAACAATTAGTGCAAGCGGTTCATTGCACTGCATTACACATTCGGTTGGTATTACTGATCCTTTATTAATCGTTCATCAGAATTTACCTAATACTGCAAATACAATAACTCCTTATCAAGTGGATGCCCGCATACAACATAAATCAGGAATTCAAACTGCTGCCTTATATTATACAAACGATACTACGCTTGGATTTACAAGTGTTGCCATGACATTGACAAATTCAACCAATCATACCTGGACCGGATACATTCCTGCTTATCCTTCCGGAACCCATGTTTTTTATTACATTAAAGCGAATGCGAATTCGGGGAAAGAACAGGTACGACCAATGCCTGCACCACGCGGTAATTTTATGTTTTGGGTGATTGGAAGTTTGGGTATGGATGCGAATATTAATCTTTCAATTACTATGAAGCCTGCATTTCCAAATCCTTCTCATGGTATTACCTGCATACCTGTTTCATTGAATAAAAACACAAAAGGGACGATCAAATTATATGATATGATTGGAAAAGAAGTTGCAATTATTTATGAAGGAGAAATGATGGCCGGTGAAAAAAACTATTTCATCAATAGCTTAACAATTAATCCAGGTGCATATCTAATCTCCATTGAAACAAACGATGGCAGGCAAACACAAAAATTAATGATAAAGTAAAAAACTTACAAAAAATAATTTAAGGAACGAAACATTAAGAGTGATGCTTCGTTTTTTTTTGTAAAAAAACTTTTTGTAGAGTGATATCAATCAAAATAAATTAATTGTTTATTTATTACATTTGGTTTTAATACCGGTTATACCAATGCTTAATATGAAATAATCCAGCGCTCTCCTCTCTTTTGTAGAGGAATTAGAGTGAGGTCAAAACAAACAGACTTTTCATATTAAGCAGTGATATCAGATGTGGAATAGGAATAAATTTAAAAACAAGATCATGAAAAAGTTACTTTTGTTTATTTTACTGGCTGTTTGCATTCAAACAACTAAAGCTCAAATTCCATCTTCTTGCATGGTACCCTTTGCTCTTCAAACACATTATGACGCAGATGTGAAGCATTTGGCTTTAAAAAGAATTTATTATCAAAATTCCCCATATAAAGATTCAATAACAGTTCCCCAGAATTATCAGGATACAATATGGCAGGGATTAGCTGCAATTTTCAATTTGACATCTGTTATTCAAAGAGATTCAGTTTTTGATAAGTATTGCATTCATCAAGATGTAAGCTATTTTGTAAATCATCAAATTTATGTTGGTGTAGATCTGGCATACAGCTGGACACAACAATGGCAAAATTTAAATACAACAACAGGTATCACCTCATTGGATAACTTACTTTCAACTTATGGATTTACTGTTACCGGATTTTCAACTTTTGGAGGCAATTATGCTACCTTAACTACCACCCAAAATATTAATGTGGCACCATTATGTGATAGTATCCAAACTTTTGGTGGAGTACTCTATTCTGAACCCAATTCTCTGGTTGGAGATGGAAATAAAATAACATATAACAAAGTCGGCAACGACAGATTTTATGATTTTACTGTTGGTTATGGTGATTGTCCTGCAGGTTGTACAGGGCAACACACTTTCAAATTTAAAGTTTATGATAATTGTTCAGTTGATTATTTGGGAACATTTGATGTCTTTGATCCAATGGGAATCCCTTCTCCAATCAATTGTAATATAACCACGGATATGGAGAAAGAGGAACCTGCAAATTTTAAAATTTATCCAAACCCGGCAGAAGATTTAATAACTGTTGAAGCAATTAAACTAGTTGATGGAGTCTATACTGTTTTTAATATCTTCGGACAAGTATTACAAACAGCTGAGTTTACAAAAGAAATAAAGATCTCGTTGAAAGATATAAGCACCGGTGTTTATTTTATCAGACTTGAAAATCATTCGAATAATGAATTTGTAAATTATAGAATTATTAAAAAATAAGGGATTCTTTCCATTTTTTATGAAGCACCTTTTTCAGTTTTTATTCCTATTGATTTTCGCTTCCTGCTCAAGTACTATCCCTGTTGTGAAACAACCGGTTAGTATAAAAATTCCTGTTGGTCCCGGACCGGAAGATTTGGTTCTTGATACGTTCAGCACTGCGTACCCTCGTTTACTTGTTTCTTGTTGTGAGCGAAGAAAAGAAAATTCTCCTTATGGAGAAATAGGTGCAGTGAATTTGAATGATAATTCATATAAAATACTTCCACGTTTAAATGAACCGCAGGGATTGTTGTTTAGGCCACATGGTTTTGATCTGGTAAAAAATAAAGAAGGACAAGTTCTGCTGTATTGCATTTCTCATAACAATGAAAAAAAGGAACATTCCATCATCATTTATAAAGTATTTGCTGATCATTTAGAGTTTCAGGAAAAATTAAATTCGACTTTACTTGTTTCGCCCAATGATGTTACTGCAAGTTGTGATGGAGATATTTTTGTGAGCAATGATGCTCACAAAAGAGGCAGCAGGATGGAGGCTTTATTCAAATTAAAAAAATCGGATGTGGTTTGTTTTAATCATTTGAATAAACAATGGACAGTGATTGCCATCGGTTTTGCTTATGCAAATGGAATTGCAGTGCAACATTGTCCTGTTGATAAGGTTATCCTTTCAACAACACGAGGCGATAAATTATTTTCCATGCAAAATGTAGGAGATAATATAGATTGGTATTACCCAAAAGAAATTGCATATTTAAAGGGACTGGACAATATCACCTTTATCAATGAATATGAAATACTCGTTACGGCACATTTGAATCAGGTCGCATTTATGAAACATGCTGGTAATTCAAAAAAAATATCCCCATCTGTTGTTTATCGTGTGAATATAACAACCGGAAAATATAATGCTATTTATGCAAATGACGGTTCCGGTATCAGCGCAGCTTCAACCGCATTGTATTACAATGGGAAACTCTATATTAGTCAGGTTTTTGAGCCTTTTATTTTAAAATGTGATGTTGAACTGAAATAAAAATAAATATATCGGCAGAATTGCTCATTTTTTATATTTTTGTATAACAACAAAAATTATCCATTCTCATTTATTTCTTAACTATGAAATCAAAATATTTTTTTTCAATCGCATTTATCCTGATTATCAAGAGTCTGACTTCACAGAGTTTACCTGATTTGATAAAAAATGGGAATACAAAATTAGCTTCAGCTGATTATGCAGGTGCTGAAATCGATTTTGCGAAAGCAATAAAAGTGAATGTCACCGTTGTAGGAACATATCTTGATAAATTAAAAAAATACAATGCGATGAACGAATATCAACGTTCAACTTCGGATATGCCCGATGGTTTTATGTATAAGCATGATCTGGCTGTACCTTATTACGGACATGGATTGGCACTGGCAGGATTAGGCAAGCAAAATGATGCCCTGGCTGATTTTGAAAAAGCGATAGCTATTGACATAAGTTATGCGGATGCTTTTTGTGAACGGGGAATTATTTACATTAAACTAGGTGAAAAAAATAAAGGGTGTATAGATCTGTTAAATGCAAAAATTGCCGGTAGTGACAAGGCAAAATCATTATATGAAAAAAGCGCGTGTTCTGATGTTAGCAAAGCTTTTATATCATCGGGAAATACAAAGTTTGATGCAAAAGATTACATAGGAGCAATCGCTGATTACAATTATGCTATTCAATTAAATTCCGAATCCGTTGATGCACTTATTAAAGCTGGTGAATGTTATACTATGTTAAAGAAATACGACAAAGCAATAACAAATTTTAAGAAAGCACAAAAAATAGCTCCTGAGAACATGGAGGTTTTATATGATAAAGGTTTGACATATAATGCAATGGAAAATTTTAAAGAAGCATTTAATGACTTGTCTGTTGTTATTAAGAAAGACCCTAATAATTACGAAGCCTATATGCAACGTGGGATATCGTGTGAAGGAATGCAAAATTTTAATTCGGCAGTTTATGATTATTCTGAAGCAATAAGAATTAAACCAAAAGATGGAATGGCGTATTATAAACGTGGACTTGCCACTCAGGATCAGAAAAGTAAAACTGTTTGCAAAGATTTTAAAATGGCGGCTGCATTAGGTATAGAAGATGCGAAGCCATTAGCCGAAAACTGCAAACCAGAGGTAAAAGTCGAGTAATGTTATATTTTCTGTTTACTTTCGTTAAATTTGCGGGATATGTATAAACTACTATTACGCCCTATTCTTTTCCGGGTTCAACCCGAAACTATTCATCATATTGTTTTTAAAGCGATCAAATTTTTTTCTGCTATTCCCGGCTTTTCAAATATCATAAGAAGTATGTATGTGATTGAGGATAAACGTTTGGAACGGAAATTATTCGGACTAACATTTCCTAATCCTGTTGGGCTTGCTGCCGGTTTAGATAAAGATGCTGAATTGTTTGATGAATTGGCCGATTTTGGTTTTGGCTTCATTGAAATAGGAACTCTTACGCCAAAAGCACAGCCGGGAAATGAAAAACCACGCATGTTCCGGTTGCCCGAAGATAGTGCCTTGATAAACCGAATGGGCTTTAATAACAAAGGGGTTGATGTTGCTGTGGCGAATTTAAAAAAGCGAAAAACAAAAATTATTATTGGTGGAAATATTGGAAAAAATAAAGTAACTCCTAACGAAGAAGCTGTTAGCGATTACGAAAAATGTTTCGAAGTCTTGTTCGATCATGTTGATTATTTTGCAGTAAATGTAAGTTCACCAAATACTCCAAATTTGCGCGCTTTACAGGATAAAGAACCATTGACTAAATTATTACTTCGATTAAAGCAATTGAATTCTCAAAAGAAAAATCCGAAACCAATTCTTCTGAAAATTGCTCCTGATCTGACGAATGAGCAATTGGATGATATTATTGATATTGTTAAAGAAACAAAAATTGATGGTTTGATTGCTACCAATACAACCATTTCCCGGGAAGGATTAAAAACATCAGAAGCAAGAATAAAGGAAATTGGTGCCGGTGGATTAAGTGGAAAACCTTTAACAAAAAGAGCAACAGAGGTAATAAAATATCTAAGTGAAAGATCAGACAAAGCATTTCCTATCATTGCAGTGGGAGGAATTCACACAGGTGAAGACGCAATTGAAAAGTTAAATGCAGGAGCTAGTTTGGTTCAGATTTATACCGGTTTTATTTACGAAGGGCCCGGGATAGTGAAAAATATAAATAAACAAATTTTAAAATCCATCTCCTTAGGAGAAGCATAGGGAGAAGTATTCTATGAAAATAATTGAATGTCCGCGTGATGCGATGCAAGGCATACACGAATTTATACCAACCGAAAAAAAAGTTGCGTATATCAATTCCATTTTGAAGTGTGGTTTTGATACGGTTGATTTCGGCAGCTTTGTATCTCCAAAAGCAATCCCTCAAATGATTGATACAGCACAGGTTTTGGAGCAATTAGATTTGAGTACTACTAAATCAAAACTGTTGGCGATCATTGCCAATGTGCGTGGAGCACAGGATGCTGTGGAGTTTGAAGAAATATCCTATTTAGGTTTTCCTTTTTCAATTTCAGAAACTTTTCAGCAACGCAATGCAAATTCAACAATTGCTGAATCTTTAATTCGAGTGGAAGAAATTCAAGACTTATGTGTTCGTAATAAAAAAGAACTGGTTGTATATGTTTCCATGGCTTTTGGTAATCCTTATGGTGACGAGTGGGGGAGTGATACCGCAATTGCCTGGACCAAACAATTGGCACAAATGGGAATAAAAATAATTGCGTTGAGCGATACGATTGGTGTTTCTAACCCTGAAAATATTACATATTTATTTTCAAAATTGATCCCTGAATTTCCGGGAGTCGAAATAGGGGCTCATTTGCATACTACACCAACTACCTGGGAAGAAAAAGTGAATGCTGCATACCAAGCCGGTTGCAGAAGATTTGATAGTGCTATTAAAGGGTATGGAGGCTGTCCGATGGCAACAGATAAATTAACCGGAAACATGGCAACAGAAAACTTACTAACCTATTTTAAGCAACATAATATTGTTTCAGGAATTGATGAAAATGCGTTTGCTGAAGCTATGCAATTATCAGAAAGTACTTTCCCTTTATCTTAATAATAGTGCATTATGAATATAAAAAAAGATATTTCACCCCTAATGGGGCTTTGACAATTCTTTTTGAATCGCTACTACCAATATTGAGTCCCGCTGGGACTCCATAGGGGGTCAAATCCTGGTAGTAAAGCAAAATGGAAATAAATTTAAGCCATATCGGGGCGATATATTGCAAGGAAACAAATTGATAAAATAATCAAAAATGAATAATTCAAAATTTCAAAAATTCGCAAATAATAATTTTTTGTTTCGCTTGTATTTATTAAAAGTATTGCCCATGGCTTTTTTAGCAGGTATTCGTGTTAAAGAATTTTCAATAGAAAAAGCTATCATCACTATAAAATTTTCCTGGCTCACACAAAATCCTTTTCGATCCATTTACTTTGCTTGTTTAGCAATGGCAGCAGAAATAAGTACCGGACTATTGGTAATGAATGGGATTTACAAATCCAGCCCGGCAATCTCAATGCTTGTTGTAAAAAATCAGGCAACATTCTTTAAAAAAGCAGTTGGCAAAATTTCATTTACCTGTTTAGATGGGAAACTGATTTCTGATGCTATTGAAACAGCAAAACAAAGTTCTGAAGGAGTTGTTATAGAAGTTAAATCTATTGGGGTTGACGAAACCGGTGATCTTGTGGCAGAATTTATTTTTACCTGGTCGGTGAAAGCGAAAACAAATTAATATTTTCCCCTTTGTTGGTGTTTTTACCAACAGATTAATTGAACGATTTTCCCATTATAGATTGCAGGTGAAATAAATTGCTGTTTTCTTTAAAAGATTAGTATGAAATAAAGAATTCCTTCATCAACTGAATGCTACCAATATAAAGAGTCGGAAAAATTTTATTAGTGTAAAGTAATACTATCGATATTAAATATATCGAAACCACAAAAAAACTATCCGGTATTTTAGAGCACCACTCCTAACCCTTTTTTATAATAATCTACCTCCTGCAAAACATTGCTACTGTTATAAACTGATAGTTCGAGTAAGCCTGTATATGAACAAGATCCGGTAGATGAAGAAGTGCTTAAATTTGTAACTTTTCTTGTCGTACTGTTAGTAGATATATTTCTAAATGATTTAATAAAAAAACACCTTACTGATTTTTTTAGTAAGGTGTTTTTTGATTGTGAATTTAATTTACTGAATTGTAATTTTTTTCGTGTAAAATTTTTCTCCTTTATAAAGTTTCACAAAATAGGTTCCTTTGGGAGATTGAGAAAGGTCAATATTGTAAACCAATTGTTTGTTGTTGGTTTTTGAACAGATCATTTCTCCAAGTAAATTGTAAATTTCAATATGTTGTTCTTCATTATCTGCTGATTGCTGACGGATAGAAAAAATTCCATTGGATGGATTAGGATAGATTTCCACATCCTTTTCTGCTCCAACAACCTGTTCAATTCCTAATGGCAACGTTATACTCGCATCATCGATCCATAAAACACTGCCTGGTTTTGGATCCTTGTCAAGAGAGGATGAACTGAACAATATCCATAAAGTATCCGGTGTAACAGCGCTTACATAAGTTAAGTTAATTACTGCATGTTGCCAGCCCGATGAACCAGTGGAAACATTTGTTTTAAACCAGCCCCCGGCCACAGGTACACGAGCATTAACTAGTTCTACCCGACACTGAGCAGTATCATTTCCAACTGATTTATACTGGTAATAGAAACTGAACTGAGTTATTTTTTGATCGCATGGGATCCCCGGCAAATAGGTTACAGTTGATTCATTCACATTTCCGTTAAATAAAATACCTAATGTATCTGAATATATATGACCAATAAAAGGAATACCCCAGTTTTTATAGTAGTTCCACGAAGTAGGAGTATAAACTTTGGTTTGAATACGTGCCGAATAACTTCCCGAGTGAACTGTATCAGTACATCGGGTAACTGATATAGGGCTGCTTCCGACAAAAGCACTGTTAAAAAAATTATAATCGCACCAGCCGGTGGTTCCATTTCCGCTGTTAGGATTCATAGCCGATGGTACCATCAGATCATTGGTCCAGGTTTCAAAACCAGGGTTGATCAGCTGGGCATGTGCCAGATTTGCAACAAGAACAAAAGCAGATAAAATAAGTAGTTTTTTTTTCATTTTTTGGAGATTTGATGTATCCAAATATAAAATAATTTCTGAAAGGAGCACATGATAAATTATGTATTTCGAAAAAATGTAAACCGGTAAATAACATTTCTTTGTTTAAAACTTCAACCGGAACAAGGTTCTGTGTTTCATATCTATATATAAGTTTAAACATTGTTTAGTAATTGAAGTAGTGTTATTTCGACTGAAGTGGAAATCTCATTATAAACTCAAATTTGTTGAGCTCTCATTCGCTGATCAAAAATTTAAAAGATATAATTTTTAATCAAAAAAAATGAATGTACATCTGATAGCTATTGGTGGTAGCGCTATGCACAACATGGCAATAGCAATGCACAAGAAAGGTTTTCATGTAACTGGTTCTGATGATGAAATTTTCGAACCTTCAAAAAGTCGCTTGGCAAAACTCAATTTGTTACCCGAAAAAGAAGGCTGGGATGTGAATAATATCCACAAGAATTTAGATGCCGTAATACTTGGAATGCATGCACGTGCTGACAATCCTGAATTATTAAAAGCTCAGGAATTAGGTTTGAAAATATATTCGTATCCAGAATATATCTATGAGCAAACAAAAAATAAAATAAGAGTTGTTATTGGTGGAAGTCATGGCAAAACATCTATCACAGCAATGATCTTGCATGTACTTGATTTTCATAAAATCGATTGTGATTATTTGGTTGGTGCGCAACTGGAAGGTTTTGATACCATGGTAAAACTCACTAAAGAAGCTGAAATAGCAGTGATTGAAGGTGACGAATACCTGTCGTCACCAATTGATCGAAGGCCCAAATTCCATTTGTACAAACCAAACATTGCTGTAATGAGTGGCATAGCATGGGATCACATCAATGTATTTCCGACATTTGAAAATTATGTGGAGCAGTTTAAAATATTTATTGACCTGATAGAGCAGGGGGGAAGCCTTGTGTATTGTGAACTTGACAAAGAAGTTAAAAAAGTGTGTAAAACAGCTCCTGCTGATATTAAAAAACTACCCTATGGAATTCCTGAACATAAAATTGAAAATGGAATTACTTTTTTACAAATAGAAAAAAACGAAAAAAGTGTTACCAATGTTCCATTGCAAATATTTGGGGAACATAATTTAATGAATGTTACAGGAGCACGTATAGTGTGCAATCAACTTGATATTAGTGACGAACAGTTTTATGATGCGATTCGTTATTTCAAAGGTGCTGCAAAACGGTTGGAGCTGATCAAAAAAAATGAAGTAACAGCAGTATATAAAGATTTCGCCCATTCACCGTCTAAGCTAAAAGCAACAACACAAGCTGTCAAAAAACAATTCCCAACACGCAAGTTAATTGCATGCATGGAACTTCACACATTCAGCAGTTTGAATGATGCTTTTTTAAATGAATACAAAGGCTCCATGGAATTAGCAGATGAAGCCATCGTTTATTTTAATCCTCATACCATAGAACATAAAAAATTAAAACCCATTACTGAAGAACAAGTAAAACAAGCTTTTGGTGGGCACAACATTAAAACCTATACAGATTCTCAATTACTTTTGAACGATCTCTTACAAATGAATTTTGAAAATAAAAATTTATTGATGATGAGTTCAGGCAACTTTGATGGTATGGATCTGAAAGCGCTGGGAGAAAATATTATTAAGTGATTTTCTGATTAAATAAAACTTCGATTCTATTTTTATAGAACAACTTATAGAATTAAATTCGTAAGCAATTCCCCCTTCAAAAGTGTGACAAGGGATATAATACCATTTACCAGTATAAAACTAGTCCAATTTAAATTGCTTCGCTCGTTTCTCGACTCCGCTCGAAATGACACCAGCGCTGTCATTTCGAGCATTCTGCGTTGAAGCAGACACATCGAGATTGTGTTGGGCTAAATTTCGGAAATAATATATTTAGAATTGGTATAAAACTGAAATTGATAAATACTTTTCAAAACAAATTTCTGTAAAACTAAACCGGCCTAAAATGAGTGTTATTCTGTCATTTTAAGCCGTTTTAAAAATTCTGGAGTAGAATTAGTGTTTAATAAAATTTTAAATATTTTATTACAATTTCAATTTCTTTGAGATCATCTTCTCTCCATTATATACTTTCAGCAAATAGATTCCATTTGAAAGATTCTTAGTTGGAATGGAGATATTTCTTATACTGCCACTTATATTTTCATTACTTGAAAACACTTTTTTTCCAGTCATATCATACAATTCGAAATTCAAAAAGCAGTTGTTACCACAATTTACCATAACGTTTAATAATCCATTTTCAATGGAGTTGAATACGTTTAAAATTTGAAAATCGTTATCATTTTCCATATCAACAAAAACAATGTTGCTATATGCATACCTACCGTCAAAATCAGTTTGCTTTAATCGGTAATAAGATATGCCGCTTAATGGTGCCTCATCAACTGTTGAATAAAAAATAGTGTGTGTACTGGTGCCGGAACCATCCATAGTATTTATTTGTTCGAAATTTACAGCATCTGCCGAACGTTCAATGGTAAAATAATCATTGTTTAATTCACTTGCTGTGGCCCAGGAAAGTAAAACTTTTTTACCAATTGATTTTCCTGTAAAACTTAGAAGTTCTACGGGTAAAGGAAATATTGGGGCTTTGCATCCTCCTGTAGAACCATAAGTTGGAACTCCGGGAGGAGTGAAATCAACGGCACCTCCATCACCATTATAAACATAATAAGCATTGTAGGTAACAGCATCTGTTCCAAATCCTGTAAAATTCATCGTTAATGTTCTGTTTGTTGGGTTTGTCGAACTATAATTTGCAAAGTGACCGGCAGTGTTTCCTGAACATTGAAAAATAGCATACATTGTATAATTGAGAGCGGTAAAATCAAATAAGCTATTGCTAAAAGAAGTACTTGTAAAAAACATAACCTGAGCATTTGCAGGAATAACTCCTCCTGTAGGTTCGACCAGCATTCCACCACCTGTTATAGTTGAATTTATTGCAGCAACAGTAGTTGCAGTACTCGCACTCTGACATATGCCTCTCCAGGAATTGGCTGCATTCGGCCATGTAACTGTTATGTTTGATGTATTTAGAGCAGCGCCTCCAACCTGAAAACGAACCATTTCGTTTCCACCTTCCGGATTACCACAGGCATCCACTAAAATACTTTGAATTTCAAATGCCTGGCATGGTCCACCACTAAGAGTTATAGTAAATGAAGATGAAGAGTTACCAATAACAGAAGGACTGTTACTAATGACTCGTATTAAATAACCCGCTCCAGAGGGTATTCCTGCAGGAATTGTAATATTTATTGTACCGGAATTTGCATCACTTAAAAAAGTTCCAATATTAGTTGGAGTAGTAAAACTTCCCGCTGCATCTGAAAGTTGCGCTGTATAGGTATTACCGGAATATGTTGCTGTTGAAGTAAAAGCAATGGTTCCTGTTGCCGAAGCCGAACAATTTACGCTAAAAGGTGCTCCGGTTATTGCACCTGCTGTAATAGAGCATGGAGCTGTATTGGTTATTGTAAATGCTGCTGAACTTGAACTGGTATATGCCGGACTTGTACTTAAAATTCGGATAAGATAACCAGCACCTGTAATAGTGTTAGAGGGAATAGTAATATTTATAGTTCCGGTATTGACATCACTAACCAAGGTACCAATATTTGTTGGCGAAGCAAAACTGCCTGCCGCATTGGAGAGCTGAGCGGTAAAAGTATTTCCTGTAAAGGTGCAAGTTGACGAATAAGCTATTGTCCCTGTTGATCCTGTTGAACAATTAACTGAAAATGGTGCTCCTGTGATTGCACCTGCATTATAGGCACAAGGAGATGTTCCTGTAATAAATAATTCCCAACTAATAAGTCCTCCAATATCCACTCCTGCAGCATCGCAGATTTTTAAGGTCCAATTACCCAAGGAGGTTAATCCATTAAATGTGGATAAAACTCCGGATCCTGCTCCTTCCGTTTTACCATTAACATCATAAATACCATCTAATACATGATTAGTCACAATTGAAAATTGGTTTGCTGCAGCCTGGTCATCGACTATTCCATCAATGTTATCTGCACTGCTTCCAACTCGTGCAATAAGCAGAACAGTTGTTGTTCCATCCGGTCCAACTAAATAAACATTTAAGTCACCTCTGAAAGTGTGCGAAACTTTAACACCAACATTAACATCAGAAATGATCAGATTGTTGGTATAATTAATAATTGAGGAAGCAAAACTGGAGGTTGCACAACCATTATCTGGAATAGCAGTATAAGTTGTAATTTCAAAAGTATTACTGGTAGCACTGGTTAAGCCGGCCAATGTTGCTGTAAGGGAAACTCCTGTTTCGGCAACAGAATGTATAATAGGGGTAAATGTTGCCACGCCTGAACTGAAAGTAGCCGTCATTGGAGTTACAGTCATAGTGCCGGAAGAAGTCAGAGATACAGTACCTGCATAATTTATGTCAGTATTCCCACAAACGTCAGTTGCAGCAACAGTAACACTAGGAACCATCGTTTGACCTGAACCCGTGTTTGAAGGTTGTTGAATAAAAGAAAGTTGAGTAGCTGCAATAGAAACTGCATTTTGACCATTTATTGAACTTGCTGTGGCGAAAGCAAACTTAGTAGAACTTGTACCATTTGTCGGGGTAATAAAATTTGCATTGGTAATATTAAATACAAAATCATCTCCATCTAAATTTCCTGAGCCAACATTGTTTAATGGACAATTTAAGGAGAGTCTTAATGTTAATGTTTTATTTGTATTATCAGGAACATTTATTGAAAGGCCGGAAAATACAACTGTTGTTGATGTAATGCTGGTTGCATTTGCTATCCATGTAGCACCATCGAAAACAGCAATTGTTTTAATGGCATCTAACCAATTATCAATTTGATTGCCTGCATTTTGTGTCAATGTGAATCCCGAAACAATGGTGGGTAAATTATCAACGTCATTATTTAAACTTCCTCCGTCTCTAACAGTAAACTGCCACACTTGCACTCCTGTAGCAGATGTAAGTGTTGCCGCATCATTTATCAAGGAAGATAGTGTTGCTGATTCTCCATTTGCAGTAATAACATCGGACAAACCGGAAGCAGTAGTTTGGCTATTCGTTAATGCCGCAGTACTTGTAAAGTAATTTGCAGCACAAGTTCCCGAATTATATGCAAACACAAAGAAATAATATAAGGTATTAGCAGTTAAACCTGTTGCGGTAAAAGAAGTACTTGCACCTACCTGAACAACTGTTCCTCCTCCTAATGCATTACCTGTTGCGTAAGTGGTACCATCAACAGGGGGGGCACTTAAAGTGGAGCTGGTGCTCCTGATAATAATATAAGAATTTGCTGAAGCAGAGGCAGTAAATGAACCTGAAATAGAAGTGGTGGAGGCTGTGGTAAGCGTTAAAACTGTTGGTTGAGCTGTAGGTTCAGAACACTGCGTATAACTGTTTTGAGTGATGGTGGTGGCACTGGTATAATTAATACCACAAGGACTTTCATTAGAAGCAAATGCATAAAAATAATATAATATCCCGGTTGTTAATCCTGTGGCACTGAAACTTGCTGAACTTCCAACTGCCACAACTGTGCATCCTCCAACACTATTACCAACAACATAGGTTGTTCCATCAACAGGAGTTGGCGAAGGAGCCACACCGGTTGTATTCATTAAAATAATTCCACCTGTTGCTGCACCAAAAGAGTAGGTACCATCAATTTGGGTGGGAGATGATGAAGTCAATGCTAATGCCGATGGATTAGCAGGTTGGGTGCATAAAGTATATGCACTATTTGTTAATGAGGCAGTACTTGTTAAATAATTTATTGCGCAAGCGCCTGAATTGTAAGCAAACACAAAATAATAGTAGAGTGTTCCGCCAGCAAGACCTCCACTTGAAAAGGTAGTTGAAGCACCAGGCGTTCCAACCACATTACCTCCTCCAATTGGATTTCCTGAAGAATAAGTAACACCATCAACAGGATCGGCACTTAAGGTTGAACTAGTGCTCCTTACAATAATATAACCATTAGCAGAAGCTGATGCTGTAAACGAACCATCAATATTTGTTGAAGATGTTGGTGTTAATACCAAACTAGTTGGCTGTGCTGTTGGTTCGCTACAGGGAGATGCATTGCCTTGAATATTGATATCATCAATACCAGCACCAATAGCCCCATCTGCTCCAAGTGTCTCAAATCTTATTCTGACAGTCGAATTCACAATATATGCGCTTAAATCAAATTGAGCAACAGCTGCCATTGTAGAAGAAGGAGGAATTCTTGTCCCTAGTGTTGTCCAAGTTGAACCATCAGTTGAAATCGAAACAGTTATTGTGTTTTTAGCAGCATTTACTCCACCAAATGTTCTTGCTTTAAAATCCAAAGTAACTCCTGTATATGGTGTAAAATCCATAGTCGGAGTATTTGTTTTTGATGTTCCGGCAGCTGTCATTTGCAAATAAGTTGTATTCGTAATAGAAACATCAGTCCAGGTTCCAAACCCTGCAACATCTGTTCTAATAGGAATGATACTCACCTGCCCCAAAACACTAGTCTGCAAAAACAGCACAAAAACCAAGGAAAGGAATGCTTTTTGTAAATTTTTAAGAGAGAAAAGGCATTTCATCGCAAAATTGTTTAAAATTTATACGAAGCCGGCTTCTTAATGTTGTCATAAATACAACATTCGTCAAGGGCCTCCAAATCAAAAAATGATATTGTTAAAATATTATTTTTCTAAAATGTTATTTTATGCTTTTGTAAAATCCGATTTTAATTAAAAATTAAAATTTCCAGCGGTTTCGGATACTCATACGGACTCTCTGTATGATTCGTGTAGGGTGTTCACTGTGTTCAATAAAAATCAAGAACTTTATTCGTTAATCGCTTTTCAAATATATAAATAACCTGACAGTAATCATAATTATTCGTGATGTTTATTATTTCCCGATCCAAATGTAGTATCAATAAATAGTATTCAAATTATGCGAAAATTATCTTATTGTTAAATACATAGATGTAAATATAAAACAATGGTTGCATTAATAAAAAAATAGAAGAGAATACTTTTCAACAAATTATTAAAAGAAAATTATGGTCATTACATGCAATTTGTATCTTTGTTGCTTATGCAAGAAACAATTTTAATCCTCGATTTTGGCTCTCAATACACGCAGTTGATTGCCCGCAGAGTGCGCGAACTCAATGTATATTGCGAAATTCATCCTTTCAATAAAGTTCCCGAAATAACAAAAAACATAAAAGGTGTTATCCTTTCCGGAAGCCCGTTTTCGGTTCGGGACCCGCAATCTCCCAATCCTGATCTATCTGCATTTAAAGGTAAATTGCCACTTTTAGGAGTTTGTTACGGGGCCCAATTAATGGCTCAAAAATTTGGTGGAGAAGTTTTACCTTCTAAACACCGCGAATATGGCCGTGCTAATTTATCCTATATAAAAAATGATAACGAATTATTCAATGGATTGAGCATTAACTCACAAGTATGGATGAGCCATGCGGATACGATCACTAAAATCCCTGATAATTACGAAATAATTTCAAGCACTAAAGATGTTGAATTTGCAGGTTATCAGGTGAAAAATGAATTAACTTTTGGCATTCAGTTTCATCCGGAAGTGTATCATTCATCAGAAGGAAGCATCTTGTTAAAAAACTTTTTAGTTACTATTTGTAAATGTTCTCAAAACTGGACTCCTGATTCATTTGTTGAAACAACAATAAAAGACCTGAAACAAAAAATCGGGAACGATAAAGTTGTATTAGGATTAAGTGGAGGAGTTGATTCCAGTGTAGCTGCAGTTTTATTACACAAAGCAATTGGCAAAAATCTGTTTTGCATTTTTGTTGACAATGGTTTGCTTCGAAAGAACGAATTTCAAAATGTGCTGGAATCCTACAAATACATGGGCTTGAATGTAAAAGGAGTGAATGCTCAGGATTTGTTTTATAATGCATTAGCAGGTATTTCGGACCCTGAACTTAAACGAAAAGCTATTGGGAAAGTGTTTATTGATGTGTTTGATACTGAATCGAAACGAATCGAGGATGTAAAATGGCTCGCTCAAGGCACTATCTATCCCGATGTTATTGAATCTGTTTCGGTAAAAGGACCATCTGCTACTATTAAATCGCATCATAATGTAGGAGGATTACCCGATTTTATGAAACTTAAAATTGTTGAACCACTCAATACCTTATTTAAAGATGAAGTGCGTAGAGTAGGGAAGGCCCTGAATATTGATGAAGCTATATTAAACCGCCATCCTTTCCCCGGACCAGGCTTAGCAATTCGTATCCTGGGAGATATTACGCTGGAAAAGGTACGTATATTGCAGGAAGTGGATCATATTTTTATCGACAACTTAAAAACATCCGGTTTATACAAAGATGTTTGGCAGGCAGGTGCCATTTTTTTACCGGTACAATCTGTTGGAGTAATGGGCGATGAGCGTACTTACGAAAATGCAGTAGCTTTGCGTGCTGTAACAAGTACCGATGGTATGACAGCCGACTGGTGTCATTTGCCTTATGAGTTTTTAGGAAAAGTATCCAATGAGATCATCAATAAAGTAAAAGGGATTAACAGAGTGGTATATGATATCAGCTCCAAACCACCTGCTACTATTGAATGGGAATAAACCTAATTGCGGATCTCGGATCTATCCCTTGTTTGGGGTTGTATCACAGTATTCTGATTTTGAAATATGAATAATAAATTAAATATCAAATCCATTTTCCTTTTGTCAATTGTCAATTGTCAATTGTCAATTACCTATTGTTTTTTGTCCCTTGTTTTTTGTCTGTTCACTTTTTCTGCTGCTGCCCAGGAAAAAGAACCGGGTGAAATTCATAAAACAAAAAGCTCTGCTATTATTGGCGGAGTAAAATACTATTTACACACTGTTGAAAAAGGGCAAACACTTTTTGCGATCGCTAAATTTTATAACTGCACTGTAAATAATATTGTAATTGAAAATCCGGAAGCTATTGATGGAATAAGTCCCGGACAGGTTTTACGGATCCCGATCGAAAAAACGAAGCAAACTAAATTAGTAATCGATACAACACATTTTACATTAATAAAAATTGAGCATAATCAAACATTGTTTTCTATTTCTAAAAAATATAATATTACAATTGAGAAATTAAAAGAAATAAATCCTGAACTGAGGGAAGGTTTGAAGGAAGGACAGATAATTAAAATTCCGAAAACTGATAAACCTGTAAAATCCGAAAAAAATACCGTTGAAAAAATTGAAAAAAAACCTGTTGATATTGTTATAATAAACAAGCCAATAGAAGTGGGAAAAAAAGATACGGTGATTAACGTGGATTTTACCGGAGAATTAAAAGAAGAATATAATATCGCATTTTTTTTACCTTTTAATGCTGACCTGGCAAATGAGATCGATCTGGATGAATTAATAAAAGGAGATGCTCAATTTCCAAATAAAACTTCTGTTGCATTACAATTTTATGAAGGAGTTTTATTAGCAATTGATTCGCTAAAAAAATTAAAATTGAATGCGAAAATTTTCGTTTATGATCTGGATGATACCGATTCTTTAAGTATCTATACAATTCTTAAAAAACCGGAGTTAGCTGCTATGAATTTAATGATTGGCCCTTTGTACGGATCTAGTTTTATGGCTATTTCAAAATTTGCAAAAGAAAATTCCATTCCTATTGTATCGCCATTTACCCAGGTAAATAAAATTTTATTTAACAATCCTTTTGTTTGTAAAGTAACTCCTTCAAGCACATTGCAAATAGAACAGATGGCACATTTTGTAATTGATACATTTCAAACACAAAATATAATTTTGGTAAACAATGGAGGAGGCAAAGAAATTTCTTTAATAAATGCTTTTAAAACCACAAGTAATGATGAACTGTTAAAAGCCGGTCACCCAATAGCAGATTCTGTGAAAGAGGCAAAAAATCTTAGTGCAGTACAAAGTATGTTGAGTTCTACAAAAACAAATGTGATCGTATTGCCTTCCAACAATCAATCCTATGTTACAGAGTTTATTCGTGGGTTAAACAATAGCAGTGATAAATATAAAATTGTTTTATTCGGTATGCATTCCTGGGTGAATTATGATAATCTGGACCTGGATTATTTAAACAGTCTTTCATTACATATCCCTTCCAATAATTTTATCGATTATAATTCCATTTCGACACAAAGTTTTATAAAAAATTATCGGGAAAAATATAAAACAGAACCCGAAAACTATGTTTATCAGGCGTTTGATATAACCTATTATTTTGTTTCTGCTTTGCAAAAATTTGGTACCGGTTTTCTTAAAAACATTCCAGCATATGAACATACAGGTTATAATTCATGTTTTAAATTTACTCAATTCCCTCCTGAAAGCGGATTTGAAAACAAATTCGTATATATTTTAAAATATGAGAATTTTAATCTGATCAAAGCAAACTAAAATAAAGATCTTCCTTTTTTGCATTTTTTTACCTTTCCATTGAAAAAACATCCATTAGCTTATTTAATACAGTTTTTTTTCTGACCTCACCCTTAATCCCTCTCCGAAAGAGAAGGAAATAATTGGTATATTTTATATAAGCTAAAAGGTATTATTTTCAAAAAACATAAGAAGCTTTACCAATTGAAATAAGAGTCCAATCATCCCCTCCTTTTTTTCAAGGAGGGGCTCGGTGAGGTTTTAAAAATCGAAATTTTATATTTCGATTGGTGTAAATCCAGTTTTTAGGATTTGTTTTTATAAAGATTAAATAAGGGCCAGCCCTCTTGTGGTGTTTTTTATTTAAAAATAGATTTGTCTTGCATTTTCATCTTATATTTATTCAATAATTGGAATGAAAATAATGATTCTAAAACTTTTTAAATCTTTATGTCTGTAATACATTCGTAAATAGTATCAAAACAATTCTGTAAAAAGTAGTAATATGTTATCAAAAATAAAACAATTTCTATCGGTATTGCTTGTTTTTATTGCATCTTCAGCTTTTTCACAAACTCAGAAACCTGAAATAAAAATAAGCAATAATTCGTATGGCATTTCAACTAATCTTTGGATCGCCTATTCCAACACTACCAATTTGATGTTAGAGAAAGTTGATAAACAGCTCTTTTTGAAATCTATACTGCTAAAAAATGATGGGGATTTTGAAGACAAAAAGTACTTCATGAACTATGTAAAAACTGCAATTAATAAAGATAAAGAAGAGTTAATTTACCTTATAGGTACAGGAACTATCACAAAAGTGACTGATATAAACGGCTATTTATCATCCCTGCAACCAAAATATAGTATTTATTATGCTGATTTTATAAAAAAACGGGCTGAAATAATTGAAACTCAAAACACCTGGAGATCGCATACAAATGGTTATTCTCCTGCTTTTAACTGTGGTTCTCCTTGTACCAATCCCGGGTTTGAGTCCGGCACCGCTTTTTGGGATTATTTTAGCGCTGTTGCTTGTGCAAATCCCTATGCTGACCCTTGTAATATAGTTGTCGGCTTTAGTTCTACTGCTCATGATCTTACCACAATTGGGACTTATGATATGCAAGTTGGCGGAACAATTTTGCCTGTTGTACCTCCCGGGGGAGGAAATAACGCAATGGAGTTAGGAGATTATAACGGAACCGGTTCTAAAGCCTCCCGAGCAAGTATTTCATTTACAGTTTCAACTGCAAATTCAATTTTCACTTATAGATATGCAGTAGTATTACAGGATCCCGCTTCCGGCCATACTGACCCGGAGCGCCCTTATTTTAGTGTAAAAGTAAAAGACCAAAACGGACAATCAATCTCTTGCGACAGCGTATTAATAATGGCAAAACCTCCAATGACCGGATTTACAGAAACATCCGCTGGAAGTTATATTTGGTATATGCCCTGGAAAACGGTTTTTGTCCCTTTACAAGCATACATCGGTCAATGTGTTACTATTGAATATACTGTTTCTGATTGTTCACAGGGAGGGCATTTTGGTTATGCATACATTGATGCTGATTGTAGCCCTTTAGAGATCACCTCATCATCACAATGTACTGGTAATGTAACACTAACTGCGCCTCCAGATGGAATTGCCTATGACTGGACAAACCTGACAACTGGTG
>Ga0156174_1098_pt1 | contig 40014 bp, 30 predicted proteins | sample RifCSPlowO2_12_FD_107827 | JGI IMG/M metagenome (GOLD analysis project Ga0156174, IMG submission 107827) | Bacteroidetes bacterium RIFCSPLOWO2_12_FULL_35_15
AGCTGCAATCGGGCGATTACTGTAAAAACACTAAGGGGAATACCTTAATTATGGATAAGATTCTTAATTATTGATTTAGTATTGGCTGAATCTACGGGTGTAAGATAAAAATAAGCAAAACGATTCAATAATATTCTTCCTGAATGATCGTCAGTGCAACCGAAAATAATATCACTTGTTTTCAAATGATTAATAGATTTTCTATCATTAATCCAACTTTTTTCTACGGAGATTTTGGTGCCCAATCCAATTTCCTTAATATATTTTTTAAGAACATCTACCTTATATTTACCAACATCCTTCAATTTTGCGCCATGTAACCGGTTAAGGTTCGATTCTTCAATAGTATCTTTATCAATAAGACATAATTCCCCAACCCCCAAACGTGTTAATAACAAAGCGGTTACTGAACCTGTTGCCCCGGCACCAACAATTGATATTTTCAATTTTGATAAATCCTGCACAAGTGAGTTGCCGAATGCCAATTGCTGCCTGTTAAATGCTTCCGGTGATTTGAAGCTTGAAGTCCTGTCTGGATAATTAATTCTAAAAGATTCCCCAATAATTCTAATTTTGGAAATAGGTTCATGTGATAAATCAGGTTTCCAAACTCTCCCAATCAATGAACCATCGGGCATCATAATAAGACTGGCATGAGGTCTATTGCCCCCATTACGGTTAAATGCTAATTTAAAAAGGTGATGCTCCCCAATATCATCCACTGATGAAAAATGATTAACACCTTTTGGATGATTGTGAATTAATATTACAGCAAAATTTTTAGATTCCGCTTTTGCTAAAACCTTAATAAAATGATTATTGTTCCAGCTTACTTGATAGCACTCAGATGATAGAAGGTCATTCTCAGACAAAATGTGTATCTCTTTTGTAAGCAGCCTATCTTCATTATCAATAACCAAGGAGCGGCCACAAATAATAAAAGCAACTCGTTCCTTACCATCCTCTTGTAACAGGTGATTTTTAAGATTCGAATAATGTTCTTCCTGTATAGTGATTGAATATTTCATGATGCTATTTCAAGAGCTACTTGTACTTTTTTTAAATAAGTATGAATTCCATCCACGCCACTCCTCCATTCATTAGCAGGATAATGTCTTGACCATCGTTGCCATTGTTTCCCTTCAAAAAGCACTTTTGTTTGTGTTTGTCTGGCCGGTCTATTTGAAGGAGCCAATAATATATCCGGATTGAAATACCACATATCAGGCCTTACTTCAGGATAGCCGTTTGGTAGTATGATTAATAAATCGGATGATTGCAGATTTTCCAGTTGGTAAAAACCAGTTTCTTATAATTAAACCATTCCTGTTAGCATCAATTTTTTCTTCAAATTGATAGCCCTTCTCTAATAAATAATCTCTGTCGAATTCAGGTAAAAACATTATCCTTCAGTTGTAGTTTTAGCTCCTGTAAAAAAATGTTCTCTACCGGGTTGTGCTAAATCTATTTGTTCGTTATCAGCGATTTCTTTATCCTGATTAGGGCCGCTCACTTTAAGCCATACCCCATAATTTGCTGGTGCTGCAACTAAAGCTTTAATTTTTGCTCCTGTAATAAATTGTTCTTCAACCTCAAATGTTTTTTGATCAATTAGAATTTTGAATTTTTGTTCTGGTTTCGGCATGAGAAATAAATTTTAGTTTAAAAATTATAATACATCAAAGATATAAAATTAGAGGCAGTATAATGGAGAGAATTTTAAATGAATGATAATAGGATGAAAAACGTTATTATTAGAGAGGGTGGAAGATTACAGCTTTTTTTACAAGCCTTTGGCAGTGCGGTTGGCTTTTGAGCGGGTTTGTAAATGTGCTGCAATGTGTGATAGCCAAAACGCCCCGTTTCTTTTTTCATTGGGTGTAAAAATGTGCGGTGGGGTAATTTCATTTTGAATTGGTGTTAATTGGGAAAAATAAAAATGATCTGTTAAAAGACAATCAAGGACTAAAAACGATAATAGCAGAAAAGGAGAAAAAAATTATTTCGCTTCAAAACGGATTATTAAATTGCTCGACAATAAGAAAAGTGGTCATCATTCATATTGACCAACAACCGTTAATTAAATCCTTTCTACCTATAAACTTAGGGTTAATTTTTTCGATGTTTCATATATCCTTAATTATAAAATATCGTCAATTACCGTTATATCTCGTGTTATAACGGTAAAACATGTTGTTTCATGTTATATAACGAACAAAAGATAATTACATCCTTAGGTCATTTAAAGAAATTAGCTTGACCAAATGAATTAAGCGTGTATGTTTTTTCGAATTAAAAAATCATGAAAATCACGAAAGATGTTTTATGATTCCAATTGAAAAAAGTCATGCTGCTTTGCGTTTTTCAAAAACGAGTTTACTAATTCGTTTTATAGTGTGAGTGAAGTTTGTACGTACACAATTTTTTTTGAAAACAGGAAATCGCATCTTAGGACTGAATATGATATTTATATTATTTGCAGAAAAATAGTAAAAATAAAAAGGGATTTAGAGCCGGTTTATAAGGTATTAAAATATTCAGGGTTAGACAGGTTATAAAAACTATTAGGCTCTTCTTTTACACAGTTTTCTTCTCCTCCAGATACAAATGAATGCCATAACATATTAACCCTATCCCTCCAACAATGAAAACCCCAGTGATGACTTTCCCCCACGGAAAGGCAATGTCCTATTAACAGGTAGCAATTGGTTTGACTTTATTTGTTATTAGTGCGTTGTAAAGGAATAATTCAAATATTTTTTCTTCTCCTTTAAAATTGTATTTGAAGCAGAACTCATCCAAATAATTTTGCAAATATTTTCTTGTGATTTTATGATACTGCCCAACAATTCCTCTTTTTACAAGGCTCCAAAAACCTTCAATATTATTTGTATGGTATGCTCCTCTTACGTATTCGTCTTTTTCATGATTCACAACTTCGTGACCTCGATACTTTTTATTTAATCCGGAATAGGCTCCAAAACCATCGCTGACAATGACTGATTTTCTGTCTACTCGATTATTGATAATTGGTTTAAGTGATTTACCATCTGCATGCTCAACAACTTGAGTACTCACCCTTCCTGATCTGGATAACAATCCAAACACAGGAACTTTGTGCATTGCGCCAGTGGCTACTTTACCTTGAGTATGCAATGCTTCTCTTACTTTTTTATGTTTGTTCTTTGTTTGACCTCCTACATATGTTTCGTCAACTTCAACGATTCCTTTCAGTAGCTTTTTATCCGTATTTTGCATTGCATCACGCAGCCTTTTTTGAACGTACCACGCTGTATCTTTTGTTACATCTATATGACGGGCCAATTGTCTTGATGATATTCCTTTTTTTGCATGCATTACAAGACTTATGGCAATAAACCATTTTGATAAAGGCAAATTAGAAGCTTCAAATATAGTTCCTACCAAAACACTGAAGCTTGTATTACAACTGTTGCAATGATGTCGTAATTGTTTCTTCATTGCTGATACCTTATCGGATTGGCAATATGGGCATACTGGCTTTTCTTGCCATCTTGCTTTCTCCAAGTAGTTGATACAACGCTTTTGTGTATTCAACTTTTTTGTAATTTCTATTAGTTCCATTTTACAAATATAATAATTCTACCTTATCATAGGACATTGCCCACGGAAAGGGGGGAGTAATTTTCCCCGTTACTGAGGATGAAGAGGATGGTATTGATTCTGAAAGCATTATTGGAACCTGGAGAGATGCAGATGCTGGTGCAGGACATATCGGTGTCGGACTAGCTATTGTTTTTGTTTGTGAAGATAGAAGTGTTCCAATGTTTGCGAATGCCTGTGTTGGAGAAGAAGTTGAAGGTTTTCCTTGTTGAAAAGCTTCAAATTCTTTGAAGAGATGAAACATTTTTACTTCTTCGAAAGCTGAGACCTGTTTGAACATCATGTTGTTTTTTTTCTTTAATTATTCTAAAAGTATCGTCTTTATTGATTAATAAAATATAGTCAAAATATTGGTATCCTAAACCCTCTTCAATTTTAATTGAAGGTTTTCTTGTTTTTAAGCTAAAATCTACGATCCTAAGTTCTTGTTTAGTCGGGTGAATTATTCCTTTTTCATATAATTTTTTCAGACCAAGATAATTGGCTTTGAATTGTTGTGCAAAGAACCTGAGCTGATCATTTTTTGATTTGTTTTTAAGTTGATTTTCTTTGAACCGGTGTTTATCGCAGCAAAATTTCGCAAGAATATTATCTGTGAAAAATGTAGGAATTGAGCATTGCGTATATTCGCATTGCTTTTCATACCAATCAATATCATCAAAGTCAATAGGCTTAACTTTTATCCTCATTTTTTTATTTTTTTACTGAAAAACAAATTTTGATCTGAAGCATTTGGATGTGTATCAAGATCATGTTGCTTCAGCTAATTCATTTATAAATTTTTTTATTATCTTTGCAAATATATAAAATATATATTACATTTGTACGATAAAAACAAAAAAATATATGAATAGTGAGAAGTATGAACATTTGGAAGATAATTTAAATAAGGCAGGAACTTCATTAAAAGACATAGAGAGGGTATATCCGAAAATTTGTGAGTCGTTTATCCCCCTTTCCATAACAGGAGTTTCTCCTCGGACATATTTCTATTGGAAAAAATCCAATTTACTAGCTCCTTCTGCTACGAAAAAAGAAGGAGAGTGGGTCCGTCTAAATTTAATTGAATATGTATGGATAAAAATAATCCAGACTATGCGTGATTTTGGTGTCCCGTTCGAAACAATAAAAGAAGCGAAGGTGTTGTTATTTTCAAATACATTAAAAATATTAATTGATGAAAAAGAAGGGTATTTAAATTTTCTTGAGAAGGAAAGTGATATGTCAATTGAAAAAATAAATTCAATAAAAAAATTGGTTGATTTGCTGACTGAAGACATCTTAAATGTTCCAGAAGAGTATGAAATTTACACAACTCTACTTGGGTCAATCGTGTCTGATCTATTAATAAGAAATGATAGGGGGGCAATTATTATTACTAAAAACGCAAGCCGATTTGAAATTGGATATTTTTCATTTAAATCAATGATGGAATTTCAAAAAATAGTTTTCCCTTTATTAGAGTTGCCATGTATCCAAATACCCATTAGGAAATTAATTGAAGATTTTTTTGATGATCCTAAAAGTGAAAAATTTGTTGATAGCTTCGAATTATTGAATTTAAAAGAGAAAAAGGTAATAGAAGCTATCCGTAAAAAGGATTTTAAGGAAATTATTATTAAACAAGACAGCAAAGAGGAATCAATAATTATAGAAGTGGAAAAGGATGGAGCAATAATGGATCAAAAGGCGAAGGAAGTCAAACGTATTTTAGGTTTGAACGAATATTCGGAGGTAACAATCAAGTATAGAAACGACAAACATTTATATTTTAAAAATAAAACTAGATTATAAGTAGTACGACCCGATAATATCGGCTCTGGCGAAAAACAAGCATTTGACCTAAGCACTAGCTCAAATGCAATATACTCCGGTAAATGTTAGATTTAATTGAAAAAGAAAGGGATGTTAAAAACATACTATCAGACAAAATAAACATAAAAGATATTATGGCAACACTTCATGTTGCTGATGTCAGAGCAGCAATGCGATGGTGCAAAAAAAAAAGTATTTTGGTTTTAAAATTTGGCAAGGAGAGGTATGCTAATCTGATTGATTTTGAGTTAGCGATTGATAGACCATTTATAGAGTCATTAAAAGTGAAGCACCCTGAAAATTGGAAGGAAATTTATTCAGCCTATAAGAAGAATGATTACATTGCAATTACAGAACAAATGTTTCAATCGGAACCAACTATAAAGACGAAATTTGAAGTAAAAGGAGAAGTAGCAAACAGTTTTATAAAAAAAATAAAACAAAAATTAAAGGAAAATGGACGAAGCAAAATTATTAAAGAATAACAAAATCAAAGGGCTTTGTGTTTATTGTACCAAATGTAAAATCAAAGTGGCTGGTAAATGTGGTTCTTCCGGAAAAAGAATCGGCTCTTGTACTTATAAGGACAAACATAAATACAAGGTCATTGCTTATATTCCAGGAAGTGATAATGCTGTAAAAACAAAGTTGCTTGATACAAGAGATGAAAATGAAGCAATTTTACAAGCTTTTGCATATCGAGCAGAACTTGAAAAATGTAATTATTCAACTAAATTAGTTGCAACAAAAACAACAGTCCCAAAAACTATATTGGATGCAATGGCTTATTACATTGCATTTTTGAATAATGATACACCTCATGAACAAGAGCACAAGCAACGTACAAAAGCGCATTTAGATGAAGTAAGTAGATACTTCAATTACTTTACGGAATATTTACAAACAATGGACATAGATCCGTCTATTTTTCCATTTGAAAAACTCGATAAAAATGTTGTTGGTAAATTAAAATCATATCTTCTGAAAACAAGGAACTACGCTCCCAAAACATATAATAAATACATTGGACTTATGAGAGTGTTTGTAAACTTCTTGGTGGAAGAATTTGATTTCAGAATTAAAAATCCTTTCAAGGGTTTTAAAAGATTGCACTCTGAGATCAATATTAATACTATTTCAAGTATAGAATTTCATGCTCTTTTGGAAGTAATCAAACTGGAGAATGGAACACAGATTTATGAAGAACGTAAGTCAAAAAAGAAATATAAAAAGAATCGTTACCGCCCATGGTTGAAAGATGCTATGTTACTCGCATTATTGACCGGAAGGAGGAGAGAAGAAATTGTAAATATGAAATTTAGCAGGATCCTTGAGAATGAAACTGGTGATCCTATTACTATCTGCATCGAAGATTTTAAAGTCAATCGTAGCAATGATTTATCTGCAAAAGAATCTGTAAAAGTAGTTTATGTTCCGGTAATTTCTCCTCTTAAGAAGTTGTTATTTGAGTTAGGATATAAGGAAAACAAAGGGAAAGAGATATACATTCTTGCTCCTGAAGAAACAATGGAACGCAAAACTATGATGAATTTTATTAGCAAATCGTTTTCCCATTACTACAAACAATTGAATACTGGTAAGGATTTAACCTTCTATGACCTTCGAAAAACATATATTTCTCATCTATATGCAGCTCATGGTGAGAAGGCGCGTATTATCACGAAACATTCTGGAGAGGAAGTCATGTTGAACCATTATATTGATGAAAAAGTGATTGCTGAAGTTGCAATGGATTTTGGATTGTTTGGTTTGTAAACAAATCAAAAGAAAAAAACAAGAATTATTGGGATCATTATTCGAGTCCATTTTATGATAAAAAAAAATTAAAATTTTTGAAAAAAAACCCGACTCCAAACCCGACTCCAAGAGATAAATTTCACCAATTCAAATATTCATAAAAACAAAACCCCTTGATTATCAAGAGGTTTCTGAGTAGCGAAAAGGGGAGTTGAACCCCTGACCTCAGGGTTATGAATCCTGCGCTCTAACCATCTGAGCTACCTCGCCATTTTTTTTTGAGGGCGCAAATATAGTGTTTATTTTTTTATTTTTAAAAGCACTTTTAAATAATTTAGTTCTTTACTCTTGTCAGGGATTAATAATTTTTTATATATTGCGAGAGTTTTGTTTTAAAATGCAAACGAAATGAGCAAGAAACAAATTAAAGCCAAAAAGGTTAATAAAGCTGCGAAACCTACTAAAAACAAGCCTGCTGCTAAAAAAGCAATGCCTGTGAAGCCAGCGAAAAACGTTAAAAACAAAAAAGTTACCAAAGTGGTTAAAAAAAACATTGTTAAAAAGGTAGCTAAAGCTATTGTGAAGAAAAAACCAATTATAAAGAAAACTGCTAAGCCTGTCAAAAAGGCTGTTGCAACAAAAACACCTGCGGCTAAGAAACTGAAAGTGGTTAAAAAAATTGCTTCGAAAAAAGCAATTGCAGTTAAACCAATTATACTTCTTAAAAAGACCCAGGAAATTGAAAAAAAGTCAGTTAAGAAGGAAATAAAAAAAATAATTTCGAAGCCGGAAAAACCGATTAAAGAAGAGAAGAAAGCCAAAGTATTACTTAAAAAAGTTGAGAAATCAGGGTCAAAAAACGATGACGATGATTTTGATTTTGTTGAAAAAGTGAAAGTGAAGCCTTCTCGTAAAAAAGGCGGTAGAAAACCTAAAGGTAGTGGGGATGATGATGAACCCGAAATTATTCATGATGAATTGGTTGAACAGCTTATCAGATCAACAAAAAAATTACGCCAACCTAAAAAACCGAAATTTATCCAAACCTTTACTAATCCAAGAGCTTCGTTAGCTGTTGTTTTAAAGGATAATAAAAAAAGTGCATTACCTAAAAAAGAACCTAAAGGGAAATATGAATTAGAGTATGTTGCACATACTTCTGCAGGTATTCTTTTCGAGTTTTTAACAACTCCTAGTGGTTTGTCTGAATGGTTCGCTGATGATGTGAATATTCAGGATGGAATATTTACTTTTTTCTGGGATGGAAGTGAACAAAAGGCAAGATTACTTAGTTTTAAAGAAGAAAAATTTGTTCGTTTTCAGTGGTTTGATAAACCGGATGGAACTTATTTTGAATTTCGCATTGAAAAAGATGAACTTACAGGTGATATTTCTCTTATAGTGATTGATTTTGCAGATGAAGCTACCGATATGCTTACATCTAAACTTCTTTGGGATAGTCAGGTTACCAAATTGTTACATGTAATTGGATCTTACTAATTATTTTACTTCTCAATTAGATAATACTGCTATTTTTGCTGGACAATCTTTTTGATGTGAAAGCTATTTTCAGAAATAATTCGATATTTTTAATCCCGTACCTGATTTTTATCATCTTGGGCGGGATTTTGTTATTTGCTAACTCAAAGACAGATACACATCTGGAATTTAATACCTTTCATTCAGCTTTTTTTGACATACTTTTCTATTACATTACCTTTTTAGGTGATGGTGTTGCTGCTCTATTAGTTGTGGTCATGCTTATGGCAGTGAAATTCCGATATGCATTTATTGTTGGGGTTTCAAATATTATTGCATCCTTAATTGCTCAGATATTAAAACATACTTTGTTCGAAGATATGGTTCGCCCCCGCAAATTTTTTGAAGGAATTCATGACCTTTATTTGGTTCCCGGAGTAGAAAATTATTTATATAATAGTTTCCCTTCCGGACATAGCACATGTGCATTCGCATTATATTTTGCTCTGTCCATTATTGTAGAAAATAAGATCCTGAAGTTTTTATTTTTTAGTACGGCTTTAATGGTTGGAATCTCAAGAGTATATTTATCACAACATTTTTTTGAAGATATTTATGCAGGCTCAATCATTGGTGTTTTGATTACCCTGGTCGTTTATCTGGTTAGTACCAAAATAAATAAAAACTGGATGGAGAAATCACTTGTTTCCCGAACAAAAATATAATGAGATCAACTGTTTTAAAGTATAATGTTTTAATTGCAACAGCTGCATTAGTGCTTTTTGTTCCTTTTTTGGGTGCGGTTCATTTATTTGATTGGGATGAGATAAATTTTGCTGAATGTGCCCGTGAAATGATCGCTACCGGTGATTATTTTTCTGTGAAAATAAATTTTCAGCCTTTTTGGGAAAAACCTCCCGTTTTTATTTGGATGCAGGCTTTATCAATGACTCTTTTTGGAGTTAATGAGTTTGCCGCTCGTTTTCCGAATGCCATTTGTGGTGTTATTTCATTATTGGTATTATTTAATATTGGCAGAAAACTCTATGACGAAAAATTTGGTTTGATCTGGGTGCTGGTTTATGCCGGATCATTTTTGCCGCATTTTTATTTTAAATCAGGAATCATCGATCCATGGTTCAACTTATTTATTTTTTCCGGGATCTATTTTTTCATTTTATTCAGTAATAATAATTCAGTGAAAAATAATGTTAAATCAACCCGGTATTTAATATTTTCTGCTCTGTTGATTGGTTTAGGTGTTTTAACAAAAGGACCGGTTGCATTTCTGATCTTTGCTTTATGTTTTGGGATCTATTGGATAATAAAACGTTTTCAGCCAATTATAAGTATTAAACAAATTATTATTTATGCAATTGCTTTTCTATCTGTTGCTGGATTGTGGTTTCTTATGCTGCTATTGACTGGAAATTCATCTATTATAAAAGAATTTTTTTTATACCAGATCCGTTTATTCAATACTCAGGATGCCGGCCATGGAGGACCTTTTTTCTATCACTGGATTGTTTTGTTAATTGGATGTTTCCCTGTGTCAGTATTTGCATTAAGAGGATTTAAAAAAAATACATTTGATACGCCCTTTCAAAAACATTATAAATTATGGATGCTTATCTTGTTTTGGGTTGTTCTCCTTTTATTCAGCATTGTAAAAACCAAAATTGTACATTATTCTTCCTTATGTTATTTTCCATTAAGTTTTTTAGGTGCCTACACTGTTTATAAGTTTATGATATCGGAAATGCAATGGAAAAAATACACAAGCTATTTATTGGGATTCGTTGCAGGTATCATTGGCCTGACACTAGCGGTATTGCCTCTTATTGATAAATATAAAGAAGATGTTATTGCATCCGGGTTGATCAAAGATAATTTTGCAGTGGAAAATTTGAGGGCAACGGTTTATTGGTCGGGTTATGAAAGTTTATTTGGACTTTTCCTGATTGTTGGAGTAGGAGTAATGTTGTTTTTAATAAGTCGAAAAAAGATAAAACAGGGAATTATCGGGATTTTCATACTAAGTCTTTTTTCTATCAATCTAACTTCCTGGATCATTGCTCCGCGTATTGAACAATACTCTCAGGGAGCTGCTATTGAGTTTTATCAGTATCTGCAAGGTAAAGATTGTTATGTGGAAACAATTGGTTTTAAGAGTTATGCGCACTTATTTTATTCAGGGAAAAAAGAGCAAGCTAATAAGAACTCATATGATATGAATTGGCTTCTGAAAGGCGAAATTGACAAACCCGTTTATTTTGCAGGTAAGATTACTTCTGTTGAAAGTACAAAAAAAGAAAATCCGGATTTAAAAGAAATATATCGTAAAAATGGTTTTGTATTTTTTAAAAGAGAGCTGAAAGTCGCCCATCAACAGTAGAATTCTTATTTAGTTTTTATTGAATTCCTTTTCCAACAATTCCCGTAATCGTTCAGGAGTGATGGCATGCTTGAGTTCTCCATCCTGTGAATAAGAAATTTCTCCGGTTTGTTCCGAAACAACAATAGCAATGGCATCCGTGTTTTCTGTTATACCGACAGCAGCACGGTGACGCATTCCCAGGTGAGCCGGAAAGTCGGAATGTTCGGTAACCGGAAGCACACATCGTGCAGCAACAATTATGTTATCAGAAATGATAATTGCACCATCATGCAAAGGTGAGTTTTTATAAAAAATGCTCTCTATCATTCTTACAGAAACTTTTGCATCAATGGCATCACCAGTATTGGCATAAAATTTCAATTCGTGATTTTTTGTAATTATTATGATTGCTCCGGTTTTGCTTTCACTCATGTATTTGCAGGCTTTTACAATGGCATTAATATCCAGGTTCTGTGTTTTTTCAACTTGCCATTTAAAATCAAAAAGTCCTTTTCCTAATTTCCCTTTTGTAAAAAAATCAGAAGTCCCAATGAATAATAGAAAGCGTCTTAATTCGGGTTGAAAAACGATAAGTAAAGCGATGAAACCTACATCAATGAATTTACTCAGGATGCTTCCAAAAAGCTGCATGTTAAGAGCTTTTACGATCAGCCATAACAAGTAAAAAAGAATAATACCCAGGAAAATATTAATTGCGACAGTCCCTTTAACTAAATAGTAGATCTGATAGATAAGTGCAGCAACTAATAAAATATCCACTACATCAATCCAGCGGACCTGAATAAATGTAAGTATAAACAAGTTTAACATACTGCAAGTATAAGAATTTTAAAATAATATGTGAAGTAATGAATATATAAAAAAATTCATTCTTTTCGTATTTTATTTCTTTTGTTGGATAAGATTTTTATTTTATAAAAGAAAAAAAATCGGTGTGTTATACTCTTATACCAATAACGAGAAGGTCGTCAACTTGCTCCATGTTGCCGCGCCAATCAGTAAACGTGTTTTCTAATTCTGTTTGCTGCACATTCATTGGTTTGTGTGAAATGGACAATAGAAAAGCTTTGAAGTTTTTACTCATTAATTTTTTCCCTTTCTTGCCACCAAACTGATCCGCATAACCATCTGTAAAAGTATAAATACAATCTCCTTTTTGAAGTTCAAGCGTTTGTAAGGTAAATGGCTTTAACTCTCCTTGATGCTCACCTACAGGGAATTTGTCAGCTTTATATTCAATTATACTATTGTCCCGAATAATGATCAGCGGATTATTTGCAGCAGCAAATTTCAATTTTAAGTTATTAAAATCAAAGGCGCAAAGTATTGCATCCATTCCATCCCGTGACTTTTCTTTTGTTTCATCCGAATTTAAGGCACTAATAATTTCTTCTCTTACATGATTAAAAATAAGATCGGGCTGGCTTATCTTTTTTTCATTAACCGTTTCATTTAGTTTTGAAATGTTGAGCAAACTCATAAATGCCCCGGGAACACCATGTCCGGTGCAATCACAAGTAGCCAGGATAAATGTGTTTGATTCTTTCTTATCTGTTTCTTCAATTTTTGTTGCCCAATAAAAATCTCCGCTAACAATATCTTTAGGTTTATATAATACAAAATGTTCAGGTAAATTGTTTTTTAATAACGTATCCGATGCTAATAATGCCCTTTGGATACGTTTTGCATAATTAATACTATCTAAAATTTCTTTTTGTTTTGCCTCAACAAGATTTTTTTGAGAATTAATAATTTTGTTTTTTTCTTCGAGGCTAATTGTCAGTTTTTGTTTTACTCTGTAATTTCTATACACATAATATAAAACTCCAAATGTTAACAATAAAGCTATAATGGTGCTCACTAAAATTAATTGTTGCTTTTGTTTTTCTGTTTTCCTAATAATTTCTTTTTTCTCTTCTTCTGTTTTTAATTGAAGTTCTTTTTTATCATATTCAAATTTATATTGGCTTTTGATTATTGATTTTTTAGCTGCATCATTATTTAAACTGTCTTTCATAACTGAAGCTTCGTTTAAATAAGTATAAGCTAAATCATAATTGCCTTTCTGCTTATAAATAGTACTTAATTTTTGGGCCGCATTAAAAATTAATTGCGGATAGGCGATTTTTTTTGCAAATGAATAGGATGAATCAGCAAAGACCAATGCATTTGCATAGTCTTTTTTTGAAAGGTAGAAAAAAGCGACATGATCATACACTTTTGCTTTAACTTCCATATCAGAAGACAATTGAGCATTTGAATAGGCAGTAAAAATATGCTTCCGGTACGAGGTGCTATCATTTATTTTATTATAAACATTTGATAATCCCAGGCTTATCAACGCAACTCGGCTGTAATTTTTATTTTTCTGATAAATAGTAATTGCTTTATTAAAATAGTTTATTGCTTCCTTCGTATTATTTTTATTGTTTTGAATAGTGCCAAGTTGATTGTAAGCATTAGCAATAACTGATTCCTGATTTGTTTTTAAGGCATATACTAAAGCTTTTTTAAAAAAATCCTCAGCTTTCTCCATGTCATTATTATTAAAATAAATATATCCCAGATTTATATAAATGCTTGTGAGGCCTAAAGGTTGATCCAATGCTTGAAAAAGTTTTCCTGCCTCTGTATATAGTTCTACACATTTTTCAATGTTACCTTCGTGCTGATAGATATATGCTAAATTATTAAGCATTGTTGCAACACCATCATTTGCTCCAATTGATTTATAAATTTCCATTGCTGACGCGTAATATTTTTTTGCACCAACCAGATCATTTTTCAAATACTGATATTCATACCCCAAATTATTTAAAGATGTGGCATGAAATTGTTTGGAGAGTGTATCGTTTTTGTTTTCGGTAATTTTAAAAAGATAATCATTATAACTTATCCATAAGTATTCACTCCTGAGTTGTTCTGAGAAGTCCTTTATAATGCCTAGTTTTAATACCTGATCGTTTGTTTTGTGATAAATAGTCAGCAAAGAATCAACGCGTTTTTTGTCTGATTCATCAAAAACAAAATCCGATTTTATATCAATTAAATAAAAGGATATATTGTATTTAGTTTGAGCAAGAGAAGGAGTATAATAAGTAATTGATAGAAGTAGGGTTAAAATAAATAAATTGTATTTTTTCATTGTGATCAATTAAAATTTAATTAAAACATTTGCAATTTATGTTTTCTTTGAGCCAGTATTTACTACTATTTTATTGTCTTTAAAATACTCCATATTGTGGCATTGAAAAACACTGATTGATATAAAATTACTGTAAATTGCTATGCATGTTTAAAATCATTTTGAATTTTTTTGAAAATAAATTTGCAGGATCTAAAAATTAACATTTACTTTGCAGTACAAAGTACTTTTATTACATCTAAATATGACAGATTCAAAAGACCATTTGCAGGCAATAACAGAGATCCGTTCCATGATGGAGCGATCATCACGTTGCATTTCATTATCCGGTTTATCAGGTGTATTTGCCGGAATTTTTGCATTAATAGGTGCATATCTGGCTTATTTAAAGCTTTTTTCGTTTGGCGAATCTTATAGATTATTAGAAGGCGAATCCTTTGCAGATGTAATAGTTTATTTAGTGCTGGATGCAGCTTTTGTTTTAGTTGCCTCCTTAACGGTTGGAACTTTATTAACTATTCGTAATTCGAAACGCAAAGGATTAAAAATTTGGGATAATTCGGCAAAACGGTTAGTGATCAATTTGGCAATTCCTTTGCTTGCAGGGGGTGTGTTTTGTATGGTGCTGTTATATCATTCAATAGTTGGGTTGGTGGCTCCTGCAACATTAATATTTTATGGTTTGGCATTGGTAAATGCCAGTAAATATACATTTGATGATATTCGTTATTTAGGGTTATGTGAAATTGTATTAGGCTTAGCGGGCTCATTGTTTATTGGATACGGGTTATTATTCTGGGCAATTGGTTTTGGAGTATTGCACATAGTTTATGGAACGGTGATGTATTTTAAATATGAAAGAAAATGAATTTGAAAATTCAACAATTTATCAACCTGCCCATTAGGCAGGGAGTTTTGAAACAATAAAAACTTTGCGCCTTCGCGTCTTAGTGGCAAAAAAATAATAAAAAACAAACACAGATTCGTAAATTCGTAATAATTCGTATTTCGTAGATTAATAGACTTGAAAAATTATATACAACATTTAAATAAAGCTTTTGAAAATCGCATTCGGTTAGGCATTATGTCTATTCTGATGGTGAATGATTGGGTGGAGTTTAGTTCCCTTAAAGAGACATTAGATATTACTGACGGAAATTTAGCTTCTCATATTTCAGCCTTGGAAAAATTAGAATACGTGGAAGTAAAAAAACAATTTATCGGTAAAAAACCCAATACCACTTATGCGGTTACTAAGTTGGGAAAGAAAGCGTTTAATGAACATTTGGATGCCTTGGAAAAATTACTGAAAGGAAGGTAGCTATATTTTTTTGCTTTTAAACTTTGAAGCACAAAGTACTTTTAAATAAATAAAATTATGAAAACATACACAGAAAAACAAGTAAGATCGAAGATCAGAATTTGGATAATTCTTTTCGTAGTGTTTTTAATACTAAGCGGAATCACTGCATTCCCAATAGAAACAGAACTTTCGTTTTTAACAGATCATTCTTCAGCATTTCCTGATATTCTAAGAAATTGGATAACGATTATTTATGATGCTGTAAAAGAAACGAATTCCAAATTCCCTTATTTATCATACGGAACCGATTGGCTGGCATTTGCTCATATTGTAATTGCAACTGTTTTCATTGGTCCTTTAATAGATCCAATTAAAAATGTTTGGGTGATCCAATTTGGAATAATCGCTTGTTTTATGGTTTTTCCTTTGGCATTTATTGCGGGATCCATTCGTCATATTCCCTTTTATTGGCAGCTGATCGACTGCTCCTTCGGGGTATTGGGGATCATACCACTTTACATCATTTATAAAAATATTCGAATATTAGAAAGCAAAATATAAAGTAAGAATAACCGTTTGAATTGTGCATCAAAATAAAAAAAATCTATCTAAAAACTAAGAAAAATGAAAAAAAACGATTGGGCAATAATCATTTCCGTTATGTTGTATAGTATTCTATTTTACGATCAAACAGCCGGAATTAATTTTTTAATATTTAATCTTTCTTTAGTTAGTATTTTACTTTATCGAAATAAGGACCTGATAAAAAACAAAGTCTGGCTGTCCGTTGCATTAGGTGCCATCGCGTCTTCCTTTTTTATTTTTATGTATGGAAGTGCATTGGCGATTTGGGCAAATGTATTTTCGCTCCTTATTTTATCGGCTTTAAGTATTAATCCGAAAACATCTTTTCTTACCGGTATATTCTTAACCAGCTGCTCAACAAGCTCTTCATGTGTTTTTATGTTTATTGATTGGGTCAAACGCAAGAGTTCACAGATTGTCGGAGTATATCACCGTCCTTTTTATGTGAAAATGTTTTTAATAATTATTCCATTTTTTATTGCGATTCTTTTTTTCTTTTTTTACCAAAGTTCAAATCCCCTTTTTTACGATTTTACAAAAAAAATAAATCTTGATTTTATTTCAATTGGGTGGATACTATTCACTTTAGGAGGCTTGTTATTGCTTTATGGTTTCTTTCACAACCGAGTTTTATCCGGCATTTCCGATAAAGATGAATTAGCTTCTTTAAATCTAAGTCCAGAAATAGCTTCCCGAAAAAACTTTTTAAATGGACTGTTGCGTATTGACAATGAAAACCTCTCAGGAATTATTTTATTTCTTATGTTGAATAGTCTTTTGCTAATTGTAAATATCCTGGATGTAAATTATTTTTTATTCGATGGTAAATTGCCAAAAGGCATTAATCATAAAGCATTTGTTCATGATGGAATTGGAACACTGATTACTTCAATTGTTGTTGCCATCAGCATCATTTTGTTTTATTTTAGAGGAGAATTGAATTATTATAAGCAGAGTAAGTGGCTAAAGATTATGGCAATATGTTGGATCATCCAAAATGTGTTTATGATATTTTCTACTTCCTATCGTAATAATTTATACATCGAAGAATCGGGTATTTCATACAAAAAAATCGGAGTATATGTTTACCTTTTTCTTGCTTTGATAGGATTAATCACAACATTATTAAAAGTAGTAAAATTAAAAACAAACTGGTATTTGTTTAGAATGAATGCTTCGGTTTACTATTATTTTTTGGTTGTTTCTTGTTTTTTTAATTGGGATGTGATCATTACTGACTTTAATATTAAAAAATATACCGACAAACATAAAAAACTCGAAAAATATTTATTGCTTGATTTAAGTTATAAAAACCTTCCTCAGCTTCTTACCTTGCCTGATTCAGCTGCCAACAAAGATGATTATAATGCACGCGATTACTATAATTTTTCGCGGGGAACTTATTATAATGATTTTAAAACTGGTTTAGCCAAAAAGCTTTACGACTTTATGAAAGGATATGAGCAACTGGAATGGCAATCATTTTGTTATGAAAAAACGAGGACATACACAGACATTCTTGCAATAAAAGATAAAGTGGAATCACTTGAATTTAAATATAATTATATCCAGACATTACAACCCTTGAAAATATTTAATAATTTACGTTCATTGAATATTCAAAATTCGAACCTGACGGATCTCTCTGATTTGAAGTTATTTCCTAAACTCGAAAAATTAAATCTTAGAGGTTCTCAAATCGATACACTTGTTGAAATGCCTTCATTCAAATCCTTACGGGAACTGGATTTAGGTAATAATAACATTACTGATCTAACTCCTTTACAGAAATTAAAAAACCTGGAGGTTTTAGATATATCCGGACAGAACAATCGTTTTAAAAATTATGCACCTTTATTAGCATTAAAAAAATTGAAGGTATTATACATCGGAAAGATCACTCCGGAAGAATTAAAAGAAGTACAACGAACTTTTCCTCATGTAAAAATTGAAGCAAATATTATAACAAATAATTTTTAAAAGATGAAACCAATATTCAAAACAATAATCTGGCTCACTGTTTTTAGCATAGCCATGGGCTACATGGAATCAGCAGTAGTCGTTTATTTACGAAAAATCTATTATCCGGGCGGGTTTAAATTTCCTTTGGTGCCTGTCTCACCCGATATTGCTATTACAGAGTTTTTTCGGGAAGTAGCAACTATTATTATGTTGGTTGGAGTAGGAGTGATGGTCGGAAAAAATACACTTCAGCGTTTTGCTTTTTTTATTTTCAGTTTTGCCATCTGGGATATTTTTTATTATGTGTTTTTAAAAGTATTACTCAATTGGCCGGGGTCATTATTTGATTGGGATATTTTATTTCTGATTCCTGTTCCCTGGGTTGGGCCTGTTATAGCACCTTGTATTACTTCTTTAACAATGATCGTACTAACAATGATAATTGTTTATTATCAGGAAAAAGAAACACCTTTTCACATAGCTTTTTTCGAATGGGTACTTTTTATTTTCGGTAGTATCACTTCTGTTGTTTCGTTCATGTGGGATTATATTATTTATTTATCTCAAGCTGGAAAAGACAAAGCTGTTTGGACATTATCAAGCAATACGGAAATGTTTGATGAGGTTAAACATTATATTCCACAACATTTTAATTGGTGGCTATTTGGAATAGGAGAGGGGATGATCCTGTTTGCGATTTTTCTTATGGTAAGAAGATTGAGAAAAAGTTATGTACCCTTTTAAAAACCTCACCCCCAACACCTCTCCGAAGGAGAGGAGTGACTACAGTCAGGCACTTTGTGTTTTTAAAGTTTCGCCACCTCTCCTTCGGAGAGGGGATTAAGGGGTGAGGTTTTTACAGAAAAGAGGGATTTGTCGTACACTCGGAGCTTGAATGTCGGCTTCAACGCAGAATGTTTCTAGCAATGACGCTTAATTTCATGGCGAGGGAGGAACGACCGAAGCAATCTTTAACTAAAGAAAAAAAAATCTATGAAAGTTAAAATGATATTGCCTGCACTCACCGAGGCAGAAAGTCCTTTTTGGAGACCAATAAAATATTCACTTTTCCCTCCTTTGGGATTGGCAACATTGGCATCCTATCTTTCTCCTGATGATGAAATTGATCTGCAGGATCAACATGTGGAAGTGCTTGATCTTACTGATGATCCCGACCTTGTGATCATCCAGGTTTATATTACGAATGCTTACAGGGCCTATAAAATTGCAGATCATTACAAAAGCAAAGGTGCTTATGTTTTATTAGGCGGCTTGCATGTTACTTCGTTGCCCGAAGAAGCTGCACCACATGCAGATAGTATTTTTATTGGTCCGGGTGAAGAAACGTTCCCTCAATTTTTAAGAGACTTTAAAAATAAAGTTCCCAAAAAAGTATATCGATCAGGTATCAGAACTTTGGATAAAATTCCACCTGTTCGAAGAGATCTTATAAAAAGAAATCGTTATCTGGTGCCTAACTCTATTGTTGTTTCAAGAGGTTGTCCGCATCATTGCAATTTTTGTTACAAAGATGCTTTTTTTGAAGGAGGGAAATCTTTTTATACACAAGCAGTTGACGATGCATTAACAGAGATCGACAGACTTCCAGGAAGGCATCTGTATTTTCTGGACGATCATCTTTTAGGCAATGCAAAATTTGCAAGTCAATTGTTTGAAGGAATGAAAGGTATGAATCGGGTTTTTCAGGGTGCTGCAACTATTGATTCTATTCTTAAAGGTAACCTGATCGAAAAAGCTGCTGAAGCAGGTTTAAGAAGTGTGTTTGTCGGATTCGAAACATTTGATCCTGCAAATCTCAAGCAAAGCAATAAAAAACAAAATTTAGAAAAAGATTATGTCAAAGCTGTAAATCGACTTCATTCATTAGGTATTATGATCAACGGAAGTTTTGTGTTTGGACTTGACGAAGATAATAAAGATGTATTCAGAAGAACTGTTGATTGGGGTGTTAAAAATTCAATAACCACTTCTACTTACCATGTATTAACACCATATCCCGGAACTCGGCTTTTCAAAGACATGGAAGAACAAGGACGAATACTTACACGTAATTGGAATCTGTACGATACCCGTAATGTGGTTTACAAAACTACCAACCTGACTGCTGATGAGTTAAAGAATGGCTATAATTGGGCGTATAAAGAATTTTACAGCTGGTCAAATATTTTCAGGTCAAGCTTAAATCATGAATCAAACAAGCATAAACTAAAACATTTATTCTATTCCGGAGGTTGGAAAAAGTTTGAACCTGTTTGGAATTTTTTGATCAAAACAAAAGGCTTGAATAATATGTTACCTCTTTTAGAATCAATTTTAGCGAAGGTAAATGTAAAAGAAAATAAAAAGGTTTCTGATATGTCTAAAATTTCTGATGATAGCATCTTATTGAATTACTAGATATTATTGTCACTTGAACTGATATAAAAGTCAATCGAGGGATAATTTTTTTCAAAAAAAGTAATATAAAAATGACGTCTATTTCTTTGCTTGCAGGACTATGTCCCCCTTTGTCCGAAGGACTCCTTTGGAGAAGGGGGCAGGGGGATGAAATTAAATAATTGAAATGGAGCCAATTATAAAATGCTTCAATGGCGGTTCGGCCCCTTCGACTTTGCTCAGGATAAACTCCGGGAGAGTATCGAGAAATAGACTGGAAACGCTTGCACACGTTCTCGATACGTTTTTCGAAAAGAAAAACACTCGAACTGACAAAACGTATAGTAGCGTGTGGGTCAATTCGAGTGCGACAGAATGGAGCGTATCGAGAATGAGCGAGAGAAAAAATAAGTCCAGACACGTTCTCGATACGTTTTTCGAAAAGAAAAACACTCGAACTGACAACGCGCAGTGTAAGTAAATAATTTAAACCAAATTGAAACAGGATTCATTTTCTTATAAAATAAAAACTATGAAAAACAATTTAATTAAAATAATGGCCATCTCTTCCATTATGAGCATACTGTTATTATACTTTCGGATCCAATGGAGCGGGAATCTTCATTTTGCTTTTCTGGTCTGGAATTTATTTTTAGCATGGATCCCTTTTTTGTGTGCATTGGCATTAACAGAATTACAGAAAGGAGCAAACTCAAAATATGTATTGCTCCTGCTGTTCTGTCTATGGTTGGTGTTCTTTCCTAACTCACCTTATATTTTAACTGATCTTTTTCATCTTACTCCGAAAGTGGATGTTCCACTTTGGTTTGATTTGGTATTGATCCTGTCATTTGCATGGAATGGATTGATATTAGGTTATACTTCACTTTTTGAAGTTCATGCTTTCTTAAATAAGTTTTTTAAAAAAGGAACTGTTTGGTGTTTCATTACCGGCATCATGATCTTATCCGGTTTTGGTATTTATCTGGGACGTTATCCACGTTGGAATACCTGGGATATCGTTAATGATCCTATTGATCTGTTTTCAAACATTTTTAATTTGCTGATCCATCCATTAAACAATACGAGAATGGTAGGTGTTACATTTTTCTTTTCCTTATTTTTGATGGTCAGTTATTTAACCTTATCAATTTTTATTCAACATAAACAAAATGATTCCGAATAAAAAATTTAGCACAAAGGCACGATTCAAAAGTTTTTATTTTGCTTTCCAGGGATTAAAAGTTTTTTTCAAAACCCAGCACAATGCCTGGATCCATGCTGTTTCAGCTTTGATTGTATTTATTTTTGGATTTGTTTTTAAAGTTAGCAGCACCGAATGGTGTTGGCTGATCGTTGCTATTTCAATGGTTTTTATTACTGAAATGTTAAATACGGCCATTGAATTTTTATGTGATTTTGTTTCACCTGAAATTCATCCTCAGATAAAAAAAGTAAAAGATGTTTCTGCGGCTGCTGTACTGATTGCTTCTTTGGCCGCAGTGGCAATTGGAATGATTATTTTTTTACCAAAGATTTTTTAATTAAATTTTATTTTGAATTTCTTCGTTTGTCAATCAATTTGATTGGTTTACGCGTTAAATCTGTGAATAAGGATTTGTTTAAAATCTCGGGGTTCTCAAATTTTATTTTGGGTGCCACTCTTAATTTGGCTCTGAAATGATCTTTGATCTTTTCTTCTAAATTTTCGGAAATACTTTTACAGCCAATTTTAATAAGGATCTCATCTGTTCCAATTTCATTGCTGAAAATCTCCACCTGATAATTCGAAACCTCATCCATCGTATCCAAAATAGTGTACAAGGCACTTGGATAAAGCGTGGTGCCTTTGTATTTTATCATTTGTTTTTTTCTTCCTAAAACAGGGCCAATACGAGGTGTTGTTCTTCCACAAGCACAGTTTGAATCATCGACTTTACAAATATCGCCTGTTTTAAAACGCAATAAAGGCATACCTTCAACTCCAAGAGTGGTAATTACTAATTCACCGGATTCTCCTGTTTTAACAGGTTTCCCGTTGTCATCAATAATTTCCATGATCAAAAGTTCGGGTTGCAAATGTCCGCCTTTCCCTTCCGGACATTCAGTAAATGCTGCTCCCATCTCACTGGAAGCATACGTGGAATATAATTGCAGCTCCCATTTCTCAGCAATTTTTTGTCCCAATGTGTTTAAAGAAAAATCTTCATTTCGTAATGGTTCGCCAATACAAATTGCTTTTTTTATCGAACTGTTTTTGAAATCAATTCCATTATTTTCTGCATATTCAATCAATTTCAAAATAAAGGAAGGAACACAAATCAGTACTGTTGGAGAAATCCGTTTGATGGTGTCCCATTGTAATTCCGGAATACCATTGCCAACACGAACTATTCCTGCTCCTAATTTTCGTGCACCTAAAAAATACGCAAGTCCGGCCATAAAACGCTTGTCGATAGTGGTCATTAACTGATAAATATCCAGGTTAGTGCCACCGGTAATTTTGAAAGAATTACATTCATTAAAAGCTAAGCGGTCCAGGTCTTTATCGGTAAGTGCTATGGTAACAGGATCACCCATGGTACCTGATGTAGTAACATAATCAATTATTTTTCCGGGAGGAACACAAATGAAATCGTTATTGAATTCCTGCAGATCTTCTTTTGTTGTAAAAGGAATTTTTTGCAGATCATCAAGCGAATTTATTTCATCAATGGAAATGTTGTTTTCAGAAAAAAGTTTTTTATAAAATGGAGAATTCGTATTTATATAGTTCAATGCTTTTTTCAATTCTTTTTCCTGAAAAGAATTGATCTCATTAATGTTCAATGAATGAAGTTGCTCAGGCATTTGTTTGCTGTTTTTTTAATCCCGAATTTAAATAAAATTCATTATGAGCATGTTTAAATTTTGTTTGAATTTTTGTTATTGCAATAATGTCTGTCAGTTCGAGTAGCTTTCCTTCTTCGGAAGGCATATCGAGAACAATGGGGATTGTTTCGTCCCTCTTCTCGATACGCTCCCGGAGTTTATCCTGAGCAAAGTCGAAGGGGTCGCATTACCATTGACGTATTTTATAATTGGCTCTATTTCAATTATTTAATTTCATCCCCCTGCCCAACTTCTCTAAAGGAGTCCTTCGGACAAAGGGGGACATAATCCTGTAAGCAATGAAATAGACGTCATTTTATATTGCTTTTTTTGAAAAAAATTACCCCTCGAATTGACCACGTGCTAAATAGCATTTTAACCAAAGCATTTTTAAAACCCGCTCTTATTAATTCAAAATTATTGTCCTCTTTCCTTATCCAAATACGATTCAACAACATCAATAGCATTATCAATTACATCGCTTAATGCGGTAATAAATGTTCCTGGTTTCGCGATGGACAATGCGTGTTTTAACGCTTCAACTTCCTTCGGAATGTATTCGTAGGATTGTTTTGGATTCACTTCTTTAATACCTTCTACCAATAATTTTACAATGTCATCCGCAAGCCGGCCTCTCAAAAATTTATCCTGTCTGATTATAATATGATCAAACATTTGTGCAGAAATTCTTCCCATATCCCGGATGTCTTCATCTCTCCTGTCGCCTGTTCCGGTAATGATTCCAATCTTATGTGGAGATTCAATAGTAGATAAGAATTCTTTAATGCCTCTGAAACCATCAGCATTATGGGCGAAATCGATCATTACTTTATATTCCTTGAAATCAAAGATATTCATGCGCCCAGGTGTTTGGGCTGCAGAAGGAATAAATGTTTCCAGACTTAATTTAATATCTTCGATGGTAAAGCCATAAACATAAGAAGCAAGTGTAGCAGCCAAAACATTATATGTCATAAATGTTACTTTGCCACCAAACGTTAATGGAATATGAGATATTTTGTCAACCCTGAATTTCCAGTCTCCTTTTTTTATGGTGATGTATCCATTCTCGCAGATAGCAGCAATACCACCTGTTTTACAATGTTCAACGATGATAGGATTGTTTTCGTTGATACTGAAATAAGCTACTTTGCAGTCGGTTGTTTTTGAAATAGCGGCACAATATTCATTGTCTGCATTTAAAACAACATACCCATCACGCTTTACTGCCCTTGCAACAACGCCTTTAACATTGGCCATGTCTTTTAACGTATTGATATCCGACAAGCCCATGTGATCTTCCTGAATGTTAGTTACAACAGCAACATCACATTTCCCGAATCCCAAACCGGCACGCAATATACCACCACGAGCGGTTTCTAACACTGCAAATTCAACAGTAGGATCTTTTAAAATAAATTCAGCACTAACAGGGCCTGTTGTATCACCTTTGGTTAGCATAGAGTTCTGAACATAGATACCATCAGATGTTGTAAAGCCAACGCGGAACCCATTGTTTTTTACAATGTGTGCAATTAAACGGGTAGTAGTTGTTTTGCCATTGGTGCCTGTAACGGCTATAATAGGAATTCTGCATGATTTTCCCGGAGGATATAACATATCAATAACAGGAGCGGCAACATTGCGAGGTAATCCTTTTGCAGGAGCAAGATGCATCCTGAAACCCGGAGCAGCATTTACTTCCAGAACAACACCTCCTGTTGATTCCAGTGGCTCACTTAAGTTTGTGGCCATAATATCAATACCACAAATATCTAAACCTATTACACGTGAAATACGTTCACAAATAAAAATATTATGTGGATGCACAATGTCAGTTATGTCGGTAGAAGTGCCTCCGGTACTTAAATTAGCAGTTCCTTTTAAATAACACTTTTCGCCCTTTTTTAAAATTGTTTCAAGAGTATAATTAAGTTTTGCAAGTTGATCCTGAGTTTCCCGGTCAATGCTAATTTCAGTTAGTACATTTTCATGACCGTAACCTCTTCTCGGATCTTTATTTTCAGTTTCAATTAAAAGTTGAATGGTAGAAACGCCATCGCCAATCACATTTGCCGGTTCACGTAAAGCAGCTGCAATAAAACGATTATTGATTACTAATATTCGAAAATCGTATCCCGAAATAAATCGTTCAACAATTATTTTGCGGGAGAATTTCTTAGCATGTTCAAATGCAGCTTTTGCTTCATCAAGTGTTTTTACATTGATTGATGCTCCTTTTCCATGGTTACCATCCAACGGTTTAAACACCAATGGGAAACCAACTTTCGAAATAACTTCCTCTACTTCCGATTCATAAGCAATACACATTCCTTTCGCAACAGGTATTGCGGCATCTTCCAGCATACGTTTTGTTTCATCTTTATTACTTGCCAGATCAACTGCAATGGAACTGGTTCTGTCTGTCATGGTAGCACGAAAACGTACCTGATTTTTTCCATAACCTAATTGCACCAATGATTCTTTATTTAAGCGAATAAAAGGAATATCGCGGGCAACAGCTTCATCAACAATACTTCCGGTACTTGGTCCAAAACGTTCCTTTTCACGCATTTGGCGCATTACTTTAATATCTTCATCAAGATCATATGCACTTCCTTCAATTAAGGCTTCTGCGATTTTAACAGATGCTTTTGCTGCATATACACCAACTGTTTCTTCCATGTAGGAAAATACAACATTGTACATTCCTTTTGTTCCCGATCCTCTTGTGCGCCCGAATCCACATTCCATGCCTGCTAACGTTTGGATCTCCAAGGCGATGTGTTCAATTACATGTCCCATCCAGGTACCATCCTTAACACGCTCAAAAAAACCACCTTCATGATCTTTAGAACATCGGTGCTTTAGCATGGAAGGAAATAATTGTGCTAAACGTTCAGCAAAACCATCTATTTTATCCGTTGGACGCTCTTCCAATGCTCCCAGGTCAAGCTTCATGACAATTAACTTTTTTCTGTAATTAGACCAATAGTTAGGGCCTCTGAGGGTTTTAATTTCAAGTATTTTCATTCGTAAATTTTATGATTTTTTATTCCTTTAGCTATTGCTTTCAGGAGGAATTTTCATCAATATAGCCTTTGTTTTTCATATAAATACTATAAATGTTTAAAAAAAATTATAATTGGTTAGGCGAAGCGGAATTTGTAAGGGGTATAAACGTTAAATTTGTGCTCTAATTTATTGTGCTCTAATTTATTTAAAAAAGAATATGAATAACCCAAAGGGAAAATTAGTTATTATTGGTGGTTCTGTTGATAGAGGTAGTTTTTCAGAAAGTCCGGCTGATCTGCAAAGAAATTTAAAGTTCTTCGAAAAAGGAATTTTAAAACGTATTACAACCGAATCGGTAAAAAATAAATTATCGAAAATAGAGATCATCACAACAGCATCTAGCATTCCTGAAGAAGTAGGAGGGGAGTATATTAAAGCTTTTGCACAATTGGATGTGTTAAATGTGGATGTGTTAAATATTAAAACACGTGACGAAGCGAATTCTCCTGAAAATTTAGAAAGGTTGAAAATTGCTGATGTGGTTGTGTTTACAGGCGGTGATCAATTACGCCTGACATCCATATTTGGCGGTACTACCTTTCATCATTTATTATTGGATAAATATGAAAGAGAAGATTTTATTATTTCGGGAACATCTGCAGGAGCAGCTGCAAGCTCTAATAATATGATCTACCAGGGAAGTAGCCAGGAAGCATTGTTAAAAGGAGAAGTGAAAATTACAGGGGGACTTGGTTTTATTAATAATGTAATTATTGATACCCATTTTGTGCAACGCGGACGCATAGGACGTTTATTATATGCCTGTGCAAGTAATCCAATAAATTTAGGAATTGGTTTGGGGGAAGATACCGGCTTATTGATCACCAATGGGAACAATATGGAAGCAATAGGTTCCGGGCTTATTATGTTGGTGGATGGAACGCATATGCGCGATACCAGCATCACGGATGTTGAAATGGGAGCGCCTGTTTCCATTGAAAATCTAATTGTTCATGTAATGGCCTTAGGTGATAACTATGATCTGAAAAATAAAAAACTGACAATACATCATCCAAATGTGGTAACAGATTAAATTCAGTTTAAAATTCAAAATTACATCCTTTAGTAATTCTTAATTCTGAAACGAAGTTTTCCGGAAGTATGCATTAATTGTAACAAATCTCAATTCAATCAGTCGATACATTCTTTTTTCTTTTTGAAGAAAACTACTCAATTCAACTAAAACCAATGTTTCATATGAATTATGCCAATTGAAATATAAAATAGGATTCCAATCATCTTCTCCTTTTTTCAAGGAGAGAGTTTGGGTGAGGTTTTAAAAATGGACTATTTTATATTTCAATTGGTATTAATCAAGGTTCCCCTCTCCTGTGAAGCGATTAAGGCTGAGGTCAAAACAATGAACCTTTCATATTAAGCATTGGTTAAACACCGAAGAAATGTAAAAATTATTCATTTGGTTTTTTTTAATACTTTTTTTTATATTTTTGATAATTATATTATTAATCGATAAAAATAATGAATTCATCTTCTATTAAATACAGTAGGTGGTTTTTGTTTTTATTGAAACAATTGCTTTTTTTCAGAATTCCTGATAAAAAAATATTTATTATAGTTATCACATATAATTCAATAAGATGAAAAAAATTACAAATCGTATCGCTAAAAAAATTCAAAATTCCCATCTCGGATTCAAACTTCTTTTGAGTTTTATACTATTATCAGGAAATTTATTGTCCAACAACCTCTATTGGATAAATGGTTCAGGAAATTGGAACGACCCTGCCCATTGGTCATTAACAAGTGGAGGAGCTGCATGTTCCTGTACTCCAACTGCAGCTTCCAATGTTTTTTTTGATGGCAATTCTTTTACGGCCGCTTCAAAGGCTGTAAACATTAATGTTGCAGCTTCCTGTGCGAATATGGACTGGACAGGAGCCGTATCAGCCTGCACATTGACAGGGACTTCAACGTTAAATATTTACGGATCACTTACTTTCAATTCTGTAATGAATAATAGTTTTACAGGAGTAGTATATTTTAAATCCACTAACGGAACCAATACCATTACTTCTGCAGGAAAATTATTTACTAACGATGTTTATTTTGATGGCATCAATGGCGCTTGGACCTTGCAAGATGCGTTGAATACCACAACAGGAGATTTATTCCTTACTAACGGGATCTTAAAAACGAATAATAATAATGTTACATGTAATACATTCCAATCAAACAACAGTAACGTTCGTGGTCTGCAATTAGGAACTTCCTTATTTACGCTTACAAATTATGCTTATTTTTCAGGATTTGGCTACGGAGGCTGGCTTTTAGCGGGGAGTAACTATTCGTTGGATGCTGCAACTTCTACCATTAAATTAGCGGCCACCAGTTATGCAGGTCTTTTTACAGGAAATAACGATACTTATTACAATGTGGTATTTCAGGATCCGTCCACAACCGCAGTCAGTCTTAATGGAGGGAACTTCTATAATTCTGTAATATTTAATGGGGTTGGATCAACAAATACTACTCAGGCAACTTTCAACACATTAACATTTTTTAAAGATGGAACAATTAACGGAAACTATAATAATTTTCCAACACTTAACTTTCCACAAAGTGGAACTATTAGCGGGAATAATAATTCCTTTCCACTGGTTAATTTTACTGCAAACGGAAGTATAGGAGGAACAAATAATTCATTTACAGAAGTTAAGTTTAATCAAACAGGAACTATCAACAGTGGCAGTCAGAACATTGGCAAAGCAACGTTTTTGCAAAATAGTACAATTAATGGAAATAATTATTTTGATTCATTATTGTTTACAGTAGGAAAAACATATACACTTGGAAGCAGTTCAACCCAAACTATCAATGAATATATTCTTTCGGATGGGACGTGTAGTCAGCCTATAGTGCTACTATCTTCTACAGCAGGCACACAGGCAAATATCAGTTCTTCCATCAATAATACTGTAAATTATATTCGTTTTAAGGATATCAATGCAACGGGCGGTGGAGTATTCACTGCCAACAATAGCTTAAACCAAGGTAATAATTCAGGTATTATCATCAATTTTCCTACCGGCCAGGACTTATATTGGGTAGGAGGTTCAGGGAACTGGAATGATCCTGTACATTGGTCGAACACCAGTGGTGGAGCACCCGGACTATGTGTACCTACCCAATGGGATAATGTATTTTTTGATGCTAACTCTTTCACTACTTCATCAAAAGCGGTGAATATTAATGTGGTGGCTTATTGCGCAAACATGGACTGGACCGGAGCTACCTCATCCAGTACAATAACCGGTTCTTCAGATCTAAACATTTATGGATCGCTTACTTTTAATTCGACCATGAATATTAGTTATAACGGACTATTATATTTTAAGTCAAATAGTGGTGGTAATTATACCATTACATCGGCCGGTAAAACATTTTCAAATAGTGTATCTATTGATGGTGTAAGTGGTTACTGGACACTTCAGGATGATTTAAATACAACTTCGGGCGACCTGTTTCTTTCTAATGGAATATTAAATACCAATAATAAAAATATTACCTGCTTTGCTTTCAAATCAAGTAATAATAATATACGTGGAATTATTTTAGGTTCTTCGCAGATTACAATCACCGGTTATGATTATTTTTCTGGATTTGGATACGGTGGTTGGTGCCTGGCAGGAAGCAATTATTCCTTAGATGCAGGTACATCTACTATTAAGTCAACAGCTCCAAACTATGAAGGTCTTTTCGCAGGAAACGCGGACACCTATTATAATGTAGTCTTTCAGGATGCATCTGCAACTTCAGTTAGTCTGGTGGGAGGGAACTATTATACTTCCGTGATCTTTAATGGCATTGGAAGTACCAACACCACTCAAGCCTCTTTTAACTCCTTAACATTTATGAAAGATGGATCCATAAGCGGTAACAATAATATTTTTCCTGTTCTAAACTTCCCGCAAAATGGAACGATTAGTGGAAGTTACAATTCATTCCAAAATGTTTATTTTACTTTAAACGGTACAGTTAGCGGTACAAACAATTCTTTCCCGGTTGTTACATTTATGCAAACAGGAACAATTGGTTCAGGAAGTCAAACCATCAGGAAAGCTACTTTTTCCCAAAATGCTACCATTGGCGGCAATAACAACTTTGACACTTTATTGTTTGCTGTAGGGAAAACTTATAGCTTAGGAAGTAATACTACTCAAACAATCAATAAATATTTTATCGCAGATGGAACTTGCGGCCAACCACTTTTTCTCTCTTCTTCAATAGCCGGAACACAAGCGAATATTAGCAGTTCATTAACTAACATCGCAATTAATTATGTTCATATGAAAGATATAAGTGCTACAGGAACCGGATTTATAGCTAATAATAGTACCGATCTGGGTAACAATACAGGATGGACAATAAATGCACCCGGCCCGCAAACTTTATATTGGATTGGCGGATCAGGAAACTGGAATGACCCAAACCATTGGTCAAATACCAGCGGGGGGGCAATTGGTGGATGTATTCCTACCCGGTATGATAATGTAATTTTTGATGACAGTTCATTCACTTCGGCTTCTAAGGCTGTCAATATCAATGTTTCTGCATCATGCGAAAGTATGACCTTCACATCAACAGTGGTAACCTCAACAACATTAACAGGTGCTGCCGATCTGAACATTTATGGATCCTTACATTTTGCATCAACAATGATCAACAGTTTTACCGGAAAAATTTATTTTAAATCAAATAATGGCGGCAATACCATTTCGCTTGCAACAAAAACACTTTTAAATGATGTTTATTTTGAAGGAGTAGATGGAGAATGGATTCTGCAGGATGCTTTTAATACCGGAACTTCAGAAGTTTTTTTAAACAATGGGGTTTTGAATACCAATGGCAGAAATTTTACATGTAATACCTTTCAATCCAGTAACAACAATGTTCGTGGACTTCTTTTAGGTTCTTCATTAGTAACAGTAAGTAGTTATGCCTATTTTTCAGGATTCGGTTATGGAGGTTGGTGTCTTGCCGGAACTAATTATTCATTCGATGCCGGTACATCCACTATAAAATTAACGTCTCCAAGCTATCCGGGACTTTTTTCAGGAAACTATGATACTTACTTTAATGTAATTTTTCAGGATGCCGCTGCAACTAATGTAAGCATGATCGGTGCATACTCTTATAACAACGTAACATTTAATGGAGTGGGTAATACTACCACGAATGGCGCATCATTCAATTCATTGAACTTTTTAAAAGCAGGAACAATTAATGGAAGCAATAATGCATTTATCAAAGTTGAATTCCTGGAAAATGGTTCTATTGATGGAAATAATAATTATGATTCCTTAATTTTTACTGCCGGAAATACTTATACTCTTGAAGCTAATAAAACACAAACCATTAATAACTATTTCAAAGCAGATGGTGCTCCGGGATCGGTCATCACAATAAGTTCAACTAATTCTACTCCTGCGATCATTAGTAAAGATTTGTGTATGCTTTGTTGCAGTTATTTGAATTTATCAAATGTAAATGCTGCCGGTGGTGCATCTTTTTATGCAGGAAGCAGCACCGGTACAGGAAATAATACAGGTTGGAACTTTGCTAATTGTCCTTCATCATCCGTAGGATTAATTATTACAAAAAACAATGTAACCTGCAATGGAGGTAGCGATGGCAGTGCATTGGTACTTGCAAGTTGCGGTAATTCACCATACACCTATGCCTGGTCCAATGGAGATTCATTAAGTTCCATTTCAAACTTATCTGCCGGAACATATACGTTAACAGTTACCGACAATCTGGGAAATTCAAAGATTGATTCAGTAACAATTACTGAACCTGCAATTCTTTCCTCATCATTTACTTTTGCCACAAATGGGTTAACAGCCACCTGCACGAATACTTCTGCAGGTGCAGCATCCTATTTATGGAAGTTTGGAGATGGTAATTCATCAACACTTCAAAATCCGGTTTATACCTATAATTTTGGAGGCAACTATACCATTAGCCTTATCTCAACTGGTACCTGTGGCAGTGATACCAGCTATAACAATGTTACGGTTGTTTGTCTTCCTCCGGTGGCATCTTTTACAAAAAGCATAAGTGGTTTGATGGTTAATTTTAGTAATACAAGCACTAATTCTGCAAATGTTCTTTGGGATTTTGGTGATGGAACAACTTCTACTTCCTTAAATGTTACCCATACTTATTTTAACAGTGGTATTTATACGGCCTGTTTAACTATAAATAATGGTTGCGGTACTGCTACAACATGCCAGACAGTATCTGTTACCTGTGTGCCTCCGGTAGTTTCTTATTCGTCAAATACCAGTGGTATGACGGTTACTCTTGCGAATACTTCCACAAATGCAGGGGCTTCTCTCTGGAAGTTTGGAGATGGTCAAACATCAGGTTTAGAAAATCCATCACATGTTTATAATTTCCAGGGTATTTACTACATTGAACTGGTGGTTTCAAATGGTTGCGGCAGTGATTCTGTCTCTCATTCAGTCGCTCCGACATGCACCATACCGGCTGCTTCGTTTAATTTTAATCCGCAAAGTCTTACTGTTGGATTTGTTTCAACAGCTACAAATGCTGCAACGGTCAGATGGAATTTTGGTGATGGAAGTCCGCTTTCCATACTTCCATTCGTAAGTCATACTTATCCTACTACCGGGACATATAGTGTTTGTCTTACTGCTATAAATGGTTGTGATACAAATAACTTTTGTCAGACAGTTTTTGTTTGTGCTCCACCAGTTGCTCATTTTGTATCATCCTCATCCACACTAACAACAACTTTTACAAATACCAGTACCAATGGAACAAATTATTACTGGACATTTGGTGACGCGAATGCTTCTAATTCTATTAGTCCGGTTTACACGTATTCAAATTCCGGATTGTTCAACGTATGCTTGACTGCCGCCAATGCTTGCGGTTCAAGTACAGCATGTGAAACGCATACCAATTTTTGTTCGTTATATACACAGCAATCCATTTGCATGGTGACAGTTGATTCTGTATCGACACACACTATAATTTATTGGGAAAAACCTGTAATATCAGGTATTGATAGCTTTTTAATCTACCGTGAGATAACATTAAATAATTATGCATTGATTGGTTCGATATCTTATGATTCATTAAGTGAGTTCCACGATTATGCAGCTAATCCTAATTCAACTTCTTATAAATATAAAATAGCATTGAAGGATACCTGCGGTAATGAATCGGTGCTGAGTGAGTATCATAACACAATTCATCTTCAAACATTAGGATCAGGAAATTTGCAATGGTCCCTTTATGGAATCGAAAATGCAGGAAATCCGGTGACGTATTACCGTATATATCGTGATGATAATAGTACCGGAAATTTTTCACCAATCAGTTCTACCATTCCTGGTGGAAATTCTACTTTTACCGATGTTAATTATACTTCTTTTCCAAATGCAAATTACAGGGTTGACGTTGTCTGGGGTATTACTTGTGATCCAACCCGTGTTTCTGTAAATACAACCCGTTCAAATATTAAGCATCAAACAATATTTGCAGGGATTCAAACAAATGAAAAAACATTCCCGGAAGTTAGTATCTATCCAAATCCTGCTACTGAAAGTATGACATTGGAATTTGAACAGGCACCTGAAACAACCAATATAAAAATAATTAATGTGCTTGGTCAGGTAATGGAAGAAAATGAATTTTCTCCATCAACAGCAAAAACAGTAAAGGAAATCAATGTAAGTCTTTATTCAAAAGGAATTTACACGGTGGTTGTTGAAAATAAGGGTGTTAAAAAGTATAAAAAATTAGTGGTGAATTAATTTTATTTAAACAATTTATAAATTCATAAACCGGCCTTTACAAAAAATGTAAAGGCCGGTTTGTTTAATCAAGAAAGGTATGTGTGAATGAGACTTTGGTTGTGATCAGTTTTGAATTATTTATTTTCCGATACAATTTTTAAAAATTCAACATTTGCAGTACTTAGCGCTGTCAGGATCCAGAAATCCATCCCGGCTTGTATGGCAGAATTTTTATGCTGCTAGTTAAAACTTTAAAATTTTGCTTGTTCGTAACTTTCAATTTTTCGCTGTTATGATGAAAAGTTGAAAAACAATCAAAATCACTTTACTTTCCGTCTGGGACAAAAATATAATGTTATTTGATCTTTACATCATTATTCTGACTAACCTTTTACACAAAATATGTTTCTGTTTTTTTTGTTTAATTGGTAAATGGTTTGCTCTGTTATGCATTGTTGTGTGCTGGTTATATTGAAATGGATTTTGTGAAAATAAAGTATTGTTTTTTTGCAATTTGCTTGTGTTTTGTAAACATATTTTATTCAATTTTTACATCGACAAATGATATTTATTTTAATGAAATCTACAACTAATAATAAAAAAAATTAACGAAATCCTAAAAGCACTTAGTAAAGAACTACTATTTTACTTCCAGAACGTAGCAAATTTTTATTAAAATTCGTTATTACATTTTGCTGCATTCTATTATTCATTTATTTTATTCTGTATTGGAATTTTTGCCATGTGAGAATAAATTTCACTAGGAGTTCTCAAGGACCGAAAAAATTGTCCTCTGAATATACTTCAAAAATATTGATTTTATAAATCATTCTTCAGTTAAGTCGAGAGTTCTGAAATTAGCGATCTTCTATGACTGAGTCTATGAAATTTTCAGGCTTTCTTGATTATCTTATTGTTGCTTAAAATCAATTCTTTCCTTGAACCAAATCATTCCTCTTCCCTTTTATGAAAAATATCTTTGTAAAAATAAATTTGTTAAGACTTTTTTTTATGAAAATATTTTTTTGATTAAAAAATTAAACTTGTGATATGAAAAAAATTATAAAACAATTGCTAAGAAGCCGTTCTTAATCTTGAAGTAAAATATTCTGATTGAATTATTTCATTGATGTTTCGAGTTTAGCAAACAAACATATCATAATTTCATATTGGGGGCAGCGATTAAAAGAAATACAATGTTTAACTATTACGTACGTAATTTTTTTTTTGATATAAGATGCGGCAGGTATTTTACTGATGATCTTTAAAATATCTGTCATGAAAGCATTTCTAATTAATCTGATATTAGTACTTACTTTTTTGCAGGGAAATGCGCAATCCTGTGCTGCCAATGCAGGTCCCGATGTTGAGATTTGTTCAGGAAGCAATACTACTATTGGGAGTCCAGCAGTATATGGCTTGACATATACTTGGTCTCCAATCACAGGGTTAAGCAGCAATATATCTTCTAATCCTATAGTAACATTAATAAATACAGGAACGACATCAGTTGTATTTTCATATACTCTTACAGTAGCAGATAGTTCGGGATGTATCGCTGTGGATACGTTGAATGTGACAGTAAATCCCATTCCAATTATTACTGTTAATTCTCCTTCCATTTGTGTAGGAGAAACTGCAAACTTATCAGCAAGTGGTGCAACAACTTATACATGGAGCGCAGGTGCTATTTCTACAGGTATTAATACTGCTGATGTAAGTCCTACCAATACAATATCTTATACTGTTACAGGAACTTCATCTGGCTGTTCGGGAACTGCGTTCGCAACTGTTACTGTGTCTCCTCTTCCAACAATCATAGTTAACTCACCGACTATTTGTGCTGGAGCAACTGCAACATTAACAGCTGCAGGAGGCGCCACGTATTCCTGGAACACGGGTTCAACAAGTAATCCGATAACAGTCACACCTACCACTACAACATCTTATACTGTTACAGGAACTACATCTGGCTGTTCGGGAACTGCGTTCGCAACTATTACTGTGACTCCTCTTCCAACAATTACAGTTAATTCACCGAGTATTTGTGCAGGAGCAACTGCAACATTAACAGCTACAGGAGGCGCCACGTATTCCTGGAACACTGGTTCAATAAGTAATCCGCTAAGCATTATACCTACCACTACAACAACTTATAGTGTGATGGGAACGATATCTGGCTGTTCGGGAACTGCGGTGGCAACTGTTACTGTGACTCCTCTTCCAACAATTACAGTTAACTCACCGACTATTTGTGCAGGAGCAACTGCAACATTAACAGCTGCTGGAGGCGCCACGTATTCCTGGAACACGGGTTCAATAAGTAATCCGCTAAGCATTATACCAAGTTCAACAACATCTTATACGGTAACAGGAGCCGATGCATCAGGCTGTTCAAATACTGCTATAACAACTGTTACAGTAAAGCCCATCCCTATTATGGCCACTCCTCCAAGCATTATTGTTTGTGATGGTGCCACTGTTTTTATTTCAGGCTTTAGTAGCAACATTTCAAGTACTACTTATAACTGGTTAAATTCAAATCCAACGATTGGACTTGGAGGTAGCGGCATTGGGAATCTTCCCTCTTTCATTGCTGTCAATGCAAGTCCTTCGCCTAGGACAGGAACTATTACGGTTATCCCGACAGTCAATGGTTGTAGCGGAGCACCTGTTTTTTTTAATATAACTGTTGCTCCTCGTGGAATAATCACAGTTAACTCTCCTACTATTTGTGCAGGACAAACCGCTACATTAACGGCTTCAGGAGGTGCATCTTATTCATGGTCCACAGGTTCTACTTCAAATCCGATAGCTGTTTCACCCGCCATCACAACTTCCTATACGGTTACAGGAACTTCATTTGGCTGTTCAAATACAGCTATAGCGACTGTGACTGTAGCTCCTGCTCCAAATGTTACGGTAAATTCTCCTACCATTTGTGCAGGACAAACAGCTATATTAACAGCTGCAGGAGGTACAACTTATTCCTGGTCGACAGGTTCTACTTCAAATTCGATATCGATCTCACCTGCCAATACAACTTCTTTTACAGTTACAGGAACTGCAGGTAGCTGCTCAAATACTGCTATAGCAACGGTTACTGTAAATCCGCTTCCAATAATCACAGTTAATTCTCCTACCATTTGTGCCGGAGCAACTGCTATATTAACAGCTTCAGGAGGTACGACCTATTCATGGTCGACAGGTACTGCTTCAAATCCAATAACGGTTACTCCTGCCGCGACAACCTCTTATTCTGTTACCGGAACTGCTGCAGGCTGCTCACGAACTGCTGTATCAACGGTTACTGTTGCTCCTGCTTTAAGTATCACAGTAAATTCTAAAAGGATCTGTGCAGGAGAAACTGCGAACTTAATAGCAAATGGTGCAACTAGTTATACCTGGAGTGCGGGAGCTAATGCTACAGGCATTAATACAGCTGACGTGTCACCTACCACTACAACTTCTTATACTGTCACTGGTTCTTCCGGAGCCTGTTCGGGAACAGCTGTATCAACCGTTACCGTTGACCAAACTATAGTTGTAACTGTAAATTCTTCTTCTATTTGTGCAGGGCAAACTACTTCATTAATTGCATCTGGAGGGACAAATTATTTATGGTCCACAGGTGCTTCTTCAAATTCTATAACGGTTACTCCCACCACTACTACTTCTTATACTGTTATTGGAACTAAATTTAGCTGTTCGGGAACCGCTGTTTCAACTGTTACAGTAATTCCCCTTCCAATAATCACAGTTAATTCTCCTTCTATTTGCGCGGGCCAAATTGCAACATTAACAGCAGGAGGAGGTACCACCTATTTATGGAGTACAGGATCTACTACTAATCCGATAACAATTACTCCAGGTGCTACCACTTCATATACTGTTACAGGAACTAAATCAGGTTGTTCAAACACTGCTAGCGCAAATGTAACTGTAAAGCCAATCCCTGTTATGACAACGCCTCCAAGCATTTCAGTTTGTGATGGAGCTATAGTTTCTGTTGCACCTTGGACCAGCAGTCTTCCAGGTACAACTTTCACCTGGATAAATTCAAATACTGCAATTGGACTTGGAGGCAGTGGCAGTGGGAATCTCCCTTCTTTCAATGCGAACGGTCCAAGTCCTATTCCTCGGACGGGAACTATTACTGTTACACCAACAGCCAATGGTTGTTCCGGAACTCCTGTTTCATTTAACATAACTGTTATAAGTCATTCAATTACGGTTAACTCACCTACAATATGTATTGGACAAAGCGTTACTTTGACAGCCTCTGGAGGCACCACTTATTTATGGAGTACAGGTGCTATAGCTAATTCAATAATAGTTACTCCTGCTACTACAACTTCTTATACAGTAACCGGAACTAATGCTGGCTGTCCAGGCACCGCTGTAGCAACTGTTACTGTGGTTCCGTATCCAACAATCACAGTTAATTCCCTAACTATTTGTGCGGGACAAACTGCTACATTAACAGCTGCAGGAGGGACAAATTATTTATGGTCAACTGGATCTACCACTAACCCAATAACAGTTACACCTGCGAGTACAACATCTTATACTGTTACAGGAACTACATCAGGCTGCTCAAAAACCGCTGTGGCGACCGTTACTGTAGCCCCGTTTCCAAACGTTACAGTTAATTCTCCAACTATTTGTGCAGGAGCAACTACCTTAACAGCAAGTGGAGGAACAACTTATTTATGGAGTACAGGTGCTACTGCTAATTCGATAACGGTTACACTTGCTGGTACAACTTCTTATACTGTTACTGGAACTACATCAGGTTGCTCAAAAACCGCTGTAGCGACTGTTACTGTGAATCCTCTTCCAATAATTACAGTTAACTCTCCGACCGTTTGTTCGGGAGCAACAGCAATATTAACAGCAGCAGGAGGAACAAGCTATTCCTGGAATACCGGTTCAACAAGTAATCCGCTAAGCGTTACACCAAGTTCAACAACATCTTATACTGTTACAGGAATAGATGCATCAGGTTGCAGTGGAACGGCTATTGCGACTGTTATGGTAAATCCGCTTCCAATTATTACAGTAAATTCTCCAACAATTTGTACCGGAGCAACAGCAATATTAACAGCAGCAGGAGGAACAAGCTATTCCTGGAATACCGGTTCAACAAGTAATCCGCTAAGCGTTACACCAACAGCAACAACATCTTATACGGTAACCGGAACAGATGCATCAGGTTGTTCAAATACTGCGGTGGCGACTGTAACTGTGAATCCACTTCCAACAATTACAGTTAACTCTCCAACAATTTGTACCGGAGCAACAGCCACCTTAACAGCAAGTGGAGGAACAACGTATTCCTGGAACACCGGTTCAACAAGTAATCCCTTAAGTGTTACTCCAACAGCAACAACCTCTTATACGGTAACCGGAACAGATGTATCAGGTTGTACTAATACCGCTTTTGCGACTGTTACTGTGAATCCACTTCCAATAATTACAGTAAATTCTCCAGCAATTTGTACCGGAGCAACAGCAACATTAACAGCATCAGGAGGCACAAGCTATTCATGGAGTAACGGTGCAACTAGTAATCCAATAACAGTTACACCAGTTACTACAACTTCATATACTGTTACAGGAACGGATGCAGCCGGTTGTTCCAATACTGCGGTGGCGACTGTTATAGTGAATCCACTTCCGATAATTACAGTAAATTCTCCAACAATTTGTACCGGAGCAACAGCCACCTTGACAGCATCAGGAGGAACAACGTATTTATGGAGTACAGGTGCTACTGCTAATTCGATAACGG
>Ga0156174_1035_pt1 | contig 39392 bp, 21 predicted proteins | sample RifCSPlowO2_12_FD_107827 | JGI IMG/M metagenome (GOLD analysis project Ga0156174, IMG submission 107827) | Bacteroidetes bacterium RIFCSPLOWO2_12_FULL_35_15
AAAGGATTCACAGTAACAACAACAGTTGCTGTTTTCACACAACCAAGTGCAGAAGTGCCGGTAACAGTATAAGTAGTTGTTGCAGCTGGGTTAGCTGTTACAGAAGCTCCTGTTGTAGCGCTTAATCCAGTTGCAGGAGCCCAAGTATATGTGGAAGCACCTGATGCAGTTAATGTTCCGGACAATCCCGCACATATAGCAATAGGAGAAACTGTTATTGTTGGTAATGGATTAACTGTAATTGTTGCAACAGCAGTGCCTGTACAACCAGCAGCAGTACCTGTAACGGTATAACTAGTTGTTGTAACAGGAGAACCGGTAACTGTTGCTCCTGTTGTTGAACTTAAACCTGCAGACCAGGCAAAGGTTGTAGCATTTGCCGCTGTTAATGTAGCGGTTTGTCCGGCACAAATTGTTGGCGAGTTTACCGTTGGAGTAATGCTCCCGCCAATAGTTATCGTAGCAATAGCAGTACTGGAGCATCCTAAGGAAGTTCCGGTAACGGTATAACTTGTGGTTGAAGCTGGCGATCCTGTTACAGAAGAACCCGTTGTTGAACTCAATCCTGCTGTCCAGGAATAGGTTGTTGCACCACTGGCTGTTAGAGTAGCCGTTTGTGTCGGACAAACTGATGCCGATGTTACTGCTGTTACTGGTATTGGATTTACTGTAACGGTTACTGTTGTTGTATTAACGCATCCTGCAGCTGAAGTACCGGTAATAGTGTATGTAGTTGTTGCAGCAGGATTTGCTGTTACAGAAGTTCCTGTTGTAGCGCTCAATCCACTAGCCAGAGCCCACGAATAAGTAGATGCTCCTGATGCTGTTAATGTTCCCGATGTTCCTGCGCACAATGTAATAGGAGCAGCTGACACAGTTGGTAAAGGATTCACAGTAACAACAACAGTTGCTGTTTTCACACAACCAAGTGCAGAAGTGCCGGTAACAGTATAAGTAGTTGTTGCAGCTGGGTTAGCTGTTACAGAAGCTCCTGTTGTAGCGCTTAATCCAGTTGCAGGAGCCCAAGTATATGTGGAAGCACCTGATGCAGTTAATGTTCCGGACAATCCCGCACATATAGCAATAGGAGAAACTGTTATTGTTGGTAATGGATTAACTGTAATTGTTGCAACAGCAGTGCCTGTACAACCAGCAGCAGTACCTGTAACGGTATAACTAGTTGTTGTAACAGGAGAACCGGTAACTGTTGCTCCTGTTGTTGAACTTAAACCTGCAGACCAGGCAAAGGTTGTAGCATTTGCCGCTGTTAATGTAGCGGTTTGTCCGGCACAAATTGTTGGCGAGTTTACCGTTGGAGTAATGCTCCCGCCAATAGTTATCGTAGCAATAGCAGTACTGGAGCATCCTAAGGAAGTTCCGGTAACGGTATAACTTGTGGTTGAAGCTGGCGATCCTGTTACAGAAGAACCCGTTGTTGAACTCAATCCTGCTGTCCAGGAATAGGTTGTTGCACCACTGGCTGTTAGAGTAGCCGTTTGTGTCGGACAAACTGATGCCGATGTTACTGCTGTTACTGGTATTGGATTTACTGTAACGGTTACTGTTGTTGTATTAACGCATCCTGCAGCTGAAGTACCGGTAATAGTGTATGTAGTTGTTGCAGCAGGATTTGCTGTTACAGAAGTTCCTGTTGTAGCGCTCAATCCACTAGCCAGAGCCCACGAATAAGTAGATGCTCCTGATGCTGTTAATGTTCCCGATGTTCCTGCGCACAATGTAATAGGAGCAGCTGACACAGTTGGTAAAGGATTCACAGTAACAACAACAGTTGCTGTTTTCACACAACCAAGTGCAGAAGTGCCGGTAACAGTATAAGTAGTTGTTGTAGCCGGGTTAGCTGTTACAGAAGCTCCTGTTGTGGCGCTTAATCCAGTTGCAGGAGCCCATGAATAAGTAGAAGCTCCAGAAGCTGTTAACGTTCCGGATAATCCAGCACAAATAGTAATTGGAGTAGCGGTAACAGTTGGTAAAGGGTTAACCGTAACAACAACAGTAGTTGTGTTAATACAACCCAATGCAGATGTTCCTGTTACCGTATAAGTAGTTGTAGCAGCTGGATTTGCTGTTACTGAAGTACCTGTTGTGGCGCTTAATCCTGCAGCCGGTGCCCAAGTATAGGTAGAAGCTCCTGATGCAGTTAATGTTCCTGATAAACCAGCACAAATAGCTATTGGAGGAACAGAAATTGTTGGCAATGGCTTAACGGTAACAACAACAGTTGTAGTGTTTACACACCCTGCAGCAGAAATGCCGGTAATCGTATATGTTGTTGTTGCAGCTGGATTAGCTGTTACAGTAGTACCTGTTGTTGCACTTAATCCGGTAGCAGGAGCCCATGTATATGTAGAAGCACCTGATGCTGTTAAGGTTCCTGACAATCCTGCACAAATAGAAATAGGGGAAACCGAAATAGTTGGCAAAGGATTAACTGTAACCACAACGGTTTTAGTGTTTACACATCCGGCAGCAGAAGTACCGGTGACTGTATATGTAGTAGTGGCAGCAGGACTAGCAGTAACCGAAGTCCCTGAAGTAGCACTAAGTCCGGTAGCTGGAGCCCATGAATAAGTAGAAGCTCCAGAGGCGGTTAGCGTTCCAGATAGCCCGGCACAGATTGTTAATGGAGGAACAGTAATTGTTGGCAAAGGGTTTACAGTGATAGTAACGGTAGCAGTTCCAACACATCCATTTGCAGAAGTCCCGGTAACAGTATAAGTTGTGGTTGCAGCAGGATTCCCTGTAACTGTAGCACCTGTTGTTGCACTCAATCCAGTTGCCGGAGCCCATGAATAGGTAGATGCACCTGCAGCAGTTAAGTTATTAGCTGTTCCAGCTCCAACACAAATTGGAAACGAAGGAGTAACTGTAACTACGGGCATTGGGTATATAGTAACGGTAGAGGTTGTGGTTGAAGTACAACCACCTGCACCAGTAACAACATGGGTTACGGTATATGGCCCACCAGCTGGTGAAAATGAAATGCCACTCGGACTCAGAGCTGTTGAAGTTCCAGGTGTACCATTTGCAAATGTCCAGGAATAAGTTGATCCATATAAACCGGTATTTGTGAAAGTAAACGAATTACCTGTTAAGCAAGCATTGGCTGTTTGTGTGTATGTTGATGTTGGTTGAGGTTTAACTGTGATAGTATATGTTATTGGCAAGCCAATACACCCAGCTAATGTTGGTGTAACAGTAATGGTAGCAGTTATTGTACCTGCTGAAGCATTAGTACTGGTAAATCCTGGAACTTGCCCTGAGCCACTTGCTCCCAAACCAATTCCAGTATTGCTATTTGTCCAGGTATATGTTGCTCCCGCAGGAACACTCACAAAAGCGCTAGCAGCAACTACAACTCCTGCACAAACAGAGATATTTGCAGGCGCAGTAATAACAGGTTTGGGATTTACAGTAACATCTACAAAATCAGTTGCACTGCAGCCTTGTGCATTTGTTCCGGTAACTGTATAATGTGTTGTCGCCGCAGGTGTAAATGGAGTTCCATTTATTACTCCACCAGACCATATATAAGAAGTCGCACCAGAACCAGATAAAGTAACTGGAATACCTTGACAAACGGTTTGATCGATACCAGCGTTTATTACAGGTATAGCAGGTGAAGTGTAGGTTTTTGAGAACGTACAAGCAGGATCAGCAGAAAAAGTAGCCGTAACTATACATGAAGCACCAGTAGCACTAATACCTGCAATGCTATAATTTATCGATGCTGCAAACGGAGCATTAAAAACTTGTGAACCACCACATGAATTGGAAACAGTTAATGAACCACCTGCAGGTGGATTACTTACCAATATAGTTCCACTAACCGTATATTGGTTAGATGCATTACAACCTGTAGGAGTTGCTGAAACAGATGAAATTGCACAAGTTGGTCCAACAATTATACAATTGGTAGCTCCAGTACCTCCTGTTTGAGAAAACTGGAAATATCCGGCAGCACCGTTATAGTTTGTTATTAATAACATATAAAACTGACCAGCCACGGCACCAACAATGTTTCCAGTTTCGGTTGCATCTGGCAAATAAGAACAATCTACTTGCGGTGTTGCACCGGTAATTGGACAAGCAGCAGCTAGACTAGCATAAGGTCCATATAATGCAAAGTCGACATCAATTGGTGCTCCTGCCGTTGTAAATTGTTGCATATAAATATCTATATTGCCACTTGTAGCAATATTCAAATACATCCACATGGGATTAGGCGTGGTACTAAGACATCCGTATGCACCAGCACTTGCGACACCAGTGGTATTACAATAAGTATAAGCTGTTCCGGTACAAAATGGATCAGCCGTAGCACAACTATTATTTGAACCACCAGTGCAAGGAGGAGGAGGTGTAGGAGATATAACACAAATACTAAAAGTTGATGTTGTAGGAATACCAGAATAATAATCATACACTCTAACCCAATAAGTACTACCTATTGTTAATCCGGTAAGTGTATTAGAACCAACGGCACCAGTTGTATATGACCCATCATCACAATCAAAAGAAGTTAATGCCCCACATGCACCACCAGAAAACACTTGAATTACAGGATCAAAACTTGCAGAAGCTGAAAGTGTAATAGTTTGAGAAGTGGCTGCCGCAACAAACTTATACCAAACATCGTCATTAGCTGTGCCAGAACAACCTGCAAGTGATTGAGTAGCACCTGCTGTAGTGCCAGCAGTATTATTGCAAGTAGAGTTTGGTGTTAAGGAAATTGCACCGCATGCATTATCATTTACAGGAGCGGGGGGTGCCGGAGTCCCTGAAGTGGTTACTACAGTTGAAGTTCCACAATTTGATGCTGTTCCACAAGAAGAACAGTTTGTGTTATAAGATAAATAATATGTCCCAGATGTAGCTGGATTAAACGTAAGTGGTTGTGTGCCAAAAGCAACAACAGGACCTGTACCACTACCACTATGTACTGTTACACAACCACCCAAACTATACGTTAATGAATATGTATTTCCAGCAACAAAACCGCTAACAGTACTATATTCTGATTGGTAATTACAAGTGCTGATAGAAACTGTTGTACCTGTTGTAGTTGACGCTGTTGCGGAACCATAAGAGGAAGTATTAACACTACATTGACCAAAAGAAAAATAGTTTATAAATAGTAATACAAAAAAGCACACTACCTTTTTTGAGATATGTATAGTAGTTTTGTTCGTCATTTTATTTATAGATTTCATATTTTATTTATCTATTTATTTGAAGATTTCTTTTTTTCAATATCTTTTGAATGTTCCATACCAGTAGCATCTTTATAACTTCTACCTGTAATTTTCTCAACTTCATCGGGATAATTTTTAATCCAATCTTCTTTTGCCTGACCATACCTAGCATTATCATATTCAGGATTACCTGTATTAAAAAAAACAGGATAGTGTTCGGGCAATCCTTGTAGTTTATTAAAGGCATTTTTATATTTTTTTTCCCAAACAATTAAAGCTTTTAGATACAAGCTTGAAGATAATTCTTGATAAGGACCCATTACTATTTGTTTAGGTATATTTTTTGAAAATTCTGCTTTTTCAAAACCACCACGTTTCATATACATTTCTAAAAAACTTTCTTCGGTTAAAGGAATTTCCTCAAAACTGCTGAAAGAAAAATCTTTTTCATTGTTCAATGTTTTTTCAATTTCCTGAATTTTATTTAAATTATCGACAATAAAATAACCCATACTTGTTGTTGGGTCAACAAATGAAAATATAGCAAGCTGTAATTTCTCCATTTGCCTTTCAATATTATCAGCTTTAACAAGATTGTCAGCGCCTTTCATTGTTATTTTATATGCTTTATTTTTTTCAAAATTAAACACAGGTCCTACTTGTGAGAAACAAGTACTTGATATAAAAACAAACAGAATTAATAATTTTTTCATTGTCGCGCCTTTTTATTTATATAGTAATTTATTTCAAATTTATACTGATTTGATGCAATACATACATTCTTATTTTGATCCAAATTAATAGAAAGACATTACAATCAAAATAAATTATTGATAATCTATTTTGATAAAAGAACAATTTAATCAATGCACTGTTTCAACAAGTTTGTTATTTTACCATAGAAACATGACCGATCAACTTCTTTTTCCTACCTTTTAGATCTCGATAATTTACATGATATACATAAACATCTTCCTGAACCACATCGCCATGATTATTAATTGCGCCATTCCATCCTTCATATAGATCATTCGTTTTAAAAATTTTATTTCCCCACCGATCAAAAATTAGCAGTTCAAAATCTTTGGAATCAATCCCATGGGAATAGATGTTAAAAATATCGTTTACACCATTTCCGTTAGGGGTAAATGCATTAGGGACATAAACAGTAAGAACGTCATTGATCAAAACAAAATAGGTAATAGAATCAATGCATCCATCTGAATTTGAAGAATAAAGTGTAACCGGAAATGTACCGATTTGAGGATAAGCATGTTCCGGATTTTGAGACGAGGAGAATGTAGTATCACCAAAGTTCCATACCCAAATTGATGAAGAAGTTGACATGTTTGTAAAAAATGCTGTTGGATTCAATATATCTATTTCACTTGGTGAAATTAAAAAATTCGCATCCGGTTGAGGAGAAACATCAATCATACAAGGAATAGAATCTTTAGTAGAACAATTTGCCGCAAAACTAACAGTTAAAATAACTGTATGGCACCAATTGCTGGTGTAAAAATGAGAGGAGCTTGCCCCGGTTCCTGTGGTTCCATCCCCAAAATCCCAATTGTATGTTGCACCTGTGTTACCTGCTGTGTTTGCTGTGAATACTACAGAAATGGGATTACATCCGTTTAGCTTATCTGCTGAAAAATTTACAATTGGTAGTGGTGTTGTAGTAACAGTTGAAACAGCTGTGCCGGTACATCCATTGGTTGTTCCAATAACAGTATATGTTGCTGTTGTTCCAGGAACAGTAATGGCTGATGTGGTTTCAGTAGTTGACCAAACATAGGTTGCAGCACCTGTTGCAGTAATTGTAGCAGAAACACCTATACAAGTTGTTGGGGAGTTTACGGTTACCACCGGATTTGGATTTACCACAACATTGGTAATGGACGAACTGTTACAAAGCGGTGATGCAACATTTACTGAAACAGTATAGTTTCCATTCATTGCAGAAGTTACATTAGTCAGTATTGGATTTTGCAGTGCAGATGTAAATCCATTCGGCCCTGTCCAGCTATAAGTAGCGTTTACAACAGATGTAGCTGTTAAATTTAATGTTTGACCGGGACAAAACGGTCCATTATTTCCTGCTGTAACAGGGCAGGAAGAACAGGATGCAGGTGCAATATATGTTTGAGTCAACGTACATGCTGTGTTCGCAGAAAAAACCGCTGTTACAATACCTGTTGCTGCATCGGATGTTAATCCACCTAATGAATATGTATAAGGACTCACAAAAGGAGCGTTGAATATTTGCGGGCTACCTCCAGAAGAGGAGGAAACAGTGAGCGTTCCCGAAGAGGGTGGATTTACAAATGAGATATTTCCTGTAACAATATAATTATTCGTAAGTGGGTCGCAAGCTGAAGGCGTTGCCGTTAAAGTAGTAATTGAACAGGAAACAGGACATGGTGCAGGAGCAGTATACGCTTGTGTTAATGTACATGTAACATTAGCAGAAAATGCAGCCGTGATATTACACGCTGCACTATTTGCACTTAATCCTGTAAATGTATAGGCAACAGGACTAGTAAATGGGGCATTTAGAACAACCGGTGTTCCTCCACATGAATTAGTGAATGTTAAAGTGCCTGAGGTCGGTGCATTGACAAAGGTTGAACTGCCACTTACATCATATTGCTGAGTAGCAATATTACAAGTAGTTGGCGTTGCAGTTAATGAAGTAATTGAACATGAAACTGGACATGGCGCAGGAGCTGTATAGGCTTGCGTTAATGTACAAGCAACATTAGCAGAAAATGTAGCTGTGATATTACACGCTGCACTATTTGCACTTAGTCCTGTAAATGAATAGGCCGCAGGACTAGTAAATGGTACATTCAGAACAACCGGTGTTCCTCCGCAGGAGTTAGAAATCGTTAAGGTGCCTGTTGCGGGAGCATTAACGAAAGTAATATTTCCACTTACATCATATTGCTGCGTAGCAACATTGCAAACTGTTGGCACAGCGGTGATTGCTGTAATACCACAATTTACTGTACAAGGAGCAGGTGCTGTAAAATTTGTTGTGAATGTACAAAGCGGATCACCCGAAAAAGTTGCAGTAACAGAACATGTACCTCCGTTGGAGGGCAAACCGGCTAAAGAATAACTGACGGATGTGGCTGCAAATGGCGCATTGAACACTTGAGTAACTCCACTACAGGTATTTGTAACTGTTAGAGTACCAGATGTTGGAGGGTCGGAATAATTGATAACACCGGTAACGGCAAAGGTATTTGTTGCAGGATTACAAGCTCCCGGAACAGCCGTTAAGCCAGACATGGAACAAAGAATATTGCAATTTGTACTGCCTGTTCCGCTACTCTGTCCGAAGGTAATATCAGCGGGTTGTCCGGAATAGTTTGTCAACAATAAAATATAAAACTCACCAGTAACAGCATTTGGAATAGTACAGGTTTCAGTTGCAGCCGCCGAAAAACTACAATCGACTGCAGAACTAGTTAAACCGGATGCACATCCTGCCGAAGGAGATGTAAATGGGCCCCAACAAATAAAATCAACATCCTGCCCTACCCCTGAAGCATCTGTCTGACTAATATCGAGAACAAGATTTCCGGAATTAGCGATTTGAAGATAATACCAGGCAGGGTTAGGTTGAGATCCCAAGCAACCGTAATTTGGGCCAGTTTGAGCTGTTGTTGTTGTTGAAGCCGGAAAGGTATATGTTGTACCGGTACAAAAACCCTCGGCAGTATTACAGTCTCCCCCTTGTGCCTTAATGGCGATATTAACAAAAAGAATAATGGTAATTACAAAAAACTTTTTCATAAAAAATTGGAGTTCTAATTTTTGTTTTCCGAAAGTTTCAAAATCATTCCTGGCACTATAAATTCACTAAATGCCTTATTTTAAGAATTACAAATTAAAAGAAAAAATGTGGCGCAATTCTCATAATTTACGAATATATAATTTTTTTTAATTATATTGTAATTCCAAGATGAAAAAAGTGGGTGAAAAGTTGCATCCTTTTTTTTGCATAATAAAAACTGTTATAAATCATAGTTCCATTACTATTTCTTTTCTATTTTAGCGTAAAATTTTTAAACCCATAAAAACCTATAAATATTATGAAAATAACAGTCGTAGGGGCAGGTAACGTTGGCGCAACTTGTGCTGATGTGATAGCTCACAAGGAATTAGCAAATGAAGTGATTTTGCTGGATATTAAAGAAAATTATGCCGAAGGAAAAGCCCTTGACATATGGCAAACTGCGCCAATTAATTTGTATGATACACGTGTAAAAGGTTCAACAAACGATTATTCAAAAACTGCGAACTCTGATGTTGTTGTAATTACTTCCGGATTACCTCGCAAACCAGGCATGAGTCGTGATGATCTTATTTCAACAAATGCAGGTATTGTAAAAACTGTTACAGAAAACATTCTGAAACATTCGCCTAAAGCAATTATTATTATTGTTTCCAACCCATTGGATGTAATGACCTACTGCGCATATTTAACTTCAAAAATTGATTCGAAACGAGTATTCGGTATGGCAGGCATTCTTGATACTGCCCGTTATCGTGCATTCTTGGCAGATGAATTAAATTGCTCACCAAAAGATATCCAGGCCGTATTAATGGGAGGGCATGGTGATACCATGGTTCCATTGCCACGTTACACCACTGTTGCAGGAATTCCGGTTACTGAACTTATTTCAAAAGAAAAATTAGATGCAATTATCGACCGTACTAAAAAAGGTGGTGGAGAAATTGTTAATTTACTTGGCACCTCAGCATGGTATGCTCCAGGAGCTGCTGCAGCACAAATGGTAGAAGCTATTGTTCGCGACCAAAAACGTATTTTTCCTGTTTGCGCCTGGTTAACCGGTGAATATGGTTTAAAAGACATTTATCTTGGAGTACCGGTAGTATTAGGTAAAGCCGGTATTGAAAAAATCATTGAATTAAAATTAAATGATGAAGAGAAAAAATTACTTGCAGACTCTGCGAAAGCGGTGAAAGAAGTGATGGACGTGTTAGATAAAATGAACACTTCAGTTCCTCATTAATAGTTTATATTTTTTTCATAAGGCTTCGCATTTTTTGCGAAGCCTTTTTTTTACAATCAATTAAATTTATTCTTGTGATTACAAAAATTCCTTTTAAAATACTTTCCATCAATGATGAAGGATTTCATTTGACAATGAAAATAATTATCAATGGAAAATCTGCAACTATTATTATCGATACAGGAGCGTCAAAAACAGTATTTGATAAAACAAGAATTACAAAATTTATTACGAATAAAATATTCGATGAGAATGAAAAACTATCAACCGGCTTGGGCACAAGTACCATGAAAAGCCATATGACAAAAATAAAAAAAATGAAAATCGGGGCGATTGAAATTTTAAATTACGAAACTGTATTGTTAGATCTGTCACATGTAAACAAATCATACAAACAAGTAGGGTTAAAACCTATTGAAGGTGTTTTGGGCAGCGATATTCTTGTGAAATATAATGCTATAATCGATTATGAAAAAAAAATCTTGAAACTAAAATTCAATAAAAAATAATGTTCAACCTGTAATCCATTCAATAAAAAATAATCCCAGTTGAAATATAAAATAGTCGAATCATCCTCTTCTTTTTTTCAAACGAGAGGGTTTGGGTGAGGTTTTAAAAAAGGACTATTTTATATTTCCCTTTGGTATAAAACCTCAATTTACAAATTGAGGTTTTTTTATTTTATCGATATAGATCGAAAAACAAAAAGAGAAACTTTGTTGAATTATTATTTCAAAAGCGTCAGATATCCTTTGTATTCATGATCGGTTCCATCAGAAGCTGTTACTTTTATAATATAATAATAAGTGCCGTCCTTTGCTTCTGCACCACTTTTTGCACGACCATTCCAACCACCTGAAACATCATGCCATTCATACATTTTTAAACCCCACCGGTCATAAATTTCCGCATCAAATGTTGATACTCCTGTTGCAGTTATTTTATAAATATCATTGGTGATATCTCCATTGGGGGTAAACACATTCGGAATTATTATAGAATAATTGTCATAAACAATTACAGTTGCACTCGTACTGTTTGTGCAGGAAGTGACATTATCCGATACTGTTAATACAACAGAGTAGATTCCCGTTGTATAGGTATTATTTGAAGGATTTGCAGATGATGAAGTACTCCCATCACCAAAGGCCCATGAATATGAAGTTGCATTTTGACTTGTATTTGTAAAACTAACAACCAATGGACTTGCTCCAGTTGCAGGATTAGGTGAAGTTGTGAATGAAGCGGTTGGATTAGAATTAACAAAAACAGAAGTTGTTCCCTGCAAACTTGTACAACCAGCCACAGTAACGGTAACAGAGTACGTTCCAGACATTGCAATTGTTGAATTTACGCTTACTGTTGGATCTTCAATTGATGAAGTAAATCCATTCGGACCCATCCAACTGTAAGTAGCTCCTGAAATTATATTGGAAGTTAAATTTAACTGTGCGCCTTCGCAAATGGGGCCATTGTTTCCGGCAACCGGTGTTGGCGGTAAAGGATTCACAATTATATTACCATTTGCAGTTGCCTGACTGCAACCTCCGGTGGTGGTTACGGTATAGTTGTATGTTCCAGATGTTGTTGGTGTTCCGCTTATTGTAAAAACTCCCCCTGCATATGAGCCTGTCACCCCGGAAGGCAATCCTGTTACACCTGCTCCTGTTCCTCCTCCTGTTACTGAATAAGTAATGGGTGTGATCGCAGTATTGATGCACAAGGTTTGAGCATTGGTTCCTACGGCAGAGGTTATAGCAATGGCTGCATTCGTACTTACAATTATGCTTCCTATTGCGGTTGTTTGAGCACAAGTTCCTGTAGTGGTCACGGTATAGTTAAAGGTGCCTGTGGTGGTTGGTGTTCCGCTTATCGTATATACGCCAGCTGAATAAGAACCTGTTATACCATTCGGTAATCCGGTAATGCCTGCTCCTGTTCCACCTCCGGATACAGAATAGGTAATTAAAGTCATTGCTGTATTAACACACAAAGTCTGGGTATTGGTTCCAACAGCTGAGGTTAAAACAATGGCAGCATTCGGAGTTACAATTATGCTTCCTGTTACTGTTGGTTGAATACATGTTCCGCTTGTAGTTATTGAATAATTAAATGTGCCGGTTGAGGCCGGGGTTCCGCTTATTGTAAATATTCCACCTGAATAAGAACCTGTTACACCTGTCGGTAATCCTGAAACACCTGCCCCTGTTCCACCACCTGTTACATTGTAGGTAATAGTCGTCAATGCTGTATTAGCACACAAGGATTGCGCATCTGTCCCCACTACTGAGCTTAAAGCGATGGATGCATCCGGAGTAACTAGTATATTTCCTGTTGCTGTAGCCGGGGTACAAGCGCCTGTTGTGATTACAGAATAGCTAAATGCTCCTGTTACAGTAGGAGTTCCACTAATTGTAAACACTCCCGCTGAGAAAGATCCTGTGACACCTGCCGGCAATCCTGTTATACCGGCTCCTGTTCCACCATTTGTTATTGAATAGGTAATTTGATTTAATGCTGTATTGATACATATAGTTTGAGCATTTGTTCCAGCTGCTGATGTTAATGTGATCACTGCACCTGGATTGACAGTTATACTCCCTGTTGCAGCTGCCTGAGTGCAAACTCCCGTTGTTGTTATAGAATAATTAAACGTGCCTGTTGCGGTTGGTGCTCCATTTATTGTAAATACTCCTCCTGAAAATGAACCTGTTACCCCTGTCGGCAATCCTGTTATAATTGCTCCTGTTCCACCAGCTGTTACAGAATAAGTAATAGGAGTGATTGCAGTATTAACACACAAAGTTTGTGAATCAGTTCCAACAACTGAGGTAAGAGCAATTATAGCATCCGGATCAATAATAATACTTCCCGTTGCTGTTGCAGGGGTACAAGCTCCAGTTGTGGTTACTGTATAGTTAAAAATGCCTGTTCCAGAGGGAGTTCCGCTAATTGTAAACAATCCTGCTGAAAAAGATCCTGTTACACCTGTCGGCAAGCCTGTTACACCTGCTCCTGTTCCACCATTTGTTATTGAATAGGTAATTGAATTTAAAGCGGTATTGATACATACTGTTTGTGCATCTGTTCCCACTGCTGATGTTAAGGTGATCACAGCACCGGGATTAACTGTTATACTTCCGGTTGCTGTTACCTGAGTACAAACTCCGGTTGTAGTTACTGTATAATTAAATGTGCCCGCTACGGTTGGTGTTCCAGTGATCGTAAATACTCCTCCTGAAAAGGAACCTGTTACACCAGACGGCAATCCCGTTACACCGGCTCCTGTTCCACCAACTGTTACAGAATACGTAATGGGTGTGATAACAGTATTGCTGCACAAGGTTTGAGCATTGGTTCCTACTGCTGATGTTAAGGCGATAACTGCATTATGATTTACAATTACACTTCCGGTTGCTGTTGTTTGCGCACAAGTTCCCGTTGTGGTTATTGTATAATTAAATGATATTGTTGGTGTTCCACTGATTGTAAATACACCTCCTGAAAAGGACCCTGAAATACCAACCGGTAACCCTGATATACTCGCTCCAGTGGCTCCTCCTGTCAATAAATAAGAGATCGGAGTGATGGCCGAACCGGCACAAATTGCTTGGGCGTTGGTTCCGACAGCAGACGTTAAAGTAATCAGTGCATCTGGATTAACTGTAATAGTTGTAGTTGCAATACAGGTTGACAGAGCCGTTGTGGCAGTAATTGTATAGGTATAAGTGCCAGAAGTAGCGGAAGCAAGAATTCCTGTTGGATTTTGTGTATTGGAAGTGTATCCAGATGGCCCAACCCAAGAATAACCAACTACATCAACAACATTGCTTGCTGTTAAACCAAAGGTTCCATTGGGACATACAGGGCCATTATTTGTTGCTGTAACGGTACAAGAACAATCATTAATTGTAACCAAAGCAGTATCCGTTACAACGCATCCATTTGTATAGCTCACCGTATATGTTTCAGTGCTGAGTGGAGAAATTAGTATTGATTGTGTTGTAGCTCCACCCGGTGCCCACAAGTATGTTCCTCCTGCTAAAGAAGGTGTAGCCGTCAATGTAGTGGAATCTCCTAAACAGATAGTCACCGCATCAACTGTAACAGTTGGAGCAGAGTTAACAGTTACAGTAGTAGTTAAAGTGAAATAGCATGGCACTGTTCCCTGAGTTGTAATATCACACGTATAAGTAGTTGTACTTGCAGGACTAACCGTAATTGTAGAGGTAGTATCACCACCCGGACTCCATAAATAAGCGGCAGATCCGGCAGGTGCAGAGAGGATTGCAGATGCTCCCTGACAAATTACAGCAGGACTAATGATACCATATGCAAAACAGGAACAATCAATATAGGCATATCCATAATGAGCCCCCAATGAACAATCTGAAGTTGTGAACTTTACAGTTACCGTTTGCCCGATATAACTATTTAAGTTAACACTAACTGTAGTCCAGGGCTTATACCAAATATCAGAAGTGGGAGTTGTTTGAGTGTATCCGGTACCTGGAGCAGCATCTTCATATAATCCGCAGGAAACCGGGACTCCGTTTTGATCATACACATCCGCTTTAAAAAAGGGCTGCTCATAATCAGGATGGGCGCCATCTTGAAAAACTACGGCATAATTATAAGTAAAATTTGTATTTGTTGCAGTAACCTGAAAAGTTTGTTGAATTGATGCAGCATTATGAGTCTCGTAAGTTGCAGAATTACCCAACCGAATAGAGTTTGTTCCGCTGAAAACAAGGGGAAATCCTGCTATAGGATCTGTACCGGCAGTTACCAGGGTAAAATTTGTGCCTGCGGTTGTATTATAAACTGTAGGCTGATAAACAGGTGTTGAAGCTCCTGCCAAACCACTAACCGAATTTCCGACTGTTCCATACCATCCTGTAAAACCACTTTCAAAGCCTAAATTGGTACATGGAAGTTCTATGGGTGGTGGTGGTGGTGCTGTAACACAAATTCCAAATGTTCCATTGTTATTATTACCGTATTCCCAAAATCTAACCCAAATAGTATCTCCCTGACTTAAACCTGTTGCTGTTATCATTGGCATCAAGCCATTAGGGCTCCCATCATCATTACAAGAAATTAAGGCAAGAGCTCCGCATGTACCTGAATAAATTGCCATACCACCATCTGTTATTATACCGGTTTGTGTATCAAAGTTTAAAATTCCACCGGCAGGAACAATCACATTAAACCAAACATCCCCACCTGAATATGAGGCACATCCCGGTGCAGGCACACCAGCAGATGGTGTTGCACCGGCATTTGTATAGGTTGTGTAGGCGCAGGATGCTGTTGGAGTTATTGTAATCGCATTACAAGGATCATCATTTGTTAAGGGAGGAGGAGGTAGAGGAGCTGTAACACATATCCCAAATGTCCCATTGTTATTGTTTCCATATTCCCAAACGCTGATCCAAATTGTATCACCCGGAGTTAGAGTAGTTGTAGAAATCATTGGCATCAAACCATTTGGACTCGAATCATCGTCACAAGAAATTAAGGTAAGCGCTCCACATGTACCTGAATAGATAGCCATACCACCATCTGTTAATACACCTGTTTGTGTATCAAAAACCAATAAACCTGTGGCAGGAACTGTTACCTGAAACCAGACATCCGCACCGGAATAAGAAGCACATCCCGGTGCAGGAACTCCTGATGAAAGAGTTGCAGCAGCATTTGTATATGTTGTGTAAATACAAGATGCTGTTGGAGTTAATACTATCGCATTACAAGGGTCGTCATTGGCAGGCTGCGCAATTGATAGTCCTATAAAACAAAATATACTACTGATAGTTATTGCAATTTTTTTTGAAAAAAAATGAAGCAAAATTTGATTCGAATAATTTTTTAATAAATATGAATGCATGTGTACTAAATTTAAAAATTTTGCCTGATCCTTTATTTTATTAAATTAATTTTTATACATCCGTTCAACATAATCGATTGCCGGAACTTTATTTCGACTCATTATCTCCTTTATTATCGGGAATTGCTCCGAGCTATTTTCTCTCGAGCATTTTACAATAACTGCTTTGTTTTGTATATCGATATTAATATCAATAACGCCTGCAATATTTTTTATTTCAGAAATAATTTCTCCCGAATACTTTGAAGCTTCTTCCGGTTGATCTATTGTAATGGTGTATTGTATATTGATCCCTTTGTATTCAGGTAATCCTTTCTGGAGGTTTTCATGAATTGCTTTTTCTACTGCAGGTCCTTCCAAAAAATTAACTGATGTTTGTGCAACTAATCCGCAATTAAATTTCCAGATAAAAAAGAATAAAAAAAGCATTTTCAAAACGCGTTGATACAAGCCTGTTATCATATTTTTATTTCTTATATTTAATTTTATATTCTTCATTCGGACTAAAAATTCCACACTTGATTATTCAACAATCAGCTTATGTAAATTACTATTTTTGATTACACCAAAACTAATGTCCAAGTTTAAAATCCTCAACAGAATTCATCAAGTTTTAAAACCGACAAAAGTACATATAAAATTTATTATTAGGGGCGAATTGCTATCTCATAAGGATCAACTGAGACTTCAATTTTTTTTGTACCCGGACCTGTTTGAATTAAGGCTATGGTACTCATGTCGATGAACGTTACATAACCGTTCCTTCTTTATGACGTGCACTAAAAGAAATTAAAATAATCCCAACCAAAAAGAGATACCCTCTTTTTTTGAAACTTCAAAAACGTGTTTCTATTATTTTTTTATTAAAAGTAGATATTTTTTGTCAATTGATCTTTGCTTTTGTAGCACCCATTTTTAATATGTAAACACAAAATTATTACAAAATAAATTTAGCTTTTTTTTCCTCAGACATTATTAAACAGGTTTCTTTTTTTCTAAACCACTTCCTGCGATTTTTTGAAATAAGATCATATAGGAGATCCCTGAGGAAAGATGGTATAAATATAAATGCATAAAGTAATGGATATGGGAAACTTAGGCGCTTCGAAATCCGCAATACAGCAGTTGATCTTAAATATATCTTATCTTTTTCAATAAGAATAATACTATCGATAGCATCATCGATATCAACTTTTTTAATCCAAATTTTTCCGATTTCTGATTGAAGTGCCGCGAAACGAAATTGATCTTTTTTGTCGTGACGAATAATAAAATTAACTGATGAATTGCAAAAATTACATTCTCCATCAAAAAGCACAATGCTATTATTTCTATTGTTCGCCCCCATTACAACAAGATAGTGATTTTATTTAATTTCATATATAAGCATTATCAAATTAAAATTTATCGATGTTCAAAAAACTCAAATTAAATCTAAAATAATTTGATAGATTTGTTCGGTTCGATAAAAATATTTATGAACTAATTTTTTCTATTCCAATACTTGAAACAAAAACTAACATATCAATTGTATTTCCCTCTTGTATTTGTTGCAATTTTGATGAATAGCATGAAACTCCATGGGCAAAACAAAACTATCGATTCCCTGTTAACTATTCTTAAAACAACGAAGGAAGACAGCACAAAAGTAAACACCTTCCATACTCTTTTTTTACAATTTGAATTTGAAGATGATGAAAAAGCCAAGGAATATTTGAACAAAGCATTGGAGTTATCTCAAAAGATTGATTATAAAAGAGGACTTGCAACTACCTATACCTATTTTGGTTTCTTGGAAGAAGATAAAGGAAATTATCAGCAAGCTGTTATTCACTATCAGGCATCATTAAAAATCTCTGAAAAAATTTCTGACAAAAAAGGCATTGCCTCTTCTTTCAATAATATTGGAGTTATTTATTATAATCTGGGTAATTATCCGGAGGCATTAAAAAATTACTTCGCTTCTTTGAAAATGGACGAAGAGATGGGCGATAAAAAAGGTATTGCGAGCTCTTACAATAATATTGGACTTGTTTATGAGCACCAAGGCAATTATCAGGCAGCACTTAAAAATTTCCTTGCTTCCTTGAAAATAAAAGAACAGTTAGGAAACAAAAGTGCCATTGCCACGGCATACAATAATATAGGAATGAATTATGACGACCAAGGTAATTATTCCGAAGCATTAAAAAATTATACCACCTCCTTTAAAATAAGAGAATCAATAGGTGATAAAGATGGAATTGCTAATTCATTAAACAATATTGGCGGTATTTTTTACTCACTCGGCAATTATTCGGATGCATTAAAAAATCACTTTGCTTCCTTGAAAATAGAAGAAGAATTAGGTAACAATGCTGGCATTATTCGTTCTTATATTAATATTGGAAATATTTATGCAATTCAAAAAAAACACAATGAATCAAGTAAATACCTGATAAAAGCTAAGGAATTGTCGAAAGAGATAGGGCAAAAAGAATTACTTCGAGATTCTTACAGTGAATTAACAAATTTAGATAGTGCAAAAGGAGATTTTAAAGAAGCTTTTAGAAATCACAAACTTTATATCCTGTACCGCGATAGTTTGGACAATGAAGAAACACGTGACAAAACGATACAGAGTCAAATGACCTATGATTTTGAAAAAAAAGAAGCCATTGCAACGGCAGAACACAGGAAAGAATTAGAAAATCAAGAAGCTTTAGCTGAAGAAAAAAGCAGAAAACAAAAACTTATTTTGCTCTTTGTACTCGTTTCTTTAGCCCTGGTTGTGCTTTTCGCAGGTTTTATTTTCCGCTCATTACGTATTACGCGTAAACAAAAACATATCATTGAATTGCAAAAAAATCGTGTAGAGCAACAAAAGCAAGAAGTTGAACATCAAAAACACCTTGTAGAAGAACATCAAAAAGAAATTATTGATTCCATTACTTATGCAAAACGATTGCAACAAGCCATCTTACCTTCTGATGAAGAAATAATAAAATACCTGCCCGATAGTTTTTTACTTTACCAGCCAAAAGATATTGTTGCCGGAGATTTTTATTGGATGCATGTTGTTTCATTTGAAGATTTGAAAACAAGTAAACCTGCACCGCAGGCAGAGGTTAATGAAAAAAAAGAAAATAATGCAGTGCCTCAAATTATTTTCATTGCAGCCGCTGACAGTACAGGACATGGTGTACCAGGTGCAATGGTAAGTGTGGTTTGTAGTAATGCGCTCAACAGAGCAGTTAATGAATTTAATTTATTTGATACCGGAAAAATACTAGACAAAACCCGTGAGTTAGTTTTAGAAACATTTGCGAAGAGTGGTGAAGAAATAAAAGATGGAATGGATATTTCCCTTTTAAGTTTAAAGTTTGAAGCTGAAAGTTCAAAGCTGATTGCCATACAATGGAGCGGAGCAAATAATCCTTTGTGGTACACGCAACAAATCCACTCTTTGAATGAGTACACTTTTGAAAGTGCGAAGCAGGAGGAGGTTATTTTTCATGAAATAAAACCCGATAAACAATCCATCGGACAAACAGAAAATCCTCAATCCTTTACATCACATAACATCGAATTAAAAGCCGGAACAACGTTTTATTTAATGACCGATGGTTATGCTGATCAGTTTGGCGGCTCGAAAGGGAAAAAATATAAATACAAGCAATTGCAAGAAAAATTGATTGCCACTTCTAATTTACCGCTTGCAGAACAAAAAGAAAAACTTGCGATCTCTTTTGATGAATGGAAAGGGAATTTGGAACAGGTTGATGATGTTACAATTATTGGAATTAAAATTTAATTGTAAATTAGGTTTATGAAGAAACGATTCCTTCCTGTTATTTTTTATTATTTATTCTTCCTTTTTCATTCGCTTTGCTTTTCCCAAAATGCTGAGATTGACTCTCTTCTTCATTTTCTTAAACGTGCACCAGAAGACAGCACAAAAGTAAACACCTTCCATACTCTTTTTTTACAATTTGAATTTGAAGATGATGAAAAGGCAAAAGAGTATTTGAAAAAAGCATTGGAGTTATCACAAAAAATTGATTATAAAAAAGGACTTGCTACCACTTATACCTATCTTGGTTTTTTTGCTGAGGACAAAGGCGATAACCGTCAAGCTGTTATTCATTATCAAACCTCTTTAAAAATTTCAGAAAAAATAGGCGATAAAAAAGGTGTTGCCTCTTCATACAACAATATCGGGGCAATTTACTACGCACAAGGCAATTATCCGGAAGCATTAAAATTTTATTTTGCTGCGTTAAAAATCAGAGAAGCTATAAATGATAAAATTGGCATCGCTGCTTCATATAATAACATTGGAGTTTTTTACGCTGATCAAAACAATGTTTCGGAAGCATTAAAAAATCACTATGCATCATTGAAAATTGAAAAAGAAATTAATGATAAATATGGTATCGCAGCTTCTTACAATAATATTGGAATCATATATAAACAACAAGGAAATTATCAGGAGGCTTTAAACAATTATTTTGCATCTTTAAAAATAAAAAAATTAATTGGTGACAAAACAGGCATGGCTGCGTCATATAATAACATTGGCAATATTTATACAATACTTGGAAATTATTCAGATGCATTAAAAAACCAAATAGCTTCTTTAAAAATTGAAGAAGAAATAGGGGACAAAGAAGGAATTGCTTTGTCTTATAGTAATATTGGTGACCTTTACTCCAAACAAAAAAGATACAAAGAAGCAGAAGAATATCTTATCAAGTCAAAAAAATTAGCATTAGAAATCGGTCATAAAGAATGTTTAAGGTTTGTTTACAACACATTAGCTGATTTGGATAGTGCAAAAGGGGACTTCAAAAGAGCATATAAAAATTACAAGCAATCTATTTTTTATCGCGATAGTTTAAACAATGAAGAAACACGTGGCAAAACATTGCAGAGTCAAATGACCTATGATTTTGAAAAAAAAGAAGCCATTGCAACGGCAGAACACAAGAAAGAATTAGAAAATCAAGAAGCATTAGCTGAAGAAAAAAGCAGAAAACAAAAAATTGTTTTACTTTTTGTACTCGTTTCTTTGGTCCTGGTTGTGCTTTTCGCAGGTTTTATTTTCCGTTCATTACGTGTTACACGTAAACAAAAACATATCATCGAATTGCAAAAAAATCGTGTAGAGCAACAAAAGCAAGAAGTTGAATATCAAAAACACCTTGTAGAAGCACATCAAAAAGAAATTATTGATTCCATTACTTATGCAAAACGATTGCAACAAGCCATCTTACCTTCGGATGAAGAAATAATAAAATACCTGCCCGATAGTTTTTTACTTTACCAGCCAAAAGATATTGTTGCCGGGGATTTTTATTGGATGCATGTTGTTCCATTTGAAGATTTGAAAACGAGTAACCCTGCACTGCAGGCAGAGGTTAATGAAAAAAAAGAAAATAATGCAGTGCCTCAAATTATTTTTATTGCAGCCGCTGACAGTACAGGACATGGTGTACCGGGTGCAATGGTAAGTGTGGTTTGTAGTAATGCGCTCAACAGAGCAGTTAATGAATTTAATTTATTTGATACCGGAAAAATATTAGACAAAACTCGTGAGTTAGTTTTAGAAACATTTGCGAAAAGTGGTGAAGAAATAAAAGATGGAATGGATATTTCCCTTTTAAGTTTAAAGTTTGAAGCTGAAAGTTCAAAGCTGATTGCCCTACAATGGAGCGGAGCAAATAATCCTTTGTGGTACACGCAGCAAATCCGCTCTTTGAATGAAAATACTTTTGAAAGCGCGAAGCAGGAGGAAGTTATTTTTCATGAAATAAAACCCGACAAACAATCTATTGGACAAACAGAAAACCCTCAATCCTTTACTTCCCATAACATCGAATTAAAAGCCGGAACAACCTTTTATTTAATGACCGATGGTTATGCTGATCAGTTTGGCGGATCCAAAGGAAAGAAGTTTATGCATAAACAATTGGAGCAACTATTGAAAGAAAATAATTATCACAACTTATTAAACCAAAAAGAAATTTTAAGTGAAAACTTCGAAAACTGGAAAGGAAATTTAGAACAAGTGGATGATGTTACAATTATCGGAATACGAGTTTGAGCGCTGCTCTGATTTTTAAATAAAATAGGGTAATTTTTCAAACACTTTATAATTCGTTCTTTTTTGTACATTTGAATCCGTAAAAAATAATTGAACAACCTAAATCTCATCGTATAAAAATCAGTGTCATGAAAATCAAAAAACTAATCGTAAGTATTTTAAGCTGTTTTTGTTTAACCATAGCTATGGCTCAGCCTCAATTAATTGAAAAAGTGGAGGCGAAAGCAGATAAAGTAGTAATCCCCTATGAAAAATGGAAGTTATCAAACGGATTAACAGTCTTATTGCACGAAGATCATTCTGATCCGGTGATCAATGTGATGGTTACTTACAAAGTTGGATCTAACCGCGAAAGTATTGGAAAATCAGGATTTGCTCACTTTTTTGAGCACATGATGTTTCAAGGTTCAAAACACCTGGCCGATGAGGAACATTTTAAGATCATCTCCACTGCAGGAGGAGAAATGAACGGATTTACCGAAAGAGATAAAACCGTTTATTTTGAAACTATGCCTTCAAATTATCTGGAAACAGCTTTGTATTTAGAATCTGACAGGATGGGGTCTTTGTTAGATTCATTAACTACAAAAAAATTCGAAAATCAACGTGATGCTGTTAAGAATGAAAAATCTCAAAACGTAGAAAATCAGCCTTACGCATTAGCTTTTGTAGAAGAAATAAACAAAATCTTATATCCTGACAGGCATCCATACAGCTGGCCGGTGATTGGTTATGTAGATGATCTGAACAGGGCAAGTGTTGATGATGTTAAAAATTTCTTTTTACGCTGGTATGGACCAAACAATGCTATTATAGCAGTTTCAGGCGATTTTAATTCTGCAGAGGCTTTAACAATGATCGATAAATATTTTGGCACCTTGAAACAATGCCCGGAGGTAAAAAAATTACCAAAAACACCGGTAATAATTCCAACAGATAAATATACTGCTTATAAAGACCGCACCTATTTCCCATTGAATCTGCGCGTTTACCCAACAGTGCCTTTGTACCACAGAGATGAACCCGCTTTAGACCTTTTAGGTATTATGATGGGAAGTGGAAACAATTCAATTTTTTACAAGAATTTTGTGAAAAGCAAATTAGCGGTTCAGGCAGGTGTTAACCACCAATCAAGTGAATTAGCAGGTGAATATTCTATACAGATTTTTGCTTATCCTCCTGATGATTTTAATTTAGAAAAACTTTTCCTTGACCTTGATGCAAAAGTAAAAACTACTATTGACGAATTCGAAAAAACCGAGATCACAGCTGAAGCATTGCAAAGAGCAAAAGCACAAATTGAATCAAATCAGTACAATGGAATCTCCACCGTTTTTGAAACAAATGCCACTATCTCTGAGTGGGAACGTTTATTGGGACATTCATCAACTATTTCTGATGAAATTGAACGTTATAATAAAGTAACAATTGAAGATATTAGCCGAGTATTCAATAAATACATTAAGGGTTCAGGCGCTGCTATTTTAAACACCTACCCTATCATGAATCAAAAAGATTCAGTAAAAAGTATCAATCCGCATGGAGGAGAGACATTCCCTCCTAACCCTGAATACGCAGGCTTAAGTTATACTCCTGTTCCCGACAAGTTCGACAGATCTGTTAGGCCGGCTGCAGGATCAGCTAAACTTGTAAAAGTTCCTGACTTCTATTCATTTAAAATGAAAAATGGTATCAGTGTTATTGGAACAAAAAATACTGAAACACCGGAAATTACAATGGTATTGAATATTGATGGAGGAAGTCTTGTTTTACCGGCTGACCAACTAAAGAAAATTGGTATTGCTGAACTTACAGCAAGTATCATGAATGAAGGCACAAAAAATTATTCCACCGAACAAATAAGTGCCGAACTGGAAAAACTAGGAAGTAATATTTCTTTTAGTGCCTCTAAAACGAATTCTACAATTCAGGTTTCTTGTTTGAAGAAAAATTTAGATGCTACTTTAAAAATTTTAGAAGAGAAATTATTAAGTCCGGGATTTAAAGACGAGGATTTTAAATTAGCAAAAAAACAATACAAAGAAAGTATCAGAAATGAACAAACAAGTGCTAGTGCAATAGCTACCAAAACATTCAATTTTGCACTTTACGGAAGCTCTGTGTTGGGTTTACAACCTACTTCAAAATCAATAGAAAATATTGAATTAAACGATCTAAAAGATTATTACACCAATTTTTATTCTCCTTCAGTGACCAATTTAATAGTTGTAGGTGATATAGATGAAAAAGAGATCACTTCAAAAATTGAATTTTTAAATAAATGGCAAACAAAAGAAGTGAAAATCCAACCCATTCCTGAGCCTGTTGCTGCTACAGAACAACAGTTTTTCATTTCTGATAAAGCCTTCGCACCATCTTCTGTAATAATGATGGGAAATACTTCCTTGAAATACGATGCAACCGGTGATTTTTATAAAAACCGTATCGCTAATTTTTGTTTAGGAGGAAACTTTAACAGCCGCTTAAATTTAAATTTACGTGAAGAAAAAGGCTATACTTATGGTATATACTCTGGTGTTAATGGAAATAAATATACTGGAACGTTTATGATCAGCTCTTCAGTAAAACGGGTTGCAACTGCCGCATCTTTATCAGAGGTTATTAAAGAATATAACAATTTTACAGCAAATGGTATTACAGATAAAGAGCTGGAATTCACAAAAAATTCCTTACTTAATGAAGAAGCTTTAAATTATGAAGCTCCTTACCAAAAAGCGACATTCTTATCTAACATTGTTCGATATAATTTAGATAAAGATTATACAGCTAAACAAAATCAGTTATTAAAAAACATCACCAAAGAAGAAGTAAACCAACAAATAAAAAAATACTTCGATCCTAATAAACTGACAACAGTTATAGTTGGTGATAAATCAATAATTGAAGCACAACTGGACAAAGCCGCAAAAGATGCCAAAACAAAAGAATCATTAAAAAATGTTAAGCTTAAAAAAATCACTGTTGATTAAAAATAAATTGGAATAATAATTGAAGGCGCATACTGTATAAATTACAGTATGCGTTAAATAAATAAAAAGAATATTCAGATGAAAGCAATTTTTTCCGCCCTATTAATTTGTATTGTTACACTAGTTAGTGCACAAAATAACCAGGTTCAAAACGCAAATAATTATTTAAGAAATCAGGAATACGACAGAGCAAAAGTAGCAGCCGATGCTGCCGCTATTCATGACGCCACAAAAAGCAGTGCAAAATTATGGATGTACCGAGGAATGATCTATCAGTCTATTTATGAATCAAAAAAACCTGAGGAAAATAAATTAGATGAAGAAGCACAGGAAAAAGCGGTGGAGAGTTATATCACCTGCCTGAAATTAGATAAAGACAATATTTATAAAGATCAGGTAAAAGGAGGTTTAGTTCAAAGCTCTGCTGCTTTGTTTTATAAAGTTCAATATCTTACCCAAACAAAAGAATTTGATAAAGCACTTAAAGGATTAGATCTTCTGGATGCTGCTTTGCCTTATGATTTTGAACAAGGATTAAAACGAAATAACATTACCAAAGAAGGTTTATTATATAACCGTTTTAAAATAAATGCTTTATCGGGTAACAAAGAAAAAACAAAAGAGTTTGCCGATAAGCTAATAGAAATAAAATATAAAGATCCCATCATTTATACCAATATGGTTAAGATCTGTTTGACTGATAAAGACACCGTTAATGCATTGAAATATATTGACAAAGGGAAAATTCTTTTTGAAGACAATGCAGAATTAATAAATCTGGAAATCAATATTTATCTGGCACAAAAGAAAACCGACCTTCTGAAAACAAAACTACTCGATGCAATTGAAATTTCACCCGACAATGAAGTATTACATTCTGTTTTAGCAAATGTGTATGAAAAAACAAATGACTCTGAAAATGCAGAAAAAGAATATTTAAAAGCTCTGGAAATTAAACCTGATTATGAAATAGCAAATTACAACTTAGGTGTTTTGTATTTTAACAAAGGAAATGAATGGAATGAAAAATTAAATGCATTACCAATCAGCGAAACAAAAAAAACAAAAGAGTACGAAGTCAAAGCAAAAGAATATTGGGGAAAAGCAGTTGTTAATTTTGAAAAATCGTATGAAGTAGCTCCTGACAAAGCAACGAAACAACGTTTAAGACAATTATTTTTGAAGCTTGGAAATATTGAAAAAGCCGATAAATACAAATAGTAAAGTATTCTTCATTATTAAAAAAGCTCTGAAAAGGTTATTTTCAGAGCTTTTCATTTTTATAATAAATAATACTATTAGCTTATATAAAAAAGTTTTTTTTCTGACCTCACGCTTAATAGCAACTATATTTATAAAATGGTCCAATGCGTGAAGTCCGTCAGAGTTTGTCGAAGACTGTGCGCGGGAATTTGTTGGACCAAAATATATTTGTAATTGGTATAATCCCTCTCCGAAAGGGAGGGAACTAATTGGTATATTTTATATAAGCTAATGATATAACCCTCGCAATACAATTGAGCTTTGCACATTTATCAAATAATGTTTAACTTTGAATAATGCAAAAATTAAAAAACATACTTTCTGTTTTCATTTTACTTGTATTCCTTTTTCCACTTGCTGAAAAAGGGATACATGATTTTTCGCATATCAATGAAACGCATTGTATTTCTTCTGATAAGCATTTTCATTCACCAGAGCACCATTGCGAAATATGTGATTTCACCAATGATTTTAATGGTCTGCCTTCTTTCCATCACTCCGATCTACTCATAAGTAAACCAGCTGATCTGGATTTCTTCTTCACACAAAACAATATCCTTCTTCAGGAAAAACATTTCCATTCTCTTCGTGCCCCACCTTCTTTGGTTTAATTTTTCTTCCGTTAATTAACGGTTGTTTACACCTGCCATTCCGGGAGTAAATACTATTGATCTGAAAAAACATTACACCAGAATGAAAAAAACATTTCTAATAATGTTTGGAATAATCGCTTTTATTTCAAGCTCATTCTCCACTACTTTTTATTCAAAAAACACCCTTAGTTTCCAAAAAAAAACATTGTCAGGTAAAATTACCGACAAAAAAACAGGCGAACCACTTCCCGGAGTAAGCATATACATAACAGATTTAAAGACCGGTACCACTTCCGGAACTGATGGGACTTATAAAATTGAAAACCTTCCACAGTCAAGAGTATTGGTGCAAGTAAGTTTTATCGGATATAAATTAATTATCGAAACCATTGACCTTTCAGTAACTACAACAAAAGATTTTGCACTTGAAGAATCAATTGCGGAACTGAATGAGATAGTCGTAACAGGTTTATCCAAAGCTGCTGAAAAAAACAGAACACCAACTCCTATTTCAACTATATCACCCATCCAGCTGTTACAGAATTCCTCCACAAATATTATTGATGCACTTGCTAACCAGCCCGGTATTTCGCAAGTAACAAGCGGTGCAGGAATTTCAAAACCTGCTATTCGTGGTTTAGGTTATAATCGAGTAGTAACGGTTATTGATGGTATCCGTCAGGAAGGACAACAATGGGGTGATGAACATGGGATCGAAATTGACGAGTTTGCTGTAAATAAAGTAGAAATTTTAAAAGGCCCCGCAAGTTTATCATATGGATCAGATGCCATGGCAGGGGTTATTAATATGTTATCAGCACCAACCTTACCCGATGGAAAAATCATGGGAAACATTTTGGCAAACTACCAAACAAACAATGGCTTAATTGCCTATTCCGCAAATTTTGCAGGAAATCAAAAAGGCTTTATCTGGGATATTCGTTATAGCAATAAAATGGCACATTCGTATCAGAATAAATATGATGGTTATGTTTTTAATTCGGGCTATAAAGAAAATACCTTCGGTGGAATTATAGGTTTTAACAAATCCTGGGGCTATTCGCATTTGCATTTTAGTGTGTATAATTTAAACCCCGGTATTGTAGAAGGGAAGCGCGACAGCGTAAGCGGAAAATTCTTAAAACCCATCACACTTAATGATTCTACGGCAGATGCCACCATTGCCAGTGAAAGCGATTTTAAAAGCTACACGCCACTAACACCTTATCAAAAAATCCATCACTACAAAGTGGTGTTAAACAATAGTTTCATTATTCGTAACGGAAGTTTAAAAGCAACAATTGGCTGGCAACAAAACCAGCGACAAGAGTATGCCGACATTCTGAATGTTAATCGTTACGCACTTTTTTTCTTACTCAATACCATTAATTATGATTTGCGATACATCCTTCCCGAAAAAAACAATCTTTCTATTTCATTCGGAGCAAACGGAATGGGACAAACATCGCAAAACAAAGGCGTTGAATTTTTAATTCCCGAATATAATTTGTTTGATTTGGGAGTTTTTTTTACAGCAAAAAAAACTATCGAAAAATTAGATATCAGCGGAGGACTACGTTATGACAGGCGTAACGAAAAAGGAAAAGATCTGTTTCTGAATGCCGCAGGGGAAAAAGTTGATAGCCCTGATACAAGCAGCTTTCATCAATTTAATGCATTCAATTCTACTTTTTCAGGAGTATCGGGAAGCATCGGGGCAACGTATCAATTAACTGAAAACGTTTTCACAAAAATAAATATTTCAAGAGGTTTTCGTGCACCTAACATTGCTGAGATTTCAGCCAATGGCACCCATGAAGGTTCACTCAATTATATTATTGGTGTTCCAACATTGAAAGCCGAAAGCAGCTTACAATTTGACTATGCCCTCGGATTAAATTCAAACTATATTACTGCCGAAATTGATTTATTCAGCAATTATATAAGTAATTACATTTTTTTGAGTAAACTCAATAGCGCCTCAGGTGGCGATTCACTTACAGATGGTTTCAGCACGTTCAACTATTCTTCCGGAAATGCTAATTTATCGGGTGGAGAGGTTTCTATTGACATACACACCCGCAAACTGGAATGGTTGCATTTCGAAAATTCTTTTTCGTATGTTCAGGCTGTTCAAAAGAATCAACCGGATTCAACAAAATATCTTCCTTTTACGCCTGCTCCTAAATATACTTCTGAACTTAAAATTTCAAAAAAGAAATTAGGAAAATATTTCTCGAACTCCTACTTTAAATTTGGTATTGATTATTATTTCAGTCAAAATAAATTCTATGCTGCATTTGGTACAGAAACCGAAACAAAAGGATACACTCTTTTAAATTGCGGGATGGGTACGGATATATTATCAAAAAATAAAATACTTTTTTCGATTTACATCAATGCGAATAATATTACTGACATAGGATATCAGAGTCATCTCAGCCGGTTAAAATATGGAGATGTAAATAATGTAAGTGGTCGTACAGGAGTTTTCAATATGGGAAGAAACATTAGCTTTAAACTCATTGTGCCGCTGGATTTTAGAAGAAAGAAAACAGATTAGTTTATAAAACCTAGTTTACCAACAGGCTCGTTTTAGTTAAAGTTTTTCTTAAAACTTTTTCTGATGATAAAATTTTTATCTTTTCAATACAAGAATAAAAAAAAGGACTAAGTAGCCACAGATTCGCAAATAAAAAAAAGATTTATTGTCACTGGCAATGATCAATGTGGAATTTAAACGTAACACTATAATCCCAGAATCTAGTGCAAAACATTTGCCCCTAAGCAAATGGCACTTAGCAGATAGATTTCTGCAACCTCTTCACTTAATTAAATTTATACCATCTTTTCTGTTCGTAATCATATTTTTCAGTCCCTGAAATGAATTGTTTTAAGAAAAAACAATTCATATATCAAATTAATTTTGATTCTTAAATATGACTATTGTCAATGTTTATAAACAATTAATTAAAGACTTTTGTACTCAATTTACTTTTGATCCTTACTTATTTGAGGATTTTAAATTTGTTACACGTAATTATTTAGGAACAAAAATAATTAAGAGATTGAAACTATTTTCTTACTAAGAATACGCCTGTTATTAAAATCCATTATGACTGAAGTGCTTGAAATGAGAGAAATAGCAAACGAGATCAATGAGAATATTTCAATTGAAAAAATTGACCAACTCAATCAAAATGCCTGGGACATAAGACGTTCAAACCTAGTTACATCATGGAAATTTGCCAATAATACCGAACAAATTTCTATCATAAAATCGTATGATAAAGGATTAGCTGAGAGTTTACGAACGCTTGCATATTGCTTATGGCATTTCGGGGAATATCCATTATCCCTGGAAAAATCAATGTTTGCAGTTAAATTATTTCGTCTCTTAAAAGATAAAAAAGGAGAAGCCGATGCATTAAATATTATTGGCGCTGTTCTTTTTATGTACCAGGGAGATAATGAAAGCAGATTAAAATATAATCAGTTGTGTTTGCAACTACGCATTGATAGCAATGATACAGAAGGCATTGCCGGTTCTGAAAATCACATTGGCGAAACATATATGGATATGGGAGATTTTGTGGAGGCGGATAAATGGTTTACCAGATGTTTAAACAATCCCGGTGCCATTGGTCAATTTCGAGCCCTGGCACATCATAATAAGGGAATACTTTTTTTTCGAAAAAAACAATATAAAGAAGCAATTACCTCCTTTTATAAAAGTTTACATCTAACGGATGCTTTGAATTATGATCTGTTATCTGTTTCCACTCATTTGAATATTGCAAAAGTATTGATTGAATCGGATGTGTTTCTGGATGAAGTAGATTTTCATTTGAATATTGCATTGGAAATGTCATACAGAAAAGGATTAAAAGAAGATCTTCATAAAATATTTTTAGCCTATTCTGAACTGGAAGAAAAACAAGGAGATATTTCAAAAGCATTCAAATGGTTCAAAAAGCATAACCATGCACATAATGAATTGTTTAATGAAGTGAATAACCGAAAAATAAATAATATTCAAACACAATTTGAAATTGAAGTCCTTAGGAGAGAAGCAGAATTTGAACGAATAAAACATTTAGAATTAGAGAAACTGATTGAGCAGATCAATATTCAAAAAAATGAAATTTCCCGAAAAAACAGTGAGATAACAGATAGCATTAAATATGCAAGCCGCATCCAACATGCTGTACTAACCACCTTCAACTACATCAGAAAAAATTCACCTGTTGATTTTTTTATTTTTTATCAACCAAAAGATATTGTAAGTGGTGATTTTTATTGGGCAACACGAAAAGATGATAAATTTTATGTTGCCGTTTGTGATTCCACAGGGCATGGTGTTCCGGGAGCATTTATGAGTTTGTTGAATGTTTCTTATTTGCATGAAGCAATTAATGAAAAAAACAAAGTGGAACCAAATCTTATTTTGGATTATGTACGAAAACGATTGATACAAAACTTATCACATGAAGAACAGCAAGATGGGATGGATGGTGTTCTGCTTTGTATTGATTATTCGAAAAAGAAAATCACTTACGCAGCATCTTATAATGCTCCAATAATAATAAGGAATAACAAAATAATTAAACTGGAAGCGGATAAAATGCCGATCGGTAACGGAATAAAAACTGACCCTTTTAAATGTTATGATCTGGAATATGTAAAAGGTGATATGATTTATTTGTTTACCGATGGCTTTGCCGACCAGTTTGGAGGAACAAAGGGTAAAAAATTAATGAATAAAAATTTATATACATTGATGGCTGAAACTGCAAAAATGCCGATTGATCAGCAATCGCAAAAATTCAAAAAGATCTTCGAAGATTGGCAAGGAATGCTTGAACAAGTGGATGATGTAACTATTGTCGGGTTTAAGATAGATTTAAAAAATAGTTTGACGAAGAATTCATAAAAAAGATTGACCGGCAATCGCCTTGATATTCCATCTATTTTTGATGTGGTGCAATGGCTTTGATCCAATTCAAAGAATCGTTGAAATTATTAAAAATCTTAAAAGGAACCTGCGGAGTAACTTTTCTTTCATAGGACTTGCCCATCATGTTATGTTGTATGCCTGTTGTGTACATGGCGGTTGCCAAAGCAATTTCATCTTCGTAATTTGTTTCGCTGACATATCTCCACGTTTCTATATCAAAATTCATCGAAACCGGTGCTTCTACTATAAAATAACACTTTCCGAATTTTTCAACATAAACTCTCGTTACTGATAACATTTCAAGAAAATCCTTTTTAGAAACATAATTTTCTTCGTGGTATTTCCAGAACAATATGTTTCGTTCAACAACAATTATCTCAGCTGCATCATTACTTAATAAAGTAGTGTTTGAATTCATTTGCTTAAATTTAATAATTACTTTGTTTGCCGGATTGACTCCAATTTAATTTTGTAATAAAGTCCTTTGTTTATAACCCTTAATTTACACATGCCTGCCTGCCACAAGCGATCTCTAAAAGTTCAGCATTTTTTTTAATAGAGTTGCAAAAAAAATTGAAGGTATTGGCATACAAATTCACATCCATAAATTTGTCCTGATACAAGTTTGCAAGTTTATTAAATATGTTTAAGCAATTTTTGTTTTGTCATTTTTTCGGATATCCCTTGTTTTATTTCCCCTTCTTTAATTTGATAATTTAAAGTCGATTAATCTCTTAATGTCTTGCATGATCAATACACTTTTAATATCGATTCTGATTCCACGCCCTTCTGCATATACTTTGGCCGATTGAAGTTCCAATTTGATCTCGTTTGAAATAGGACTTTTCAAAATTAAATCAACTGCTTTTTGTCCAAATACAAATGCTACTTTAAAAAATTTATCCCGAGGTAACATATAAATCAGTATCCGTTTTTTATCTTTGACCCGAAAGCTCCAACCGAATTTATCTCCTGAATAATTCCACTCTTCAACTCCTTTTGGGTACTTCAAAATGACATAATCAAAAATCACTTGCCAGAATTGGTAGGTATCTCCTAAGGATTTTATTAAATCATTTGTAGCAGGAGTCTTATTCTTATCAGAAAATATGCTCTTCATTGTAAATGTCAATTTTTTCTATTCATTTTCTGCCTTGCTTTTTTTTGTTACACCATAACCAGTGCTTAACAACAATTTTCTCCAGCCTGAATAGGCGGACACTTTAGGCTTCCGTAGCTGCAATACACACAACAATCACCTGGCAATGGTTTGAGCCGTGTTTTGCATTTTTCACATTCGTAAAAATAGACGCAAGCATCGGTCGGCATTAACTCCGTTTTTTTGTGTCCGCAGTTTGGGCAGGTTAATGTTGATTGTAATTCAACCGTCTTGCCGTTATTAGTTGCACAGGTTTTACATGTCATGGATTTTTTGTTGATGTAATAATTAATTCCGGTTGCTGATAAAAGTCCGAACATACCCATATATAGCAAGATTGTCCAGTTATCATTGTCGTAAAAATTATACGAATAAATAATTAGGCCGCCCGAGATAATGGCAATAACTGTTGGTAAACTATTTCTGTGTTTTCGATAATTAAGATAAAGTCCAACGATTGATATGACTGCCATTGCCTGAAAAACCCACATGGTCCAGCCACCGAAAAGTTCAAAACTACCAAGTCCAAGTGCAGAAGCAACAACCGCAAATAATGGAAAACAACAAGGAGAAAGAAGTGCAGTCAGAAAAAGTCCTGCTGTTCCCAATTTATCGATGTTGTTTGTTAACTTCATATTCTCTTCACTAATTTTGTTAGTTGACTCAGTACATAACGGTCAAATATACGATACAGTGGGTTAGGTTTTTTGAAGTGTATGATATTGTATATTTTATATTACCCAAAGTACAATTTTTTATTTTCGGTGGTACTGTCAACGTGAGAGAAACAACGTTATGCAAAAGCAATTTTCAGGGTGAAATTATTTGTCCACAATTACTAATTTGTTTATGGCTAAAGTTTTATGGTCCGCTGACAGCCGAATGAAATACAATCCGTTCGGAAGATTGTCACGCGAGAGAACAACTGTCTGTCCGGAAATATTTTTTATTTGTTTTACTGCCTGCCCGAAAGAGTTGTAAACAGTGAGAGTTGCATTTTTTAAAAAAAAGTCTGTCTGCAAAGTTGTGTGTGAGGAAAACGGATTTGGATAAGCAGAGAAATTGTCTCCTTTGCTATATTCAGAAATTTTAGTTATGATAATATTGTAACAAGCCGATGTATCTGTACATCCGCCTTGAGTGATAGCAGATGTATAATTTCCGCTTACTGTTGCTGAATAAATTTGATTGGTTGCGCCTGGAATTACAGCAAAATTATTATTACAGTCAAGCCATTGATAACTTGCTCCTATGGCGTTTGCTGTAAGCGAATTAGCGGAAACAGATACGGAGGTGTCCACAGTGTTTATCGTAAGGTTCAGCGTCATCACGCTGTCGCAGCCCGTAACGTTGAGAATGGTATCGGTAAAAGTTCCCGAAAGGGTATAGGTATTACTTTGCCATGTGTAGCTGAAGCAGGCGGTTTGATTCAAGGAGGAACTTGAAACGGATTTTACAGTAAGGGTTGTAATAATTATGCTGTCGCAGCCATAAATCGTTTGCAGCGTATCGTAATAAGTTCCTGAGGAGGTTTGGTAATTTCCTCCTGCCCAAATGCTGTCACCGTTGCAAATTGTCAATGCAGCCGGAGTGATGAATTGTGAATTTAAAGCGAGTGTTGTTATTAAAACGCTGTCGGAACCACATACGGTGGAAAGTGTATCGTAATAAGTTCCTGCCGTTGTTTGGTAATTTCCCTGCAGGAAAATACTATCCCCATTGCAAATTGCTATAGTTGACTGCACAGAGTAGGATTGATTTACGGAGAGAGCAGTTTGAAGCACACTTATGCATCCTGCCGGGGAAATAATAGTATCGTAATATATTCCTGATGCGGTTTGATATGCACCCTGCAGGAACAGGCTGTCACCACTGCAAATTCCAATCTGCTGATTAGTGGTAATCATCTGGTCAATTCCTCCTGTAACTGTTTTAAGAATGGTTCCGTTATCGCCTGCGATATAACCGGTATTAGTATCTGTAAAATAAATTGAGTTTAAAATATAATTTGTGCCCACTGCCTGCGCAGTCCAGTTGTTGCCTCCATCTATAGTTTTCAGAATTATGCCTCCTCCGCTGGATGCATAGCCGATATTAGGAGCGGGAAAACAAATTGAATTAATTGAACCTGATATTCCGCTTGCCTGCGGAACCCAGTTGGCACCCCCATCAACGGTTTTAAGAATTGTTCCAAACCCGCCTGCCGCATAACCGGTATCTGCAGAGAGGAAAAAAAGAGAATACAGGTATTGCGTGGTGCCGCTTGTCTGTGCAGTCCAGTTGGTGCCGCCATTTACTGTTTTATAAATTGTGCCGCCTGAGCCCGATGTCCATCCGGTATCTTTCGAAGTAAAAAATACTGACCTTAAAAACGGTGTTCCGGGGGGCTGCTGCGCAATCCAATTTGCTCCGCCATCAACGGTTTTTATAATTCTTTCCCCGCTGCTGCTGGTTCCGCCAACTGCATAACCGTTGTTTGCATCGGTGAAATGAATCGAATATAATACATTAGTTCCTGAAGGCATTTGCTGTGCAGCCCAGTTTGCTCCGCCATCAATTGTTTTGTAAATGGATGAGCTGCTTGCCGCATATCCTGTATCGGCTGATGTAAAAAAAACATCCTCTATGGTGCCGGACATTGAAACATTTAATTTCGTCCAGGCAGCACCCCCATTTACAGTTTTAAGAACATTGTTGGATGCACCGGCAGCGTAGCCTAAACTGCTGTTTACAAAAAACACAGCGTTCAGGTGAGAAGAACTTCCGCTCGAAATAAAATTCCAGTTTGTGCCGGCATCAATGGTTTTAAGAATTAAACCCACAGCAAATTCTCCTGCGGCATAGACAGTATCAGTGCCTGTACCAGAAACTGAGTTTAATGTCAAAGTTCCGAGGATTGTTTGAAGAATCCAGTTTGCACCGCCATCAGAAGTTTTAAGAACTACGGCTCCGTTTAGTGAATTACCGTTGCCAACTGCATAGCCATTACTGGTAGTAGAAAAATATACTGAATACAATGAATAAGTTGTGCCGCTTGTCTGTTGAACCCAGTTTGTTCCGGCATTCACGGTTTTAAGAATTGTTCCCCCTGCCCCTGATACATAACCGGTATCGGCATCCGGAAAGTAAACAGAATATAAAGTACCTGTTACTCCGCTGGTTTGCGCAGCCCAGTTTGTTCCGCCATTAACGGTTTTAAGAATTGTTCCGCCTGCACCCGATACATAGCCCGTATTGGCATCGGTAAAAAAAACGGAGCGTAATGACTGGGTCGTTCCGCTTGTTTGCGTTGTCCAGTTTGTTCCTCCATTTACTGTTTTACGAATTGTTCCGTTTGCTCCCGCCAAATAACCCGTATTGGCATCGGTAAAAAAAACAGAACGCAGATTCTGAGTTGTCCCGCTCGTTTGAATTGTCCAGTCAAATCCTCCGTTGGTGGTTTTCAAAATTCTTCCGGCATCGCCTGCTGCATAACCAATGCTGGTATTTATAAAATAAACTGCATATAAATCATTTGTTGTTCCGCTTGTTTGCACTATCCAGTTTGCTCCTCCATCAAATGTTTTAATAATTGTTCCCCAGTTGCCCGCTGCAAATCCGGTATCGGATGCCGGAAAAAAAACAGCATTCAAATGATTTCCCTGAGGCAGCGGATTTTGCCAATTCCAGGGAGGAGCGCATTGTGCGGAAAGGGAAGGGGAAAGATACAAAGAAGAAAAAAGGAATAGAAAAAAAGAAAACAGAGGAAGAAAATTTTTTTTCATTGTATTTTAGTTTTTATTTTTGTCGTTGTCAAACTTGAAATAGTTTGTCTGCCATGAAACTGCATGACCCGTTTGATTGTTCTAATGGATCACTGCTAAAAAAGTCCGGTTTTACTTGCACAAAAATGTCTTGACCGATAAACTTTATTAAATGTACTGAACTAAGATGGCAAATGCAAAAAAAAATTGCAGTTAAAAAAAACCAAGAGAGGAGGAGATTTTTTAACCTAATTTTCTCTGCAGAAAGAGAGAATTGCAAGAGCAATATTTTAATGCGAACTCAACTGCTCAAATTTACTATGAAGCAATTTTTTTAGTCGATGTTAATGGCCAAGGCATTCTTTTACTTTCCTTTCAAAAACTGTTCTGCTGTCATTACAGATATCTCAGCGATTTTATAGTCTTTTAAATTTCTCGTTAAAGAGTTTTAATATTGTTTTCAGTAATGCAGCTAAATGAAGTGCGGATTTACTTGCACTTTTCAGCTAGTGTACTAAAAAAAGGGAGGCTTACAAGGTGGTTTTAGCGTTTTATTGTTATTCCTTTGTCGTGTCGTACAGTTCAAGTTTCATCATGTGCCTGCAAATGAGCCATGGAATTGCCAGTTTAATAAATCAGAACAATTATTTGTTTCATTTTGAAACAATGTCTATCTTTGTCCAGTTAAACATAAAACATAAATTGATATGAACATAAAACTGTCACAAGAGCAAATTGGTCAAAGGATAGCCAAACTTCGTAAAATGAAGGGGTTGTCTCAGGAAGATTTAGCAAAAAGTGTCAAAATATCCCGACCGTCTTTGGCTCAGATAGAGCTTGGAAACAGAAGTGTTGATGTTCTTGAATTTCAAAGATTATCAATGGTCTTAGGTTTTTCCTTAGATGATTTTATGTCTAGAGATTTTTCTGTCAGTCAAGATACTGAAGGTAAAGCCGAATCAAAAATAAAAAAAGCAGATGAACGTATTTCTGTTCCAACCCTGAAGGTCAGCAAGTTTAAAAATGTATTACTCTATATTTTAGAACGATGTGCAGGTAAACCAAATGTTGGAGAAACAGTTCTTTACAAACTGCTGTATTTTTCCGACTTCAACTATTACGAATTGTATGAAGAGCATTTAACTGGTGCCAAATATCGTAAGTTACCTTACGGACCTGTTCCACAAAAATTAGATACTATTATCGGTCAAATGATGGAAAGCGGACAGATAAAAAGAATAAAAACAGAATATTTTGGCAAAATACAAACTCGTTACATTCCGCTTACGAAAGCAGATTTAAAAGAATTGAGAGCAAGTGAAAAAGAAGTCATTGACAAAGTTATTGAACAACTGTCTGACTGGTCGGCTGCCGCAATAAGCAATTATTCTCATAAGGATATGCCTTGGGTAGCTTCCAAAGAAGGGGAAGAAATAAATTATGAATTAGCTTTTTATAGAGATGCTCCCTTCTCTGTAAGAAATTACGGGGACGAAATCGAGGAACAATGATTTTTGATGAACTGATTGAATTTAAAAAGGATTTGAAAAACCTTTTAAAAAAATACCGAACGCTAAACGATGATTTGGAAGTAGTAAAACAAGTATTAACAGCTGCTCCAAATGAAAGACCACCGTTTAGTTTTCGTATTGATAATTTAGGTTTGGAAACGTGTGTTATCAAAGTAAAAAAGATTGCTTGTAAAGCATTAAAAGGTCGTGGTGTAAATTCAGGTTTACGATTAATTTATGCCCACTTTCAAGAAGAAAATAAAATAATCCTTATTGAACTCTACCATAAGAATGATAAAGAGAATGAGGATAAACAAAGAATTTTAATCAATTTCAAATAAACACTAAAATGTCAAAAGGTAAAAATCAATACGTTGTGCCAACAAAATAAGGTTGGGGTGTGAGAAGTCAAGGAAGCGACTTGCAACAATTACTGGTAACGAACGAAGCTAAAAGATTGTGGATTTACTTGCACTCTGCTTTTCCGTTACCACAAATATAAATTAAAAGCACAACTGCTCCCTGCAAATGTTTAGAAATAAATTTATACCGCTGTGACAAACATTTGCAGCTTGCACTTGCTCCGCATTTATAAGAGGTGGTGTTAGTGGCAGATTTTATTTTATATAATTTATAACCCGTGACTTTAAATAATTTAGTTCCGAAATATCCACTTCTTTTGACAGTTTATATGTAAAGGAATCTAAATTTAACTGAAAAATAAGTGACAAATTCTCAAGTCTGCTTTTTATTAGGTTGAGCAAATATTTACCAGGAATGTTTGATAAGGCGATTTCTAAAGTTTTGAAATGCGATTTTAATTTTTTAATTTGACTTTTGAGTGTAAATTTTCTGTTAATATTTTTTAATGGGTATAATAGCAAAAAATAGTTGGTAAAACAACCTATAATCTAATATAGGTAAAGGATTGAAGGAAGGA
>Ga0156174_1055_pt1 | contig 39196 bp, 35 predicted proteins | sample RifCSPlowO2_12_FD_107827 | JGI IMG/M metagenome (GOLD analysis project Ga0156174, IMG submission 107827) | Bacteroidetes bacterium RIFCSPLOWO2_12_FULL_35_15
AAAATATTTGAACTCTTCCTCTATAATGCACTACTAACAAACAAAGTTAAACCAATTGCTACCTGTTAATATGACATTGCCCTCTTGGAGGGGGTAGGGGGAGGGAAATAAAGAGGGACGACAGAAATGTTTGTCCCTCTTTTGTTATAAAAACTTTAACTTTACACACATTTTAAAAAATACAATCATGGAAGAGCAAAATCAAAATCAATTAAACATTGAACTAAGCGAAGAAATAGCAGACGGAATTTATTCAAACCTTGCTATTATTACACATTCAAATTCTGAATTTGTAATTGACTTTATTAAAATGATGCCGGGTGTTCCAAAAGCAAAAGTAAAATCACGTATTGTAGTAACTCCTCAACACGCAAAACGTTTGATGAAAGCTTTGAAAGATAACATCTCAAAATTTGAGCAGGTTCATGGCGCTATTAAAGATACCGATATGCCAAATGTGTTGCCAATGAATTTTGGTGGACCAACTGCTCAGGCGTAATTTTTTTTTGATTTATAAAATGTGAGAGGCTGCCTGTTGTAATTCATAATTACCGTTTGTCAAAATTGTAATTGTTGAATCTATTTCTTTTAGCATATTCGCATAACCAAAAACATAAATACGAATGAATTTTAATAAATACTTTTTTATTGCGGCAGCTGTAACCTTAGGTTTTAATATAACTGCTCAGACACTTACCAACAAAAAAGATGGTAATTATAAATTTACGGTAGTTAAAAATTTAGAAGCTACTGAAGTTCAGAATCAAGCTCAATCAGGCACTTGCTGGACATTTTCCTCGCTTTCATTTTTCGAATCGGAATTGTTACGCATGGGAAAACCAAAAGTGAACTTATCTGAAATGTTCATAGTCCGCAATTCATATCCTGATAAAGCAGATAAATATGTACGTATGCATGGACTTATTAACTTTGGCCCTGGTGGCGCATTTCATGATGTTGCCTATGTAATAAAAAATTATGGTATTGTGCCACAAGCAGCATATAATGGTTTCGTAAATGGAGAGAAAGAAATCAATCATAATGAACTTGATGCAATGCTCAAGGCAGAGGTAGATGTTGTTGTAAAGGCAAATAAAATCACCAGAGGATGGGCAAAAACTGTAAATGCAACGTTAGATGCCTATTTAGGGAAAGCTCCTGAAACATTTGATTATATGGGTAAACAATATACTCCAAAATCTTTTGCACAATCTTTGGGATTGGACATGAATAATTACGTTGAACTAACTTCATTTACGCACCATCCGTTTTATACAAAATTTGCAATTGAAGTTCAGGATAACTGGTCCTGGGATGAGGTGTACAATGTTCCGTTAAATGAATTAACAGATGTAATTGATAATGCAATTATGAATGGATATTCTGTTGCATGGGGTGCTGATGTTAGCGAAAAAGGATTTTCATTTAAGAATGGAGTAGCAATTGTCCCTGATCTGGATTGGATTGATGTGAAGAAAGAGAAAATTGATTCTATTATCCTTAATCCAGGCAAGCAAAAAGAAATTACACAAGCAATGCGCCAGGAAGCATTTGATAATTACGAAACTCAAGATGATCATGGGATGCACATTATTGGAATTGTTAAAGATCAAAATGGTACAAAATATTATATTGTAAAAAATTCATGGGGTATAAAAAACAATGATTGTGATGGTTATTTTTATGTTTCTGAAGCTTTTGTGAAATATAAAACTACAGACATTATGTTGCATAAAGATGCTGTAAAGAAAGATATTGCTAAGAAATTAGGGTTCTAAAAAAATGTTCAAAGTTCAAAGCCTTGTTTGGTTTTGAACTTTTTTTTATTGTTAAAGAACACAAATTGGACGATGAGCTTTCTGACTTTAAAATTCTTACTTCACAATTTTTCCATTCTCGAAAGAAACAATAAATGCTCCATTGAAGCCCTTATCAATCATTTGTTTTTTACGTTTTGCAGCATCTTCGTAGGATGAAAAATTACCACTGAAATGTTTAGTCATTCCATTGTCAAGAGTAATGGTGGAGTGTTCCGGAACACCTGTAATTTTTGGTTTTAAGTTATAGGCACCAACCTGTACACGAAATGTTTTGCCTGGCGATGAAGGAATAGCGGTAACAGGTGTTTTAGAGCTAAGTGGCAGCACAGGTGTTTTTGTTGTGGGTTCTTTTTTTGCTTCCTTTTTTGACATTTCTCTTGATTTAGCCAGTGCTGCAGCTTTTGCCGCTTCTGCATTTGCCGCATCTATTTTAGCCGCTTCTTTTCTTATAGCCGCTAACTTTGCAACTTCAGCTGAATTGTCAATAATAATAGTTTTGTTTTCAAGATCAAAAGCTTTACGCTCATTATTATAAATGTAGGATACTTTCCCGCCTAATATTTTTGCCCCGTTTGCTGCTTCGTGCACCATAATTTTATAACTAACAGTAAATGTTAATTCACCGGGAGGTGCAATCCATACTATTTTTGCTCCATTTTCTGAAAAAGTAAAACTTCCTCCTTTGCTATCTATTTCTTTTGCAGTAAATCCTTCCGGAAGTGGTTGAAAAAATTTCATAAAGCCGTTTATTTGACCTTTGTTGATAGTAACCTCAACTATAAATTCAGAATTGGCAGCAGCGTTAGCCGGTAGTTTTTGTGTTGCAGTCAATTCTTGTGCAAATGAGATATTAACTGCAAAAAACAAAAAAGCAAATGCGATGTGTTTTATCATAAGATAAAAATTATGAATTCAAAATTACTTAAAAAAATGTTAATTTGGCTATGAAATAAAACCCAAGAAGGAAAAAACTACGAAAAAACAAACTCAAATAGTATCCCCCGAACAAGCGCGTATGCTTTTATTGCAAAGTCAAGGCTTACTGAAGTTCCATACTGGTAAAGCGGAAATGACTGCATTGTCTATTATTGAACATTTAGGATATGTACAAATCGATACATTGGCTGTTGTTGCCCGGGCCCATCATCACACACTTTGGACCCGGTTTTCGGAGTATAATGAGCAAATTCTTACCGAACTTTTAGAAAAAGATAAATCAATCTTCGAATATTGGAGTCATGCTGCATCTTATTTACCAATGAGCGATTACCGTTTTTCGTTGCCACGGAAAAAAGATTATGCGGATGGTAAATCGCATTGGTTCGGACAGGATAAAAAAATGAATACGTATGTTATTGACAGAATAAAAGCAGAAGGCGAATTGCAATCAAAAGATTTTGAATTCAAACGAAGTGCGAATGCAAATTGGTACGAATGGAAACCTGCCAAACGAGCTTTGGAACAACTTTTTATGGAAGGTAAGTTAATGGTGGCTAAGAGAAAAGGGTTTCAGAAAGTATATGATCTTACGGAGCGTGTTTTGCCAAACACTGTTGATATTTCATTCCCGACTCAAAAGGAAATTGCGGAGCACCTGATCATGAAAAATATTCGTGCCTATGGTCTGGTTCAGGAAAAAGAGATCACTTATTTGCAGCCCGGCTTAAAAGATTCTGTTAGCAAGTGTTTAAGACAACTATTAAAAGAAGGAGAGTTACTCGAAGTGAAAATTGAAGATCTACAAAATGAACTTTTTTATACAAGCAAAAAACAATTAAAAACACTAAATAAAATAGAATATCCTGATTCCCTTCATTTACTTTCACCTTTTGATAATTCAGTGATACAACGAAAACGCTTGCAAACAATTTTTGGTTTCGATTACCAGATTGAGTGTTATGTTCCCGAAGCAAAACGCAAGTTTGGTTATTTTACTTTACCTGTTTTGTATAATGATAAATTTGTTGCCCGTTTAGATCCCAAAGCTGATCGTGCTTCAAAAACGTTTTATGTAAAATCAATTCATTTTGAAAAAGGGTTTAAACTGGATGGAAAATTTAATCGTCTTTTTGCAGAAAAATTAAAACAATTTGCAGAATTTAATGGATGTAATACTATAGTGATTGATAAAGCTGAAAAAAACTGGAAGAAAGAAATAAAAAAATTACTATGAAATGAAAATGGATTCTGTTGGTTCCTCCTTGTTCATTCCACAACACAACTAAAGTATAGAGTTTTACTTTCCCTTAAATTACAGCAATTTTAACGTTATAAGTGTTTTCAGAATTGCTTAAACTAATGATATAAAACCCGGTTTTCAAAGTAAAGGAAAAAATTATTTTGTTTCCTTGTATCGAATAGTTTTGAATGATCTCTTGTCCGCTAATAGTATAAATCTTTATAGATTTTAATTCGATTAAATTAATTCCTTTTGTTGTAATACTGTTATCATCCTTCGAAAAGTAGAGGATTGCTTCTTCAGTAGTTATTGACTTGATAGAAGTTATAGCTGTGAGAGTAACAAACAATTCAGCAACATCATTTACGCAGTTATTTGATGTTGTTTCAGTAACACTAATGTTTCCACTTGAAGTTCCAAAATTTACGGTAATGCTGTTGGTGCCTTGTCCGCTAATAATTGTTGCTCCAGGCGGAACATTCCAGGTGTAAGTTGAACCTGCAAGAAAAGGCACACTATAAACATTGTTTGTCGCATTTTCGAAAAGTGAAATTGCTCCGGTAATTAAATACGGACTTGTCAGAATATCAAAAAAATCAGCCGCCCAATAGGTGGAGTGAAAGTTGTTTTCTTTAATGGCATACGTACCTGTTGCACCACCTTTGCGAGGACAAGATCCTGTATCCACTGCTATTGCATGACCCATTCCTGTAATTTTATAATAATAAACAACAGGATTATTCAAATTGTCGTTATACACAGTTTTTACTATTGCGGCATTTCCCTGAAAGGAATTGATAGTTGAATCAGCTGTTTGGTCAGCATTGTTCAGATTGGTCCATTGTTTAATGAGTTCCAATGCATTGTTACTATTAACTGTAAAATCCAGTGTGCCATGAAAAATTGCTAAATGCGGATAGGGGTTTGTATATCCCGGATTTTGCAATCGCACTAAATCGCCCCATTGTTGTGGTGTTTTTATAACACTTCCGTTCATTGCCGAAAAGGATGCGAAACTTGATGTTGCTGCTTTGTATGGTAATCCTGCCATTACAGCGCCTTTGTTAAAAATTTGCGGATAGGCAGCAAGCATTACTACGGTCATTGCTCCACCAGCCGACAATCCTGTTACCATTATTTTTGAAGGATCGATTGCATAATTCGAAGTCATATAATCCACCATTTGTTTAACTGATAATGCTTCGCCTTGATTTTTATTTACATCCAATGTATCAAACCAATTAAAACATAAACTACTGTTATTAGTACTCAATTGCTCCGGATACACCACATAAAATTTGTGTCGGTCCGCTAATTTATTCCAGCCGCTTTGTATGGCATACATACCTGCATTTTGTGTGCAGCCATGCATTGCAATTACTAAGGGTGCAGCAGAACTTATACCACTAGGGATATGTGTGTACATGTTTAAATTACCGGGATTGCTGCCAAAACCACTTACTTGTGTAAGTCCGCTTTGAGCGAAGAAGTCATTATTAATTCCTAGAGATAACATTATGAAAAGTATTGTTTTTGATCTCATTTATTTGAAAATTTAAACAAATTGTATGAACCCCAATTATTAGAATAAAGGTATAAAATGATATGATAACCTTTGTTCTTTGTTTGAATAATAATGAATTAATTAACCTTAGGATCTATTCACAATGCTATTAGGTTATTATCTTCGATTTGCATAAATTTATGCCTCAAATAAACCGTAATGAAATTTCTGTATTCTATTATTTTTTCTGTAATTTTTGTAGTCAATTATTTTGATAGCAATGCACAAGTGTGTCAGCAAAATAAAAATAGCGAACAATCAGGGAAGGCAACGTGGCAGCTCTTACAGGTCCAGGCTTCGAATACAAGAAGTGATACGGTTGATGTTTTAAAATATACTATCAACCTAAACATTACTGATTTTACTACCAACATTATTGCCGGAAACACCGTTGTTAAATTTACTCCTAAAATAAATGGCATCACAAAATTAAATTTAGATTTGTTGGTTATGATAATTGATTCTGTGAGACAGAACAATATGGTCCTCACTTATTCATACAACGATACCTTGCTTCAGGTCGATCTGCCGGTTGCTTATACTATAAATGATACTTCTTCAGTAACTGTTTATTATCATGGAACTCCTCAAATAGATCATCCTTCTGGGTGGGGAGGTTTCTATTTTCAAAGTGGATATGCATATAATTTAGGAGTTGGCTTTTCTGCAAATCCGCATGTGTATGGAAGAGTTTGGTTTCCTTGTTTTGATAATTTTGTAGAGCGCTCATCTTATGAATTTAATATTACCACTAATGCCGGAAAAACATCTTATTGTAATGGGTATTTAGCCAATGATACAATAGATGGAGGAGGAAACAGAACACGTAAATGGATTTTGAATGAACCAATTCCTACGTATTTGGCATCTGTTTCTGTTGCAGCCTATGCACAAATAAATAAAACTTTTAATGGAATAAATGGTACTGTTCCAATTATAATTGCTGCACTTCCGACAGATACTACAAATGTGAAAAATTCATTTGTAAATTTGAATACAGCATTAGCTACATTCGAAAATCGTTTTGGGCCTTACGTTTGGAATCGTGTTGGATACTGTATGGTGCCATTTAGTTCGGGTGCAATGGAACATGCAACCAATATTACGTATCCAAAATCTCTGGCTACAGGAAATTTAACCTATCAGGATGTAATGGCTCATGAACTTTCGCATCATTGGTTTGGTGATTTGATAACATGCCGTACTGCAGAAGACATGTGGCTAAATGAAGGATGGGCCAGGTATTGTGAATTTATTTTTAATGAAGCATTGAGTGGATATACCGGTTATTTAAATGCAGTTCGAACAAATCATGAAGATAATTTACATTTCAATACTCCTAAAGAAGGGGTTTTAACGCTGGCAAACATCCCACAGGATTTTACTTATGGTGATCATGTATATAACAAAGGTGCTGATATTGCTCATACCATGCGTGGTTACATGGGTGATAGTTTGTTTTTTTATTCGATAAAAATTTATCTTGCACAAAACCAGTTTACAGATATGTCGAGTGCAGATTTTATGAATATACTTACCACAGCTAGCGGAATGAACATGTCTGATTTTTTTAATGATTGGGTCTTTAATCCCGGATGGCCTCATTTTTCAATTGATTCAACAGCTGTTGTTCCTGCCGGTGCTAATTACAATGTGACTGTTTATGTGAAGCAAAAATTAACAGATGCTCCTAATTATTTTACAAATGTTCCATTGGAAATTACTTTTAAATCGGCAAACTGGACGGAGCAAAACCAAAATATCATAATGTCCGGAGCAAATTCATCATTTAATTTTACTGTTCCATTTGATCCTATTTTTGTTGCGGTAAATATGGGTGAAAAAATAAGTCATGCTGTTGCACCGGATTATAAAAAAATAAAGACTACAGGTAGCTATTCTTTTACCAATGCAAAAATGACTATCAATGTTCAAAGCCTTTCTGATTCAGCATTTGTACGCGTTGAGCATAATTATACCGCACCGGATGGGTTTAAATCTTTTGGCAACACGTACCGGTTATCACCAAATCATTATTGGAAAGTAGATGGCTTTTTGTCTTCCATTTTTAAAGCAAAAGCTACTCTTAATTATGAAGGAAGGACATCGTCTTTTTCCGGAAATTTTTGGCTGGACAATAATTTAATAAATGCTGTTGAAGATAGTCTTGTATTGATGTATCGCAAAAATGCAGGAAATGAATGGAGTGTTTATCCTTATTATACCAAAAATATGATCACAAATAATAATGATAAACGTGGCATCATTACTATTGATTCATTGCAATTAGGGGAATATGTTTTTGCGATGAAAGATTATACCATGGGAATTTTGCATCCGGCCGAAGTTAATACATTGCCTCTGTTGAAAGTATTTCCAAATCCTACCAAAGATATATTAACTGTTGAATTAGATGGTGTCCTTTTAAAATCGTCAACTAATTCAATGTTGGTCATTTTTGATTCTTCCGGAAAAATTATTTACAAAGAAAAACTTGATCCACATCGAAATACCATAAATATCAATACTTCTGCATACAGCAGTGGAATATATACTGTTTCTGTTAAAGTGAAAGAGGCTGTGGTCTCAAAAAATAAATTTATTGTTGCGCATTAATTTAGTAAGTGAACAGATGAAAATCTGTTTTGATATATGGGATATAAAAGCACAGAGGATTGCATCAATGATCTGGAAAAGCACGGGTACTTAATTCGTATCAAAGAAGAAGTGGATCCTGAATTGGAAATGGCTGCCATTCATTTGCGGGTGTTTGAACATAATGGACCCGCTCTATTATTCGAAAATATCAAAGGTTGTAAATTCAAAGCCGTTTCAAATATATATGGGACGCTTGATCGTAGTAAATTTATTTTCAGGGATACTCTTGAAAAAATAAAAATACTTATCGATCTGAAAAATGATCCGATCAAAGCAATTAAACATCCTTTAAAATATGCCAATATAGCTTCAACAGCTTTTTCTTCATTACCCAAAAGGTCAGGTTTTTCAAATCCGGTTTTACAAAATCAAACATCCGTTTCATCCTTGCCACAAATAAAATGTTGGCCAAATGATGGAGGTGCTTTTATAACACTACCTCTTGTATATACCGAAGATATTGACAAGCCGGGTGTCATGAATTCAAATCTTGGAATGTATCGGATTCAATTGAACGGAAATGAATATATAAATGATAAAGAAATTGGTTTGCATTATCAATTACACAGAGGCATTGGTGTTCATCAAACAAAATCAAATGCAAAAGGTCAACCGCTTAAAGTAAGCATATTTGTGGGTGGTCCACCGGCATTAACATTAGCCGGAGTAATGCCTTTGCCTGAAGGAATGAGCGAATTAACTTTTGCCGGGGCATTAGGAAATAGAAGGATCCGTTATACTTATGAGGATGATTTCTGCATTGCTTCGGATGCGGATTTTGTAATCACCGGAGAGATTTATCCGAACGAAACTAAACCTGAAGGTCCCTTTGGAGATCATTTAGGATATTATAGCTTAACGCATAATTTTCCTGTAATGCGTGTTCATAAAGTATTTCATCGAACGAATGCAATTTGGCCCTTTACGGTTGTTGGTCGTCCACCACAGGAGGATACAAGTTTTGGCGCCTTGATCCACGACTTAACCGGAAATGCGCTTCCAAAGGAAATTCCCGGATTAAGAGATATTCATGCGGTGGATGCAGCAGGTGTTCATCCTTTATTGTTGGCGATAGGAAGCGAACGTTATACTCCTTTTGCCAAAGAGCGAAAGCCGCAGGAAATATTAACCATTGCCAATCATATTTTAGGTTCCGGACAATTAAGTTTGGCAAAATATTTATTTATTGTTGCAGGAGAAGATGATCCTGATCTGACAACTCATAACATGCCGGCATTTTTTAATCATGTGTTGGAAAGGGTTGACTGGACAAGAGATTTGCATTTTCAAACGCGCACAACAATTGATACACTTGATTATAGCGGAACAAATTTAAACTCCGGAAGTAAGGTGGTTATTGCTGTTGCGGGAGATAAAAAACGCAAATTGTCAGGGGAATTGCTGAGTGATTTTTCTTTGCCCGGTAACTATACAAATCCTCGAATTGTAATGCCCGGAATAATTGCTATTACCGGACCAAAATTTTCTGACCAACAGAAGGCGGAAGAAGAGTTAGCTGTTTTAACAAGCCATTTGAAAGGGTATGATGGCATAAATTTACACGGTTTTCCATTGATCATTGTTTGTGACGACAGTGATTTTCTATCAGCAAATCTGAATAATTTTTTATGGGCGACTTTTACAAGAAGTAATCCTTCTCATGATATTTATGGGACCAATAGTTTTGTACACCATAAACATTGGGGATGTAAAGGTTCTCTCATCATTGATGCACGAATAAAAACTCATCATGCTCCTTTATTAATAAAAGATCTGGTAATTGAAAAACGTGTTGATGCATTAAGAGCAAAAGGGAAATCATTACATGGAATTATTTAAGGGGATTAAAATATATTAAATAAAATAGAAATGAATTTAATTATTTCAAAAGTAATAGGAGTCATCATCGCACTTTTCGCATTGCTGACACTTTTTATGAGTGCTTCTGTAATTTTTGATCTGTTTGGTATTCGTGCAAAAGAAGGCAATTATGTTTTGTTTGTTGTTCTTGCTAATTTTGTTTGTGGTGTTATTTATTTAGTGGCAGCCTATGGCTTTTTTACCCAAAAAAGATGGACCACACTAATATTGGTCGTAGCGGTTGTCATTTTAATAATCACCTTTTTGGGATTACTCTTGCATATTAAATCCGGTGGAATTTATGAACCGAAAACCGTAAAAGCCATGTTGTTTCGGATTTCCATGACAACCGCTTTTATAGCATTATCATGGTATTATGGGAAAAGAAAAATAATATTTAACAAAAAAAAATCTTAGTATGAAACTAAATTTAATGATTTTTACTTTATTTGGAATCTCCGTATTAACGCTGGTTTCAATATACAGTTGTACTAATTCAAGTACTGCATCAGAACAGATCTTTACAGAAACAAGCCCGGGTGTGTTCGAGTTTAAAAACCAAAATTACAGCAAAGGAATTGGACCTGTTAAAGAAATAAAACTCGATCCAGTTGATGCCGTATTAGCAGAAAAGGGGAAAGGTATTTTTGAAACGAAATGTGTTGCTTGTCATAAGTTTGACATGAAATTAATTGGTCCTCCGCTTAAAGGAATAACAAGCCGCAGAACTCCGGAGTGGACCATGAACATGATGTTAAACCCTGTTGAAATGACACAAACGGATACAATTGCAAAAAGTGTTTTTGAAGTTTTGAAAGTTCAAATGGTTACGCAGGATCTTAATCAGGAGGATGTGCGTTCTGTTTTTGAATATTTGAGACAGATGGATGGTGTGAAATAAATGAAGTAATTATTTTTGAAATTAAAAAAAAGTCTTGTAGAATTACAAGACTTTTTTTGTTAATTTATTTTCTTTGAACATTTCTTGCATGGCTCCTAAATAATAAGCATCCCAGCCATCAGCAATGCTGTTTACAGACTTTTCAGGAACATCTTCATGAAGTAATTCAACTATTGTTTTTTTACCTTTTGCTTTTAATATAAAAGTAACTTTCGAAGGATGTTCCCACTGATCATAACACCATTCCTGTACTAATTTTTTATTTTTTACTACTTCTAAGTTTGTTCCAAACATTTGTCCGCCCCACAAAGAAAATTTCGCACCTACTGTTGCACCCATTTTTGCTTCATCAGCACTCCAGATCTGAATAATATCCGGATTTACCAAAGCTTCAAAAACCTCTTCTGGCAGGGCGTTCATTTCGTATGATTGTTGAATAGTCGGCATGTTAAGAAATTATAGGTTTAATAAAATAGTTGTTTTAGCATTCTGTCATTTCGACTCCTTCGACTTCGCTCCGGATAAACTCTGGGAGAAATCTTATTTTTTGTTAAACATTATTGAGATTTCTCCTTCCAGTCGAAATGACATTTAATGTAATTTTATTTCTTAGGAAATTTAGCTAAAATTTCTTTCACTGCATCTTTATGAATCGTAAAACTTGTCATTTTTAATTTGATAAAATCTTCATGCATATACCAGTAACCCGGTGCAGATTGATTGTTATGTCCACCGCTGCCTGAATCCTTGATCAGATACCATGTTCCATTAGTTTTTTCTTCATATCCAACCAAATGCATTGCATGATCATCGGTGGTAGAACCATTTGAAAAACGCATCTGACGGGCATATTCATCAATGTATGCGGAAGGGATATCGTAGGTCGGAACCATTGCAATTCCTGATTTATTATCCATTCCGCTTTCAGATACATCACCACCAATTGCCATTGAATATCCATTTTTAATGGAATTTTTTATGACGGTCATGAAGTCGTTTAATGGAACATTATAATAATCAGCTGAATGCCACCAATTGTCGGCTACTTTATATTCTGCTTGTGTCCAATAGGGTGCTTCCATTAAACTCAGGATATCTACATAATCATCAGGATTTAATTTTGTTATATTTTTCAAATATTCAAGTGGTGTCATTTTTTTTCCTGCAATAGTAACTGAAACAGGAGGTTCTCCTAAATAAAAATTCTGAATAGATTTGATAGTTGAAACGATTTCATCGGTGTTCCAATTATTTGCAACTTTTATTCCTTGTAAATAGTTTTTCATTTCATCTACCATTTTCCGATGGTCATGAAAAGGTTGTCCAATTTTCATCCCGTTATAAGCATCGAGTGGAACGATGCCATATTTTTTCAGCATAAGTCCAACTCCATTAGTTTCCGACCCTTCATCAAAAACGGAAGTGCCGCGTGTACGAACAAATTCTTTTGCTTTTTCAACATATTGCCAATATACAGTATATAATTCTGAAAGTTGAATATCCTGATTACTTAAACGTTTGATCTCCGACTCATAAAAAGAAGTAGTGGAGAAGCACCAGCAAGTGCCTGTCTCTCCTTGTGAAACTGGTTTTTGAGCAAATACGGTTTTAAATTCTGAAATAGATTTCGGAGCATCAACACCGGTAAAATCCATGCGCAAAACTAAAGGCTTTTCAGATTTTTCAGGTTCTTGAAATACATCAACTCCTTTTTTTATTTGTTCATAAAAGTCATTCGATTTTGGTTTGAAAGACGCTTTGTCCTTTCTTTCTTGAGCAGATAAGTTGCTGCAGATAAAAACGGAAGTCAATAAAAGTGTAGAGGAAAATAATTTGTTCATGATCTGATAATTAAAATTTAAATTCTTTTGATAGACTATTAGTAATATTCATATTATACATTTGATCATTATATATATATTGCTCCGGTAAATAATAAATTTCATACCCTTCTGCAAGGTATTTAGTTATCTTAACCGAATCAATATAAGGCTCAAAATTAACATTATTATTCTTTTGGTGCGGAATCATAGTTACCATAATTTCATTATACCACCACCCGGAAATAATGACTGTTTTGGAATTTATATTTTTTGTTTTTTCAATAATAGTTTCCACAAATTTTATTTTTTGTTTTCGCTTTGAGTAATCAGAAAATAGTGGACCTGAGAATGCATCAAAAAACAATTCCTGTCCGGAAAGTTTAAAAGTGATCGCAAACTTTGTATATGCGGCTCCTCTCAGTTTATCGGTTAAATTGATGCTGAAAATAAATGGAGAAATGATGAATGCGATACATACTGATATAAATTGTTTGCTTGATAAATAATTCCCCAAAAGCAAGATCACGAATGGAAGTATCGGGATCATGTATCCTGATTTTTGCGGCAAACGAAAATAAGAAATGGAATATAAAATGATGACAATGAAACTTGCAGTGATTATTTTTTTATCCAGGTTGTAATTAAATAATTCTCCGAATAGTTTTTTATTTCTGTTTTTAAAGATCATCAAAAAGCTTATTCCAATAGCAATCACACCAACAAATCCAAACACTCCCGGAATCATTTTATAGAGAACTTTTGTAATAGGAGGATACGGAAATTGATCATAATACATAAAAAAAGAAAATCCGAATTGTTTAAAAAGAGGAAGGAATGCAAGGACAACAATTGTGGTCATCGGGATTGCAATCTTTAATAAGTTGATAAAATTTTGTTTGAAATTTTGTTGTTGCCAAATGATCAGCATAAAAGGAAAGAGCATTGCCCCGGTTGTAATTCTGCATCCAAGAGCTAATCCAAGAAAAATTCCGCAAACAATTAATTTATCTTTTAATAAATAATATATGCTTATTAAAACAAAGGCTTCAGACCAAACAAAATCAATAGTGTATGTGCTGCTGATGTAAAACACGGGAATAAAAGCAAAAGCCAATGCTGCAATAAAAAAATGTTTGAACTGGAGATGTTTTAAGATCATGGCAAAAAATACAACTCCTATTGCGCTAAAAAGCGCACATAATCCATTAAATAATAGTGGCCCATATCCCCAAAGTGCTGAGTAAATTAATTCCTGAACAGGATGACCGGGAAAACGAGATGGTTCATATATGCCGGAAATGTTGGTGTGAAAAGCTGCTAATGCTATTCCCCAGGAGTCCTCTTCAACACCATAACCTGCTGATAAGAAAGGAACACGTGAAATAAATACGATAAGGAAAAGTGCAATAAAATGGAAATGTTTTTTGTTGAGAAAAGATTTCATTTTTTAAAATCGTTAGCGTCATTGCGAACAGTTGAAGCAATCTTATTTGTTATGAAGAGATTGCTTCGGGCGAAAAGCCTTCGCAATGACTCAATTTAACTAATTTACCAATCGCTGACTAACAGCTTCATACAATATAATTCCGGTTGCTACCGAAACATTTAAGGATGCAATTTTACCTTTCAACGGAATTTTTGCTTTCGCATCCGATTTTTGAAGGTATTCATTTAAGATTCCATTTTCTTCTGAACCCACAATGATCGCTGTTGGTATTGTAAAATCAATTTGAAAATAATATTCAGTTGCTTTTTCAGTACAGGAAACAATTTGCAAACCACATTCTTTTAAATAATCTATCACAGTTTTTAAATTTTCTTCCCGGCAGACAGGGATTTTATGCAAAGCACCGGCAGAGGTTTTTATTGCGTCAGCAGTAATCTGTGCAGCACCACGCGATGGAATAACAATCGCATCCACTCCCGAACATTCAGCAGTACGCGCTATGGCACCAAAATTCCGAACATCAGTGATCCTATCCAAAATTAAAATTAATGGAACAATTCCTTTGTCAAAAAGTGTTGGTAGTATATCCTGAATCTTATGATAAGATATGGATGATAAATATCCTACAACACCTTGATGATTTTTTTGTGTGATCCGATTTAATTTATCTACCGGAACATATTGAAAAACTATTTCATGATGTTTAAGTAAGCTCATCAACTCACTGTATAATTCACTCTTTAAACCACTTTGAATAAATAATCTGTCAATTTCTTTTCCGGCACGTACAGCTTCAATAACAGATCTTATTCCGAATATTAAGTTTTCTTCTTCTTGTTTTTGCTCTTTTGTTTGCATGTTTTTATAGTATGTTGTATTACTAAAATTTAATTGTTTTCCTAGATCCTGCTATGAAATTTAAATAATTTTTTTATTAATCCTGTAAGTATGCTCTTCCTTGTCTCCAGATATCAACGGCTGTGTACCACGATTGTTTGTAAACACTTGAACGTTCCAATGCATAGTCGTTGTCAGTAAAAGGATTGTTTACTTTTGAAAATGAATAGGAAAGAGAATTAATATTATTTTCTTCGCCATAAACCCATGTTTCTGAAGTTGCTGTTCTATAAATTACATTTGGTGATCCGTAAATTAAATAGATCATTCCCCGGTCTGTTTTCCATCCTTCGATGTAAGAGCTGAAATTAGTATTCGATTCTTGCACGCGATTATAAAATTTACGAATTACTTCTTTTGCTCTATCAGGGTTTCCTGTGCAATCGAGCCAGAATTTATCTATCAATGCTTTTTTGTTGGTGCTCGAAATTAGGTCATCATATTCTTGTTTGGAGGTAATAAATCGTAAAGGATAGATCATGTCTTCCGCTTTTTTTACTTCCGGAAAATTATCTGAAAAATTGAAGAGTGTAACGCCTTCCTTTTTATTTGTATCTAATTGAAAATGATAAAATCCTTTTTTTAGTGATTTAAAATTTACACTTCCTGTGGGTGATAATTGAAGCGCAAAAGTACTATCTGCATTGTATTGAAAGGGTCTTGGATCAACTAATGAAAATGGTGGAGCAGCCAAAGGGAATTCACGATCATAATAACGTACAAATAAATTGACTGCCATTTTTGCTTTGTAATTGATTGAAATTTCTTCCCCTGTTTTTACATAGTTGCGAAACAAGGGAACATCTGTAGTTTTTGATTTTATTAAAAAATTCTGACGGTTCAGGTCATTCTCTTTTCCCATGGATATTATAGTTGTTACCGTTGTATTTCTATTCAGATCAGAAACTGTAACTCTTAAAACATAAGTTCTCGGTGATCTTGCCTTCACATTCATTTTTCCGATAAGGAATTTATCAGCATTGTCATTATTCTGATCAATTAATCGAATGGATGCACTATCCAAAATTTGTTTGGAGTCGAACTCAGGAAGTAAATGATAGGTAATTAAAACATTGGATGAAAAATTAATTCCATCCGGACGGGTATATAATAACTCCTTGCTATTGATCTTATAATGTAATTCAGATAATGTATCATTGGTATTAAACACTACAAATTGCGGATGCAATGCGTTAACATCGCGTTTGTAAGTATTTGTTTTTGTATCAATTGTTGTTTTGCGGGAGGAGGTACAAGTAACAATAAATAATAAGATAAAAAATGATGCCGCGAAGGCGCGAAGGCGCAAAGAAAAAAATGGAGATTTTTGCGAAACATCGACTCTTGTTGTTTTAGTAGCAGTAGTAAATCTGCGATAAAGATAGGAACAGAATTTTTTTATCATGATTCAGTATCTTCTGTTAATTGGGAGGGTTCATCACTTTCAATAAATTTCGAAGAGATTTGTTTAGTAGTTTTTGCTCCGAGTTTTTCAATATCCAAGGCACGTTTTACTAAATTGCCACTTCCTTTTTGCAATTTGTTAATTGCATTATCATAGGCTAAACCGGAAGAATCAATTCCTTTTTTTATCTTATCCATGTCTTCAATAAAACCAACAAATTTATCGTATAAAGCGCCACTTTGTTTTGCAATTTCAATGGCATTTTTTGTTTGTCGTTCTTGCTTCCAAACTGATGCGATCGTTCGTAAAGTAGCAAGCAATGTAGATGGACTTACAATGACAATTTTTTTATCCCAGGCAAAATTAAATAATTCCTGATCGGCCTGTACAGCAATGCTGAATGAGGATTCGATAGGAATAAATAATAATACAAAGTCGGGAGTATTAAAATCAGTCGAGGATTGGTAATTTTTTTCGCTCAGCATTTTCACATGATTGCGAACCGATGCAATATGATCTTTTACAAATTTTAACCGGTCTTCTTCATTCTCTGATTTTACAACTGCTTCGTAAGCTACCAGGGAAACTTTGGAATCGACAACAATGTGTTTATTGTCAGGAAGCATAATTACGGCATCAGGTTGAATGCGTTTACCTTCATCATTATTAGTGCTGAACTGCAAACGATATTCCTGATCTTTCACTAATCCGGAGCGTTCCAATACTTTTTCCAGAATAAGTTCACCCCAATTGCCTTGCGTTTTATTTTCGCCTTTTAATGCTTTTGCCAGGTTGTTGGCATCTTCACTTACTTGTTTGTTCAGATCGATCAGATTTTTAATTTCCGCTTTTAAAGTGGTACGTTCTGTTGATTCTGCTTTGTAGGCTTTATCCACTTTATCTTCAAAATCTTTTATTTTCTCTTTGAGCGGATTTAAAATAATGTCGAGGTTGGTTTTATTCTGATCGGTAAATTTTTTTGATTTTTCATCCAGAATTTTATTGGCGATATTTTCAAATTCGGTAGTATATCTTTTATGTACGTTCTCCAGCTCAGATTTTAAGGTGGTAAATTTTTCTTCCTGCGATTTAAAGATCTCTTCTGCTCTGGCGATACGGGATTCTGCTTTACTTAATTTTTCCTTCTCCGAATTTAATTCAACCTGTAACTTTTCTTTTTCCTTGCCGGAATCATGAATCAATTGCTCTTTGGAGGTTTTAAAGTCATAATCCAAGCGTTCATATTCCTTTGCAGCATTTTCGAGCTGTGTTTTTAATACTGCATTTTGTTTATCCAATTCAATGATTTTTGCATCCTGAAGGCTTGTATCAATTATACCATTGTTCTTCGATTTAAAAAACAAAAATGCGATAACAAAACCTAAACTAAGACCAATAATTAAAAATAAAAATTCCATTACAAATTATCCTTTTTTAAGAACGCTAATTTACACATTAATTTGCTTGGTAGGAAGTCTGATTTTTGATTTGTAAGAATGAATGATAGCTGTTTAAATATTTGTTAACTTGTTTTTAATGGATAAAATTTTAAAATAAGTGTTAATGGACTTTTGGGCAAGTACAAAAGCAATATGGCAATTTTAAATGCTTCTTAAATAGAATCTCTTGCTATTACAAATAATCTCCTAATTTTGCAGACTCATTAAAAAATACATTTGTAACAAACATTCTATTTAGTAATCAAAATTTAATTTTAAAAATATGTCAATCAGCGCAAAACTTAAACTACGAAATCAAGACTTATGTGAATTATGCAATGCAGAAACTGCAACTGTTGAATATACCGTAAGTCCTAAAAACGATGATTCAATCGAAAATCAAGTAGCAATTTGTGAAACGTGTTTAAAAGCAATGGATGCTGAAGATGCGGATTTTCACTGGCGTTGTTTGGAAGGAAGCATCTGGAATCCGGAACCAAGTGTTCAGGCATTAAGTTATCGGATTTTAAATAAATACAAAGAGAAAGATTGGGCAAATAATCTGATCAACTCTGTTGACCTGGATGAAAACATTCAACAGTGGGCTTTAAGCGCTTTTGAAGTGCCGGATGTACACAAGGATGCTTTTGGTAATATTCTTGAAAGTGGTGATAATGTGGTACTCACCCAATTGCTTAATGTAAAAGGAACAAGTTTTTCTGCTTCAAAAGGTACGGTTGTAAAAAAGATCAAATTAGTGCATGATAATACGGAGCAAATAGAGGGAAAGATCAACGACCAAACAATCGTTATTCTTACGAAGTTTGTTAAAAAATCGTTGTAACAAGAATTCTATAAATAATTTTTTTTGTTTTATAAACTGGAGCTATTCCAACCATTTCGGATTCACTCAGTGTACTACCAGCTATATTTTATAAAATGGTCCAATGTGTGAAGTCCGTCAGAGTTTGTCGAAGACCGTGCGCAGGAATTTGTTGGACCAAAATATATTTGTGATTGGTATAAACTCCGTAGAGGAATCTTTATATTTATTATCTACAAAGAGTAAAAAGATTTCTCCCCTTCGTTCCTCATAATTGACAAAACAGGTTAGCGTTTGCGCAATCACATAAGGATGATTAATTAGTTGTTTTGCATTAAAAATAATTCACAATACCAAAATGGATCTTCCCGCTTTTTAATTGGATAGGATTAGCGAATTGTTTACCAAGGGCATAGTTGATGGAAAAAATTCCAGCTTTGGTTTCAAAGCTGATGCCTGCGCCAAAGCCAATAGGCGTGTCCCTTACATAATCACTTATATTGTTTTTTTCGTACCAGGCTCCATCCCCAAAAACATATAAATAGGAGTTTTGTTCTAAGATAAAACGATATTCTAAAGTAAAGATGGAATAAGCTGTTGCATAAATCGATTCTTCATCAAAACCACGCAAGGTTTTTAATCCGCCAATACGAAATAATTCATTCTGAAAAGTAGTTTCTCCATCCAAAAAGGCTGTCTGAACACCTATCTTTACTGTGTTTCTATTCAAAAAAGGAATAAATATACTTCCTTCAAAGTCTCCGGTATATTGTGTTGAATTTAATTTTAATTTATCATAAACTACCGGATTTAGTTTTGCATTTTTGATGATTTTTTTTGTTCCTGCACTAGCATTCATTAGTATAGAAAAGCCTTTGCGAGGATTCAAACGGTAATCTAATTTTTCATATTTGAGTCCGGCACCATACATGTTGTTTCGTATGTCTGCATTTGGAGGCAAAGTGGTCATGTATTCCAAGCCTTTGGTAGAAAGCAAGGAAGAGGTTTTATTGACGTAAAAAATTTTAAAATAATTTCCTCCTGTCAATAAATATTGTATCCCAATATTTTGTTTTACATCTAAAAAAGTAGTGTCTTTTTTATAAAGGGAAAAGTTATAATCTATACCAAACGGTGTGCGCAACACAAAAGGATAGACAAATCGGATCTTTAAATTTTGGGTTTGCGTTTGCAAACGCTGCCAGTTTAAATCGATCAGTTCGCCACGTGATAAACCGTTTTGTAATTTCAATCGGACATCCCCCGTAAATAAAATTTTCCCTGTTTTATCATCGGGCAAAATTCCAATAATTCCATCAAACTGACTGGCACGTTTTTTTTCAAGGAACAATTCCAGCTTGTTGTATTTATTTGTAAATGTTACAGCGGCAGGCTTTGTAGATCGAATAAAAGGCAATTCGGCAATACGTGTGTTTACTTTTTTTAGTTGCGCTTCATTGTATAAGTTACCCGGTTTTATGCCTAAATAATTATACATATAAACAGCTGTAATTTTTGCATTTCCTTTTATCACCACACTATCAATTTTTTCTAACTGGTTTTTTGTTAAGTGGAGCTGTGCTGCAATGCTTTCATTCGTAATGATAATGCTGTCAAGCTTTACAGAAGCAAAGGGATAACCATTGTTCTCGTAATAGGTGATCAGTTTTTCCTGAACCCGTTTTACATCCTTAAATGAAACAGGTTTATTGGTATATAGTTTTTCCCGGAAGCCAATTTCACTCAATACTCCTTCATCCACATTTCCATTTTTCAGATATGCCCATTTATATTGTGCGCCAAAATTTAAAAAGGCGGTAAGTTTTAGTGAATCATTTATTAAACTATCATAGGAAGCAGTTAAATATGCATTGTCAAAACAAGTGAATAACACACTTTGTAATTCTTTATCACGGTCTGTTTTTAAAGAGAATGTTTTTTTATAGGTGATCTTAGTTAACAGTGCGGCATCATTCAATGATTGAATTGTAAGCGTGAAAGTTTGCGGAAGGGTAGAGATTTCTCTCTTTATCTCAGCAGGTGCCTGTGCAACCAAAATGATTGGCAAAAAAAGTACTATTAGAAGGAAGAGACAAACTCTTTTTAAAGGCATAGCATAAAGGTAAGCAATTACAGAAAACGAAAAAAGTGTGCTTTTATTTTAACCTTTATTGCTTGTTAGCTAAATCGATTCCCGCGAAATTAAATGTTCAACAATTAAGTGGCTGTTTAAATTTCCCTAAAATAAAATACAATATAACATAAACTGCTTGGTCACTTCGTTGCGACCCCTTCGACTTTGCTCAGGATAAACTCAGGGAGCGTATCGAGAAGGCGGGGAGCATTGCGAAACAATAAGCTCTCGCACTTTCTCGATATGCCTTCCTGAAAAAGGAAGGCTACTCGAAATGACAACCCGCAGTGAGATAACAAATAATTTGAACAAAATTTAAACAGGCTCTAAATGTTTTATTTTTTGGTTTTCTCAATTTGAAATTTTATTTGAAGTGTCAAAATAAATTCAACTGCGGGCTCAGTAACTATTGGATTGATTACTTTATCAAACCCTGAGTAGTTTATTTTGTCATAATAATAGGTAACACTTTTTCTCAGATCTTTTTTTGTATAACTGTTATATCCCCCATAAACATCACTGCCTTCATACGCTGTGTAGCTTTTGTAAAGTTGTGAAGGAGCATAACTATAAAATTCATCACCATAAATTTGCGAGACAGAAGAGAGTTTTGCATTTGTCGCACCTACATAAAGTCCTTTTTTTTGATTAATTATTTCTGTTGCTGTTTGAAACAATTGAGTATAAATTTTAGTAATATCTGTAACGTTATAATCTACTTTCACAAGATCGTAGATCTGAAAAGTGGATGCTGAAAGAACCATCTTCTCTAAGTCTTTTATATTTTTAAATTTTACGATAACATTTTTCTTCAATTCAAAACCTTTTAAATATTCTTCAGCAATACTGGAGCTCATTTTGTAATCATAAATTTTATTTTGAGTGGTCATGTCCACATAAATATCTGTTTGAGCGATACTGAGTTTTGATAGATCGGTAATAAAATTTTGAATTCTTTTTTCAATTTTATCATTACACTCCATAAGAGTTGCAGACTGTTCGGCAACTCCGAATATGGCCACATAATTATCAGCAATAACATTAAGGGCAACGTTTGCCTGGATTATAAATGTAGAGTCGGTAAGAAAAAGTTTGTTAACTGTTTGCAATTTCGCATTTGTCGAATTGTAATTCTGAGAATAAACGGAGTTTCCACTTACCTGAGCATTAATTATCGAAACGAGCAGAAGTAAAGTAGCGGTGATGAAGAGGGTTTTTGTTTTCATTTTTTTAATTATAGTTTTTTTGGATATATAATTCTTAATAGTCTGGATCCTGTTAAAGTTTTAATAAAAGAGTCTAATTAAGGCGTTTTAACCATTCTGTCGACTCCTTCGACTTAGCTTAGGATAAACTTCAGGAGACATCTCAATAAAATTAAGCTAAAAATGAGATTTCTCCCTCTGGTCGAAATGACATCTAATACATTTGAATAAAATTTAAACAGCGTTTAAGATTCTCCTCTTTTTATCAACAAAAAAACTTTCCTATTTATAAAAGAAAAAGTAGAAAAACAGTATGGCTTTCTGTGTATCCACATTATCAATTCTTCCCAGGGTGGAGCCTGATTTGTCGTATAAATAGTTGCCATCAACTCTTCCTAAAGTGCTACCGGAACCATCGTAAATGTAATTACCATCAATACGACCAATTGTGCTTCCGGAGCCATCGTAAATATAATTGCCATCAATTCTTCCAATTGTACTACCGGAACCATTGTAAATATAATTGCCATCAAATCTCCCGATCGTACTACCGGAACCATCGTAAACATAATTGCCGTCAATTCTTCCTACAGTGCTGCCTGTAGCATCATATAAGTATTGGGCAAATGCTGTTGTTGTAAATTGCATTAATAAAATGCAAATTGCTGATGTGATAATTTTTTTCATGGATTGAGTATTTGTATTTAATTCAAAAATATGAAGTTATTTTTATAAGAAAAAATTATTTCATGCTGTCACGCTTTCTCGATATGTCTGCTTCAACGCAAAATACTTGAAATGACAGCGTGATTCAGGCGAAGGAGCAAAATGTCGATTGTGGTGGTCACCCTGAGTTTGTCGAAGGGGCGGGAAAGCCAACACACATGTTTCGATGCTTCGACAAAAGCTCAGCACAGGCCAAGCTCAACATGACAACGCATAGTTCGGTTTGGTCAATTTCGAGGGGAGTCGAGAAAGTGTGTAGGTTTAAAATGCTAAAATAATTAGCGTATTTCTGCGCCCACTTTTTCCTGATAGGTTTTCATCAACTTCTCCATGATCTTTTCGATTTGTTTATCAGTGAGCGTTGCATTCTCATCCTGCAACGTAAAACTCAAAGCGTAAGATTTTTTTCCTTTAGGTAATTTATCACCTTCATACACATCAAATAAATTTACATTTTTCAACATGTTTTTTTCTGATTGATATGCTAATTGTTCTAATTGTTCGAACTGAATAGCTTTATCAATAAGTAATGCCAGATCACGTCTTACTTCAGGAAATTTAGGCACTTCCGTGTACATCACTTTTGTTTTTTTAACGGATTCAATGATCAGGTCCCAATTAAAATCGGCATAGAAAACTTCTTGTTTAATGTCCATTAGTTTCAATACGGATCTCGAAACTGTTCCAAATTCTATTACTGATTTTTTATTCAAATTAAAAATTAACCCTTGCGAAAAAATATCAGAATTAGTTTCGTTTATTTTCACATCTTTAATTCCTAATCGTTCCAAAATAGCTTCTACAATGCCTTTTAGCGTATAAAAATTTACGGTGTCATTTTTTTTATTCCAGTTTTCGTCATTTTTTTGACCCGTAATAAATAAAGATAAATGTCTTGTTTCAATATATTTTGCTGCTTCTCCACCTTTTATGGCCAGGTAGGTTTTACCAAATTCATAGATTTTCAGATCAGCATTTTTACGGTTTTGATTATAAGCAATGGTTTCTAATCCACTGAATAAAAGAGTTTGACGCAATACATTCAGGTCGCTGCTTAAAGGATTCATCATTTCCACGCTTCGCCCGGCATCCAATGAATGCAGCTTTGTTGCATATTCACCTTTTGTTAAAGATAAACACATCATTTCCGAAAACCCGTTGTTGCTCAGCAAATCAGAAATAATATTTTGTATTTTTTCTTTATCAGGTTTTTCTGCAAAGGCTAAGGATGATTTTAATGTTGTAGGGATTTCAACATTGTTATACCCATAAATCCGCAATACTTCTTCAATAACATCTTGTTCACGGTGAACATCTACTTTAAATGGGGGGACGGAAAGTAATAACGCATCATTCCCTTGGTGCTCAATTTCAATCCCTACCGAAGTAATGATTGTTTTAATTGTTTCCACATCAATGTGTTTCCCAATTAAATTTTCGCAATTTTGAAATGAAAATGGCACTTTAGTATTTTCAATTTTGCTTGGGTAGTGATCAATTATTTCGGATGAGATTTCACCACCTGCAATTTCTTTAATTAATAAAGCGACACGTTTTAATGCAAAAACAGTGATGTTTGGGTCGGTGCCTCGCTCAAAACGAAAGGAGGCATCAGTTTTTAATGCATGACGTTTGGATGCTTTACGTACTGATGTCGAATTAAAATAGGCACTTTCCAAAAATATATTTTTTGTGTTTTCAGAAACACCTGATTCCATTCCGCCAAATACACCGGCAATACACATTCCGCCATTAGCATCGCAGATCATCAGATCTTCTGAAGATAATTCGCGTTCTACTTCATCCAATGTTTTGAATTTGGTTTTTTCGGCAAGTGTTTTTACTATTACTTTATTGCCTTTTATTTTATCTGCATCAAAAGCATGTAATGGCTGACCTAATTCATGAAGCACAAAATTGGTGGCATCTACAATGTTATTGATAGGACGCAGACCAATTGATCTTAACCTGTTTTTTAACCATTCGGGTGAATCAATAACAGTTATGTTGCTGATTGAAACTCCGGAGTAACGCGGACAAGCTATCGCATCTTCCACAATAACTTCTATCGTTGAGTTTGTATTATCCGGTGCAAAGTAGTTAACATTAGGTAATTCCAGAGTTTGATTTGCTTCAGCATTTAAATTTAATATTGCAACCAGGTCACGTGCAACACCAACATGCGAAGCAGCATCAGCACGATTCGGAGTTAACCCGATCTCAAAAATAAAGTCTTCTTCAACTTTAAAATAATCTTTTGCAGGGGTTCCGATCTTAACATCGGCATCAAGCACCATAATTCCTGCATGTGAAGTTCCCAATCCGATTTCATCTTCGGCACAGATCATTCCTTCTGAAAGTTGACCCCGGATCTTTGATTTTTTTATTTCAAAAGATTCACCGCTTATAGGATATAAATGAGCGCCAATGGTGGCAACAACCACTTTTTGACCAACTTCTACGTTGCTTGCACCACAAACTATGTTCAAGGATGTTCCTGTTCCAATATCAACTGTAGTTAAATTTAATCTGTCTGCATCAGGATGTTTTTCTTTGGTTAATACTTCTCCAATTACAATTCCATTTAAGCCACCTTTAATGGTTTCAAATTTTTCAATGCTTTCCACTTCAAGTCCGCAATCAGTAAGCAATTTGCCAATATTTTCCGCAGGCAAATCAGTATTTACATAATTCTTCAGCCAGTTGTATGAGATCTTCATTTTGTATGATATTTTTAGAGCTGCAAAAATAGGAAAATTATCGGTTGGAAGGACTCTTAAAGCGGTATCATTTTTGTTTCTTGTTATGCTCTGAAAAGCTTTTCATACATTTAAGGATTCGTTTTAAGGGACATGAAAAAATTAATATACTTCGTACTACTATTTTTACCGCTATTATCAATAGCTCAAACCTCTGATGGTATTAAAATAATTACACTTCATCCTTCAATTGGAAAATCTATTGATGCACAGGAAAAGAAGGAGTTCTTTCTTTTTCCCGATTATAAGGACAGTATTTTTGAGTCGGCAGAAATATTAAAATATAACGATTCCACGTATGCCATCCGTTTTACTACTATCACAGGAAAGGTTTTCGAAAAACCTGTCAATACAAATGAACTGGATGCAATGTTTGCGAAAGTAGATTCTAAAAAACCGAATGAATATGTAGAAACGAATCGTGAACGCACTTCGGAGGCAAAAGAACGCAAGTCGGAGGGTACTACCAGCCGGGATAAAGCAGAAATGGGACTTCACGTTGGCAATATTATACTTCAAGTGGTTTTAATAACTCTTTCCATATTAGTTCGGGCTTCCTACTAGTTAATTTTTCGGCTTTTGATTTCCATTTCAGATTATTTTTTTTAAATCCCTCCTTCAAATAATTATTATCTTTGCGCCCTAAATTTAAAATAGTTTATAATTAATAAAAATGGATAGAAATTCGATAATTGGTTTACTATTAATTGGCGGAATTTTAGTAGGCTGGTTAGTTTTAGCACAACCTTCAAAAGAAGAGCTTGCAAAAAAACAACATCAATACGAACTTGATTCAATTGCAAAATATGATCAAACAGTAAAAGCAAAAACAAACATAGCTGTTACAGCAGCAGCAAAAGCTTCATCAACTTCTGGCGTAAGTCACGATTCAACTAGTGTTCTGAGTGATTCTGCAAAATTAATGATCAGTAAACAAGTGTATGCTGATTTTATTGATGCTTCCAAAGGAGAAAACAAAATCATCACTATTGAAAATGATCTTATGAAAGTAAATGTCTCCACAAAAGGCGGTCGTATTTCTTCTGTGGAACTGAAAAAATATAAAACGTATGACGGTAAACCATTGATTTTATTTGATGCTGATTCCTCCACACAAAATATAACTTTTGCCTCAAATTCAAAAACGTTTTCCACGGATTCTTTGTATTTCACCCCTGAGGGAGGAAGTTTTGCCGTTTCAGGTGAAAAAGATTCTAAAAGCCTTTCGATGAGGTTATATGCGGGAAGTAAAGCAAAGTACATTGAATATGTTTATTCCTTAACAGGCAATGAATATATGATGGGATTCCATTTAAATATGGTTGGAATGCAGGACATTATTCAATCAAATGCAAAGGATGTATCTCTTAACTGGCAAATGAGAACACCAGTGCAGGAACAGCATCATCAAACACAACAAATGGCATCCACTATTTATTATAAATATGTAGAGGAAGATCCGGATCGAATTTCTGAAACCAGTGAAGAAAATTTACCGATGGAATCAAAAGTCAAATGGATCGGTTTTAAACAACAGTTTTTTACTTCTGCCATCATAGCCGATGCGTCATTTGAAAAGCCAAGTTATATAGTAACGGAGAATGAAAAAGGTTCCACAAAATATGTGAAAAATTATTTAGCTTCCTTATCAATTCCGTATAATCATAAAGCGAATGAAACATTTGGTATGCGCTTTTATTTTGGTCCAAATCATTATCAGACCTTAAAAAAGTATGACATTCAATTAGAGTATCAAATTAATTTAGGATGGAAAATATTTGGTTATGTTAACCGTTTTTTAACAATTCCGATTTTTAATTTTTTAAGTGGTTTTAATTTGAATTATGGTATCATTATTCTTATTCTAACTCTTATCCTTAAATTATTATTATTGCCAATTGCTTATCGTACGGTTCTTTCATCCGCAAAAATGCGTGTGTTAAAACCTGAGATCGATGAATTGAATGAAAAATTCAAGGATGAGGATCCGATGAAAAAGCAACAGGCTACCATGGCACTTTATAAAAAAGCAGGTGTAAATCCAATGGCAGGTTGTATTCCGGTATTATTACAAATGCCAATTTTGATTGCATTATTTAGTTTCTTCCCGGCATCAATTGAATTACGTCAACAAGGCTTCCTTTGGGCTCATGATCTTTCAACCTACGATTCAGTCTGGACTTATGGTTATGTTCCGATTATTGACAGTATTTATGGAGATCACGTAAGTTTGTTTGCATTGTTAATGACAGCTTCTACATTGCTATATACCTGGAGTAACAGCCAATTAATGGGTACACGAAATCAGATGCCCGGCATGAAATATATGATGTATTTAATGCCTATCATGTTCCTTGGTTTTTTGAACAGTTATTCTGCCGGGTTAAGTTGGTATTATTTTCTCGCCAATATGATCACATTTGGTCAAACATGGGTAATGCAAAAGTTTGTAATTGACTCGGATGCCTTGCATGCGAAGATTCAGGAGAATAAAAAGAAACCCGTTAAAGTTTCAAAGTTTCAGCAAAAATTAGAGCAAATAACAAAAGATCGTCAGCAGCAACAAGGCCAAAAGAAAAAATAAATGAAATTTCACAAAGAGGGAATACCATCATTATTAATTACAATTTGTATAGTTGCAATTATAAATTTTCTGACACTTTACTTTTTAAGAAATTATCCAATTGTAATTTATTCAGGTTATTTATTGTCTGCTTTTTTGTTAATTGTTATTATTCAGTTTTTCCGTAATCCAACACGAAATATAATTATCAACAACAATCATATTATTGCTCCTGCAGATGGAAGAGTTGTTGTAATAGAAGAAGTAACGGAAACAGAATATTTTAAGGACAAGCGTATTCAGGTTTCTGTTTTTATGTCACCAACCAATGTGCATATCAATCGTTATCCGATCAGTGGGATCGTGAAATACGTAAAATACCATCCCGGTTTGTTTTTAGTGGCCTGGCACCCAAAATCATCGACAGATAATGAGCGTACAACAATTGTTGTTGAACATAAGAACGGACAATCAATCTTGTTCCGGCAAATTGCAGGAGCCCTGGCCAGACGTATTGTAAATAATGCGAAAGAGGGTGATAAGGCGATACAAGGTGATGAATTCGGATTTATAAAATTTGGTTCTCGCGTTGATCTGTTATTGCCTACCTCGGTAAAAATAAACGTAACGCTCGAACAGGTTGTTCGTGGACGGGAAACGGTAATAGCAACATTTGATTAATTGATGAAGATCACCTGAATATTATTTTTTTAATGAATAGTTGGTATATTTTTTGTATATTTAATCCGATAAATTTAAACCCTTAAAAACAAATTAACATGAAAAAATTATTTTTAATAGCTGCATTAGCTGGAATATTTACTGCAGCATCTGCAAGCACCGTTATCTCTTTTACAAAAGGAACTGTTGTTACACTTGGTGGTGACGAGAAAAAAGGTGATGACAAAAAGAAAGGTGATAAAAAGAAAAAAGATTGTTGCAAAAAAGATGCTACTGCAAAAGGGTGTACTGAAGGAAAAGCAGAAGCAAAGGCTTGTTCTCATGATGAGAAAAAAGAAACAAAATCGTGTTGCAAATCAAAAGCTGCAGAAGTAAAACCTGAAGAGAAAAAATAATACAATTGTATTTTATAGAAAAAGTCTGATAATTTTTATCAGACTTTTTTTTTCGGTTTTTTTAAAGAAAATTAATCAATTCTTTCAAGCTGCTGATTTCAAAAGTAACATCTTCAGAATGAGGTTCTTTTTTTGGATTAAAATAAACCTGATGTATTCCCGCATTTCTTGCTCCGATAATATCCGCTTCCAGGCTATCTCCAATCATCAAACTGTTTGTGGCATTGCAATTTACTGTTGCTAACGAATATTCAAATATTCGAACATCAGGTTTTTTAAATCCTGCACGTTCAGAGGTAATCACTTGATCAAAGTATTTTTCTATCCCGCAATTTTTAATTTTAACATGCTGCACTTCTTCAAAACCATTTGTTATTATATGAAGGTTATAGTTGGCATTTAAATAGTCCAGCACTTCTTTTGTATGAGGGAATAATCCGGTTTTGAGTGGTGAGGTTATCACATAGTCGTTCCCAATAGCTTGAGATAAGAGCCGGTCATCTATTTTGAACTTTAGTAGTGTTCTATAAAACCGGTCGTAACGTAAGGTGTTTTTATCAACATCTCCTTTGCGGTATTCATCCCACAATTGTTCGTTTATTATCAGATATTCTGTGATGAAGTCAGATGCAGATTCAATTCCTTTTTCAGGCAGTTTGTGTTTCTGTATAAGCTCGGAAAGAGTTTCGTGTGAATTGGTTTCAAAATCCCAAAGGGTACGGTCGAGATCAAAAAAAATATGTTCGTAATCGCTCACTAAAATAATAATTTTAACGAGGAAACAGTAACGGACCAGAATAATATGGCACCAAACATATAAATCAATATCTTTTGTTTGTTTTTAAAATACCGTACAGCAAGAAAGCATCCCAGCGGCAATGGAAAGAGAAAAGGAGAAAGGAAAGCGATACCGAGAAGACCAAATCGTTTTTTTACCCGTACAATCATTCTGTTTCTATTTGTAAAAACTTTTTTGTGTGGCGTGTCCGGATTTTCTAATTTTTTGCGAGCTTTTCTTTTCTTAAAAAAAGAAAGAATTTTGTCACTCATAAAAACAAAAAAAATAGCCCCGGTAAATCCACCAAGAGAAGTGACTGTTACGGCTTCAAAAAAAGAAAATCCGAAACCTAATGCAAGTGGAACAGAGCCAAAAACAAATTTTACGGTGCTCAATAAAAATACAAGTATAATTTCCCAGAGTGATTCCATTTCAATTAATTATACTTTTTTACCATACGCTAAATCTCCTGCATCACCTAGGCCGGGAACAATGTAAGATTGCGCTGTTAATTCTTCATCAATTGCTCCACACCAAATAGTAACATTTTCAGGCAAATGTTTTTTAGCATAGTCAACTCCTTCTAAACTGGCTATTAATGAAACGATATGAGTATGTTTTGGCTTTCCTCTAAGCAACAATGCTTTATAGGTATGAACGATGGATGCTCCTGTAGCTAACATCGGATCGCACAAGACCAATACTTTGTCGGTAATTTCGGGACTGGCAACATATTCCAATTGAATATCAAAGGTGCCGTCTTTATGATGTTTGCGATAAGCCGAAATAAATGCATTATCTGCCCTGTCGAAATAGTTTAGAAGACCTTGATGCAAGGGCAAACCTGCACGTAAGATCGATGCAATTACCGGTTGTTCTTTTAATAATGAAATATTTGAAATGCCAAGTGGCGTTACCACTTCACGGATTTCATAAGTAAATACTTTACTTATTTCATAAGCCATTATTTCGCCCATGCGTTCGATATTTCTACGAAAACGCATACTGTCTTTTTGAATATTCTCATCCCTGATCTCGGAAATGAAATGATTAAATATCGAATTGTGATTTCCTATAATGCGCACCATTTGTTGTTATGATTTTAATGATTTAACCCATTTTATAAATTTGGGTAACTTGTTTTTTTTCACCTGTAAATATACGCAATCTTTTGCTCCAAAATTTTTGTAAAAACGAGCAACTGAATCAACGGATGAACCGCCAAAATCCAGTTGGTATCCCTTATTAGAGTTTTCTTTTATAAAATGATCAAATAGAAAATGCATTGCCCCCTTTGATTTTCCTTCATTTGTAACACCACTTTTCAGGAATACAAATCTATTATTGCTTTTCATGAAAAATCCGGCTGCGCACAATGTATCTCCATCATACACAGCAACAGAATGTCCCTTGTTTTGTCTTACACATTCATTCATTAATTTTATTAATGTTTTATAATGTTCAGGTTTAAATACCTCCAGTTCATTTCCTTTTGTGGTTTTGAACAAATTCACAATTTTTTCGGGAGAAATACCTGAATGAACAGTCAGTCCGGCTTTAATTGCTTTTTTTATATTTCGTTTTGCATTATCTGAAAATTCTTTTTGAATGAAGTCATATTCTTTTTCTAAACTCAAGATCTGATATTTCTTTTCCTTTAAGTCAAAATTGTTTTTAATAATGGGGTTCGATTCATGAATGCAAAACTCAATGAATTTAAACTTTTCAGGAATAGAGTAAAAAAAATCTGAAATTATTTTTTCTGAAATTTTATGTTTTGAATACAGCCCAAAATAACGTGTAAAAAAAGGTTGTATTAAATAATTAATCTTATATTTTGATTTTGAAGCTAAAGGGAAAACATATTCGTAATCATTTAATACTAATGCCGACCAATTTTCGGAAACGATATCTAAATACCAGGAATAAACAAAGATGGAAGCGTTTGTACTTTCATTGATACAGGCATCCCATTTATGTTTATTAATATTTTTATATTCAATATAGTGTATCATTCTTAGAATAATCCTCCATTTAAATCTAAGCAAGCGCCTGTTAGATAAGGAGTTTGACGAATATATTCAATTGTTTTAAAAATGTTTTCAGGGTCGCCAAAATCATTCAAAGCAATTTTTAATTTAATTTTTTCCTGTAGTTCAGAAGGGATAGTATTGATCATTCCTGTTTTAAAATAACCCAAATTAATGTTGTTTACAGTAATGCCTTTTTGTGCATTTTCTATTGCAATGCTTTTTATCATACTGTTGATACCCGCTTTAGAAGCAGCATATGCGCTGGTTCCCATAACACCTGTTTGTGAAACGATGGATGAAAGATTAATTATTCTTCCGAAATTTTGTTCCCGCATTAAAGATAAAAGAGAATGGATCATATAAAATGTTCCATTTAAATTCACATTAATTACATGCGCCCATTCATTCAGATCCGCTTTGTGAGCAAAGGAGTTGTATGTTATTCCTGCACAGTTAATAAGCGTAATGTTGTTTAATTGTTTTTGTGTTTTTTTTACAAATAATTCAATTTGTTTAATATCCGTAATGTCCACCTGTGTTGTATGTTCGAACTCTTTTCCAACAGGTTTTGTTAAATGATAAGTTCCAATTACTTCTTCGCCTTTTTGAACAAACGTTTTAAATAAATAATTCCCAATTCCTCCTGTTGTTCCTGTTATTATTATCATGTTACAGTTTTTGTTTTCTGTTAATGTTTTAAAAATTGCTTTGAATAGGTTGTAAAATTATGATGTTCTTTATTATTTTCAATAAATTGTTCTAATTTTTTAATAGAGTAGGGGGATAGTGCTTTCGGGTGACCTATAACAACCATGTGTTCCCTTTTCTTTTTTAGCAACTTACTTAATACTCTTCCTAATAGATGCACGTTGTAACCATCAAGGGAAGCAGGATTGTTTGTAAACTTAGTTAAAAGATTTTTTCGGTAACCGGGAGCCGGCATTGCCCTGCCATCTCCCAAAGGTTTATGTAATTTCGGATTTTTTCGCCCTAAAAAAAATAATCTCCAAAAGAAAAGTGGGGAATTGCGAATTCCGCTGATTGGAACTTCAGTAAAATATCCGTCAGGGTTTTCAATTGTTGGTTCATCATCAAAATGGTAAATATCTTTATCAGGAGCAGTTCTAAAATCATAGGAATAATGTTCAGAACTGAATGATCCATTTTTAAAAACACTACTGTCCAGGTTTATCTGATTTTCAATAAAAGCTTTTTTTAATTTTGAAAATGGCTGCAAACACCACCCTCCGGCACGAAAAGCGAAAATAGTTTTTCCTGTAATTTCAGTAAGAACTTTTTTGTAACGGTAAACAATATCCGCAATTTCTGTTTCCGAAAAATCAATGAGTTTATAACGTTTAATATCAATGATCCATTTTTCACCGTTGTAATAAGAATCTTCCCAATGTGGATGAATGTGTAATTGAATATCATGTCCTGAATCTGAAAGTAATTTAACCTGTTCTGTTATTTTTTTATAATCACCCTCCAGTTGTGGATATTTTTTACGGTATTCGTCTAACTTTAACAGGAAACCGCAATCAACAAAAAATGAAAAAAATACCTGATGTTTGTTAGCAATCCGGATCAATTCAGAAGTAGGATAAATAATACATTTCTCAACTGTACCATGGTTTTCACCAAAGTAAATTTCATAATCGAGTGTGATGTATATATTCATTTTATTTGATTTGTAAAATAGTTAATGAGTTAAATGTGGAAAAGTGTATCTAAATTAACTTATTTAACCTAATTACCCAATTACTTATTTCCAAACGGAGTGTACATCGTAACTCCTCTTTCATTATAATTTTTTATCATCACCTCCAGCATTTTGTTGGCATCGATCAACATACTTTTTGCTTCAGCAATTTCTCCATTTACTAAAACATTTGCTTTTTCAAACATTGGCTTTAAGGCATCACAATTTCGTTTTGCAGAAAAATCTGGATTGTGAACTTTTGTTTTCATCATTAATTTATTTCCTTCTGCATCGATCATTTTTACATCAAATATTTTTTGATCATAAACAGGAAACTTAAATTTAACAGCATCTTCAAGTGTATGTAGATTCGTGCAGGCTCCATTGAGTGTAGTCCCGAGCATTAAGATCTTTCCGTTTTTTGCACATAGTTTTCGGAATGGTGAATTTTCGGTATAGGGAGTTAATTCACCAAAGTGTGTATTGGTATAGTATTCAGCCAATGGACCTTTAGCAGCAACACAATCTGTTGGGTGAAAACTTCGATAAACACCATCCAGGTTTCTGAAATATTCGGTGACGCTTCCCATTTGGGAGGGTGTATTTTTTATATCAAAAACAGGATCTTCTTCTAAATAGGTTTTATGTCGTCCGGTTGCCGGAAATGTTGGAAACAATAGTGTTCCTTCTGCACCGATGGTTTCAAATAATGCTTCTACAACAGTTTTGGCTCCACCTTCAACGTAGCCAATTTTACTCAAGCTGCTATGTACTAAAACTGAATCACCCTGTTTAATTCCGATTTTTTTTAGATCTTCAATTAATTTTTGTTTCGTGATTCCTTTTTGATTTTTCTGCTGTTTCAGCAATTGTTTTCTTCTCTGATTTTTTTTCAGTTGCTTTGCCCATTCAAGAACAAATTTGGGAGAATATTTTAAAAGGATTTTTTTTATCATTATTATTTTACAGCGTATTCAACCATTTTTTCATACACAGATCTCCAGCCTAACCATAATTTTTGATTGTTCAAAGAATCATTGTGGAACAAACTAATAAAAACTCCATTTACAGCTTTCGTTTCATCGATCAAGGGTTTTATTTTTTGGAATGCTTCTTCCGGTTGAACTTTCATCGCATATTTTAAGGTACCTTCCATGACTGCAAAAGGATGAATTTTTAATTTAGTTTCTATATCCATATCCAGATCATAAAAATTGAAAGGCGTGCAAATGCTTGCCCGAAATCCAATTTGTGATGCGTATCCCATCGTGTAATCATCTGTAATATCCAGATCTATTAAGTTACGATAGGTTTCCGGCAGTGTTAATTTTAAAAAATGTTGGCGACTAATTGTTACATCGCGATGCAATACTTTTGATAATCTTCCTACTTCTTTTTTTAATTGTTCTCTGCTTTTGTTTGAGCCGTAAGAAGGATGAATTCCAACATACGCATAATCACCTATCATTTTAATTAGGGATTGAAATTTTTTGCTTTCGATCGGAAGATTTTTATCATTTACTCCATAATCACCAAGCAGAAAAAAATAGATACTTCTGAATTTGTATTTTTTTAAGACTTCCAATTGAAAATCATACGTGTCGTAAGGATCTTTTTGGATTCGTAATAAAACTTTTGTTCGCTCGGCAATTTCCGAAAAATCGAATTTTGAAATGGATTTCAAATATCCTCCAATACTACGTGTAAACCCTTTTTCACGGTAAGCATAAGCATTGTCAATATCTATCGTAGATACAAATTCATGTTTTTTTTCAGGAAAAATTAAGTGTGGATACTTATTTTGTAATAATTCTTTGACCCAATTTGTCCAGATATTTACGACCGGTTTTTGTAAAAATCCATTGATGAAAGCAATGCTGTCTTTTGCATCAAAACGGTCGTGTTCATCTCTTATGTGGGGCAAATACTCTTCGTAACGACTAACCAAATAAAAACTGGCAGCAAAAATATCAAAAGGTAATGCCGAGATCTTCCCTGTTGCAAAAAATACTTTACAGCTATTGTGATCGAATATGGATATATTTTGTTCGCTGATTCCTGTTTCAAATAATAAATTGCGGGAAGAAAAAAATAATTCATCACAAACAGGCAGGTTTGTATAACTTAATTTTGCACCATTGAATAATTTGAATTCTTCGGTATCCGAAATCAAAGTAAAATCAACGCCAAGTATATCTTTAAAAACCAAATTAAAGATGTACTTGTTACGATGAGTTATTTTATGTGTGTATAGGAGTAACATATCTTTTTTTTTGTCATTTCTAATGTAAAAAAAATCTCGTGTTTTTTTTCATTCATGAGTTTTCTCCCTGCGGTTGAAATGACATGCAGGCTTAAACTATATATTTTAAGATTTTTTCACAAATAAATTCAGCTGCTGTTCCTTCTCCAAAAAGACCCGGGAATTGTAAAGCGGTCGTTTTTGAAAAATAGTTATAGGCATCAACAATTTTTGTTTCATCTGCATCAGCAATTTTTGCTGAACCGCAATTTACTAATTCAACCCATTCGGTTTCTGAACGTAAAATAATACAAGGTTTTTGGAAGAAAAAGGCTTCTTTCTGAACTCCTCCCGAGTCGGTCATAATTAGTTTTGCATTTTTTTCCAATGCGATCATTTCTAAAAATGAAACAGGTTCAATTATATTAATATACTTACTTGTTTTAATGGCAGTATATAATTGGGAAGAGAGGTTTTTGGGTAATAGTTTTGCTGTACGCGGATGCAAAGGAATGATGAACCTGATTTTATTTTCGGTTGCTATTTTATTTATAGCATTGAAAAGAGTAGTTAAGCGAATAGGTTCATCAGTGTTGTTGTTTCGGTGAATAGTTGCTAAAACAAATTCACCTTTTTGTAAATTATGAGTTTTCAGAATACTTGTTTTTTCTTCTGCAATGGCTGAAAAGTAAAGACTATTGTCATACATAACATCTCCACAATGATAAATTTTAGGGTTATCAATTGAAAAAGGTGCCTGATTGTTTTCCTTAAATCCTTCTTTTAGTAAATTATTGAAACCGGCTTTTGTTGGTGTAAATAGCAAGGTGGAAACATGATCACATAGGATACGATTTATTTCTTCCGGCATTGATTTGTTGAAGGACCGCAATCCCGCTTCAATATGAACCACCGGGATCGAAATTTTTGATGCTGCTATAGCGCCCGCCAATGTAGAGTTTGTATCTCCATACAAAACAATTGCGTTTGGTTTTTCTTTTAGTAAAATTTCTTCGATGCCTTCAATCATCGTTGCTGTTTGCTTTCCATGACTTCCGGAACCAACATTCAAATTGTAATTGGGGTGGGGGATAGCTAATTCATCAAAAAACACCTGCGACATGTTTTCATCATAATGTTGCCCGGTATGAACAATTACTTCCTTGATCCGGTCAGCAAATTTTCTTTTAATAGCTCTGCTTAATGCTGCTGCTTTAATGATCTGTGGACGAGCTCCTATAATTGTTAAGATTTTGAAATGCTTCATATGTTTATATCCTGCATGGGGATTGACTTAATTTACAGTTTGAAGGAAATTAATCATTATGTCCTTTTATTTCGGAACGATTTCCATTTTTCCAAAGCTCTTCTTCTGCTTTTTGTGCAAGTTTTAAGGAGTCGGAAATATCTTTATCGTTGAATCTATTCAGATTCGGTTTGCCTGCATTTATCCAAGCTGTGTACCACAAACTACCAATAGAAATAATTGCGGCACGCATTCTCCGTTCCACCATGCCATTTAATAATTTATCATAATCTTCGGTATATTCTTTTGAATATACTTTCATGATTGTGGCTCCACGGTTTTCAAAACTGTATTTTTTATCCTGAGGATACTTTGCATTTAATTCTGCTTCGAATCTTAGTACGGAATCAACTGCTGCATGACTTGTTTTTACTGCATTCCAGGCTGCATCGATTGGTTTATCTATATACTTTGCTTTCCCGATCCAATAGTCATAACCTTCTGATTTCATTTCAGGGATCCTTGATTCCCAAAAACCATGAATTCCTTTTTGATTCGTCATTTGGCCGTTATAATTTTCTGTTGTGTGTAACGGGACATGTGAATCGGCAATGTAATGACCCAGATCGGCAGAATAATGCAGGATCAGATCAAGGTTTTCATCTTTAAAGGCTTCGGTTAACCGATACACCATTTTCTCAATGTGCCAGGGAACAATACCATATGCTTTTAGTGTGTCTTCCGAATATTTTTTTATTGCCGATTTCCAAAACTTCGGTACTGAATCAAAAGGAAAACTCCCATAATGGTCTATATCAATGTAATGGCGCGGTGCTTCATCAGGATTTGCATATCTTCTCTTATCAGGATCAACGGCATGTTGTGAAATATATTCAATGTGTTTTTTGTAAAACCCGATCATTTCTGCCGGCAAGGTAAAAACCGCCATCCTGTTTATTTTTTGATGCGCATAAAATCCCCAGGAATAGGCAGGTTGATTATTGGGAATAAAAAACAACAGCAGTGCAAGGAAAAGTATTAAAATAAATTTGCGCATTTATATATTTGTTTTATGAGTATTCTTAAACCATTTTTACCAGATATTTCCCTTCTAAAACAGGAATAATAGTTGTTTGGTCGAGTGTAAGACAATATTTTATATCGTGCTTTAGTTTTAATGCCGCCAAACGTTCGGCATGCGATGAATACCTGATATATTTATAGGGATTCAGGTGAGCCGATTGATATAAAATACTGGTTGCCAAAGCTGCATCACCTGATTTATATTTGTTACTTTCAGATAAAAGATTATCCGCCACAGCACCTGCAAATAATGAATCTTCAATATTAAAACGGTTTTTCCATCCGGAACATAAAAGTAAAACATTTCTGTTTTGTGATTTAAGCCAATTGCATAAAGATGTAATATTTGTAAATGCACCAATCACCACTTTATAAGCATGACGCGATGCTTCAATTGCCTGAGTGCCATTAGTTGTTGAAATAACAACAACTTCTCCTTTTATTTTTTCAGACATATAGGAATAAGGTGAATTTCCAAAATCGAAACCATCTAATGCAATTCCATTACGTTCGGCACCTACCAAAAATCCTTGTTTTTTGTATTCGGTTGCTTCATCAATACTCGCAACCGGAATAATTTTATCAACTCCATAATGAAAAGCAGTACAAATTGCAGATGTGGCCCGAAGAATGTCAATGATCACTACGATTGCATCATCCTTATGATATACCGGATACAAATGAGGTGATAAACAAACATCAACTGTTAATTTTTTTTCCATATAAAAACCCCACTCTTTCGAGGGCAATGTCATATTAACAGGTAGCAATTGGTTTAACTTTGTTTGTTAGTAGTGCATTATAGAGGAAGAGTTCAAATATTTTTTCTTCTC
>Ga0156174_1102_pt1 | contig 38529 bp, 32 predicted proteins | sample RifCSPlowO2_12_FD_107827 | JGI IMG/M metagenome (GOLD analysis project Ga0156174, IMG submission 107827) | Bacteroidetes bacterium RIFCSPLOWO2_12_FULL_35_15
ACATTGCCCTTCAAAGGGGGACATAATCCTGTAAGCAATGAAATAGACGTCATTTTTATATTGCTTTTTTTGAAAAAAAATTACCCCTCGAAATGACACCAGCGCTGTCATTTCGAGCATTCTGCTTTGAAGCAGACACATCGAGATTGTGTTGGGCTAAATTTCGGAAATAATATATTTAGAATTGGTATAATTTTATTGAGATTTCTCTTCGAAATGACCTAGGATTAAAATTTGGCAGTGGATTTTTTTAAAATTTGAAAAGGCGCTAGAATCCTTCTTCCTTCCAGATATATTTTAGTGTAGAAGTGTTGTAATAAGCCAATTTAGTGTTCTTTTCTATCTTTATAACAAACTCATTAAACTTCTTAATTGCATCGCACTCTACAGGAATAAGGCTATTTCCGGCAATATCAATAAGTCCGAATTTTTCTTCGAGAGAAACAATACAAATTCCTTTATTAAAATCTTCGGCTTCATCGTATAAAAAATCAACCACTACTTTACCAATGTAACTAACAAAACCAAACTTATCGTTTTTTCTGACTTTTGCAAGACCTTCACAAAAGTTTGAAACAGCTTGAAAAGAATATGGAATTTGCAATTTCATTTTAATATCCACAAATCCCCATTTATCTTTTTTTAATACAGCAGCTAATCCTTCATTAAAAGGCTCTATCCGGTCAAAATCTTTTGTCGAAAATAATTTCCCCGATTTGTCAATCAAATTTTGTTTTTTATTCTTTTCTACAACGGCATATCCATTTTTAAATAACAAAGGACTGCCACTATAATCATATTCAACAGGTACAAACAAGGTTCCGCCTGTATCAGCAAAACCATAGTTGTGTTCTTTCACAACCATGATGGCTCCCTCAGAAAATTCACCGATCAGATCGAATTCACATGGTAATACAGTAGATCCATTTTTATTAATAATGCCAAATTTTTTCAATGATTTTACTTTCGCTAAACCATTCTTAAAATTATCAACCCAGTCATATTTATTAGCAATAACAATTTTCCCTGATCTATCTATAAAACCACTTTGTCCGCCAAACTCGACAGAAGCATATCCTTCAGAAAAATCGCCTGCTTTTGAAAAATTAATTGGAATAGTCAACTTGCCTGTTTCATCAATATAACCGTATTTATCTTTAATCCCCACCGAAGCGAGTCCTTCAGAATATTCTGCAATTTCATCATATTCAAATTTGCTTATCAGTTTTCCGATCTTATTGATAACACCATAGTTCTCATTCTGCTGAACAATAGAAAAGCCATTTTTAAAAGCTTCAACTTGCTCATAAACAAAAGGGATAACTAATTTTCCGGATTTATCAATAAATCCCGATTTACCATTTAGCCCACATTCAGAAAGTCCTTCAGAAAAATCCCCCACCCAGTCATAAATACAAGGAATAGAAATACGACCTAACGTATCCGCAAAGCCCCATTTTCCTAATTCACGGACAGGAAATAATTGTTTTGGTGATAATTCAAGATCCTGAGTGATCGTTTCCGGAAAAGGGAAATCCGGAAATTCATTTCTGAATTTATTTATTGTTTCAATCTTATAATCTGCTGTGTAAATTGAATAGATGGTATTCCAGGCCGTTTCAACATTCCGGTTACTTGGATATTTTTTGATAAAATCATGATATTCTTTGATCGTTCCATGAATCGTAGTTAACTCATAAATTGCATTTTGTGCTTCAGTTATAAATGGACTATCAGGTTCCTTTATAAGGAATTGTTCAAATTCTGATATGGTATTATTTTCTGTTAAATAATGAAAAAGAGTTACAGAATAACGGATTTGAGCTTCCGGTATCTCCCTGGCAAATGGATAGGTTTCAATAAATATTTTATAGGCAACAGGAGTATCTTTTTTTTTAGCATCCAAAAATGCCATGCTATTACGTAAATCAATAGCATCAAAGCATTGAGGAGCAGAAATATAATAATCAATAAATTTATTTAATTCATCGATCGTGTTTTTGCTTTTATAAATTTCGAATGCTTTTTCATTTATCATTTTTTGCAAAGAGTCAATTGCCTTTTCAGAAATAGGATACGACAAATAAAGGGCTTTTTTTTTGACGGAAATTAATTGAAAAGCATTTGCCGATTTGATACAATATTTATAAGCACTATCAATATTAGAAAAGGGATTATCTGACCTATAATAAATAACACTCAATCCGTAGGAAGCGGCCGCTGTTTCGCTCTTCAACGATTTCTCAAACAGGTGCTTTGCTTCAAAATAATTATACACATGAAGAGCTTCGAACGCTTTTGACAATTTAGTTGCATTGACAGTATTAACAAAAAAAATTATACTAAAAATTAAAAGTGTTTTTAATCCGGACATACGGGAAGCAAATTTTTAGTAAAATTAACAATAGTTTTGAATGTTATTGATGGACGTATTTTTCACATTTTTATTTTATCTGTCTTTTTTTATTTAACAAGTATCGTTAAATCAAAAAAAAGTAAAAATTTTATTTGTAATTTAAGAATGTACGAAAAAAACGAATGTAATTTTTGCATTGTACATAAAAAACATTTAAAATGAAAGCAATTTCATCACACAGTCGCAAAGGCGCTCAGGCAGATGCAGACAAAGGTATTTAAAGGCTGGAAAATAAAACAAAATAAATTATTGGGTTTGGCCAAATTTTGTATATTTGTAATCGGATAAAATATGTGTAAAAAAAATGAAAAAAATACTCCTGTTATCAGCATTAATTATTGTCACTCTCAATAGTGCTTTTGCTGGTATTATTATTTTGGAAGGTAAATACCAGGATAAAAATTTATTTATCCAAAACGGTTATGCTGGAAATGGCGTTGGTTTTTGTACCTACGAAGTAACTATTAATGGACAAACATCAACAGATGAAGTTAATTCAAGTGCCTTTGAAATTGATTTTACTGCTTTGCAAATAAAACCGGGTACACCTGTTATTGTTGAGATAAAACACAAAGATGATTGTCGCCCAAAAGTTCTTAACCCGGAAGCATTAAAACCAAGAGCTACTTTTGAAGTTGTAAATATCACTATCAATAAAGATGGATTGATCAATTGGTCAACAAAAAATGAAATGGGGTCCTTACCTTATGTTGTTGAGCAATACAGATGGAATAAATGGATTCCTGTTGGCGAAGTGCAAGGTGGAGGAAAAATGGATAATAACAAGTATTCATTTCAAACTATTGCTCATTCCGGTGAAAATAAATTTCGCATTAAGCAAGTCGGTTATGGTGATGTATCAAAAATTTCAACTAGTGTTACTTTTGTTTCTACCATTGGTCAACCTACTTTTACCTTAAATAAAAGTGCCGATAATATCCAGTTCTCCAGTGAAACCATGTATGAAGTTTTTGACTCCTACGGCAATATTATTAAACGCGGGTTTGGAAACGATTTGAAAATAAATAACCTTGAAAAGGGCAGTTATTATTTATGTTATGATAATATAATGACCGACTTTAAAAAGAAATAATTTTCGATTCATTAACGATCCTATTTAACTCACTTATTATCATTGCTGTAGCACCCCAAACTGTTAGGCCCTCTATTTCATAATAGGGGGTTTTTATTTTACTCCCACTGCTGTGAAGTATTGTTTTTTCAGATCTTATTTCATTGTTATCCAAAGCAAAAAGATCAACGGAGATAATTTTTTGAACCTCATGGTTATCAATAACAAAATCGGGTACCTGTCCGGTATATGCAATAAAAGGAGATACTAAAAAATTACTTGGCCGGATATAGAGATCCGTCAGTTTTCCTATTATTTCAACAGTATTTGTTTTAATTCCCACTTCTTCAGAAGCTTCACGCAAAGCTGTAAAACTTAAGAGCAGATCGCTTTCTTCATATTTCCCTCCTGGGAAAGAGACTTGTCCGCTATGTACACCTTCATAAACCGGCCGTTGAATAAGTATCGTATGGATGCTATTATTGAAAGGGAATAATAAAATTAATACTGCGCTTTTTTTTGCATTCGGATGTACAAGAAATTCCTCAGGAAACTGACGCCTGCTTGGAGCCATCAAAAGCTGGGCATCCTCACCCGGCAAGGGTTCTTTTAAACGTATTTTGATTTGTTCAATAAAGCGAACGAACATATTTTTTTGTCTTAAATTGGTATAAATATCCGAAAAATCATTGATTGTATAGGAAAATTCGAAACCATATTCCGGGACTCGCGTACAAGTTTGAACATTTATATACATATCCCCATGAACTCAGAACAAATACAAGAGGTGGTTCACTGGTTAAATCAACAGATCACCCATGCCAATGACGTAATTAACGAAGCTCATTTAACAAACAATTATGGTAGAGAAAACCAATACGAAGGAATGAGAGATGCTTTTATGAGATGCTTAAACAAAATTAATAATGCTTAATTTTATATGTTATTATTGCGCCACATTTATTGTTTGACCAGCTATTAAACGGACTCTGCCGGTCAATCCATTCATTTCTTTTATTGATGCCGTAGTGGTTCCAAACCTTTTTGCAATTTCAAAGATCGTATCTCCTTTTTCAATAGTATATTGTTTTTCATCTTTCGGAAATGCTGCTAAACCCCATTTTGTCTTCTTGATAACCAATTCTTCACATAATAATTTTCCATCTGCAAAAGAAATTAAATACTTTGGATTGACAGGAACACCTTTAAAACGCACTTCAAAATGCAAGTGAGAACCTGTCGAATGCCCTGTACTTCCACCTAATCCAATAAGCTCTCCCGCAGAAATTAATTGCCCCGGTTTAACTTTCAGTTTTGATAAATGAGCATAAACTGTTTCCAAACCATTGTAATGACGAATGATAACAACATTTCCAAATCCACCATAACGCTTAGCTATACGAACCATTCCATCAAATGCAGAAACCACTTTATCTCCTTTATTCAGATCAAAATCAATTCCCTTATGCTGAACACTATCGCGCCAACCAAAATTAGATGTTATCGTTCCATTAAATGGATTAATATAATTATTATGACCAAAAGCCTGTAAATTGAGTGTTACAGATGTATCTCCCTTTAATTTCAACATATCTTTTTCAGGAAATAAATTATTTATTTCCCAGCCGGTATAAAAATCAGCAGAAGGAAAAGAGGTAATATCCGATAAACCGGATACTTCTTTTTTACTATCAACACAAACCAAATTAGAAATAGCAGCATTAATATTATTTACCAGATCAAATGGAATTGTATCCATCTCGAATAAATAATCAACCAACAATGTAAGTTGCGCTTTATTCATTGATTGTATTGAATTAGTTTGAAGATTAAAAACGGGTTTAGGACTTTCAGGATTCAGGCTGTCTCCAATACCAGAATTTAATGGGTTAGCATTGGAAACCGAACAATAAAACACAATTGCATATAACACTAATAAAGTGCGTAAAACAGTCTTATGCTTCTTTCTTAACATGTTCATTGATCCAATATATTTATTTTGGGAATGCTAAATTAACAATTTTGATAGAAAAAGCAAATCCCATCAACAAAATATGCTGATGGGACATTGATAAATGTGAATACTTGGTTTTTAGTTTGTCCTTCCCGGATATACTTTCAAAGCTTTTTCTAAACAGATCATTGCATTTTTCAGATCAGATATATTTAAAACATAAGCTAAACGAACTTCATTTATTCCTGAACCCGGGGTAGAATAAAACCCTGTAGCAGGTGCTAGCATTACTGTTTGGTTTTCATATTCAAAAGATTCCAATAACCACTGACAAAATTTATCTGAATTATCAATTGGTAAACGAGCAATGCAATAAAATGCTCCACTGGGTTTCGGGCAAAATACACCTTCCATTTTATTTAGTGCTTCAATTAAAAAGTCTCTGCGGGCAACATATTCTTTTTGCACTTTTTCGAAATATTCTTTTGGTGTATTTAATGCAGCCTCTGCTCCTATTTGTCCGAATGTTGGCGGACTCAATCGTGCTTGTGCAAATTTCATAGCAGTTGCCATTACTTCTTTATTTTTAGAAATTAATGCACCGATACGTGCTCCACATGCACTATAACGCTTCGAAATGGAATCAAGCAATATTACATTATTATCAATTCCTTGTAAATGCATCACCGAAACATATTCTTTTCCATCATAACAAAATTCACGATATACTTCATCACTTAATAAATACAGATCGTATTTTATTACCAATTGTTTTAGTAACTCTAATTCTTCTCTGGAATATAAATATCCGGTAGGATTACCCGGATTGCAGATCATAATTCCTTTTGTTTTTGAAGTGATCAGCTTTTCGAATTCAGAAATTGGCGGCAATGCAAAACCTGTTTCGATAGTTGATTTCACAGGCACCACTTTCACATCGCTTGCACATGAAAATCCGTTGTAATTAGCATAAAACGGTTCAGGTATTATTATTTCATCTCCCGGATTAAAACAAGTCATCATTGCAATTTGAATAGCTTCCGAACCTCCGGTAGTAATTATTATTTCAGTTGGATCAATTGAAATATTAAAACTCTTGTAATATTCCGCCAACTTTTTTCGATACGATTCGATACCTGCAGAATGAGAATATTCCAACACTTTAATATCGGCATTTTTAATTGCATTCAGCATTACCTCAGGTGTTTCAATATCAGGCTGTCCAATATTAAGGTGATAAATTTTGCGACCTGATTTTTTTGCGGCTTCGGAAAAAGGAACCAATTTTCGAATTGGCGATGAAGGCATATTGCTGCCTTTTAGAGATACTTTGGGCATTGTTATTAATTTTAAAATTTGCCAAAGTTACTATTTAGAGATGAAATAGAGGAATAAAACTTATTTCTTTTTCTTCAGAACAACACCCTTAAAACGCAATACTGTTGGAGAGTTTTTTGCATTTGAAATGAGTGTAATTGTACGATCTTGTCGATCATATTTTTCATGAGTATCAAATTTCACCTTAATTGTGTATGTTTCGCCAGGTTCAATTGCGGAATAAACCTTTTCCATGGTAGTACAACCACATTCTACTTCGTAGCTTGAAATGACCAATGGTTTATCCCCGCTATTTTTCAGTTCGTATGAAACGGAAACAGTGTCTCCTTCAGTTACAAACCCAAATTTATAAACAGGGTTATTACATGTAATTTCCTGTGAAAAAACGCTGTTAACAATACTGATAAACAGTATTAATAAAGTTGGTTTAAGTGGCTTGATACAAAACATTCTTTAAGGATTTAATATGTCTTCATTAACAACAAATCCCCCCGAAAACTCGGGAGGATTTGAAGAGATACAAAGTAAAACAAAACAAAACAAAAAATTAGTGCTTTTGCTCAACAGGAGGAGCAGGAGCTGTAGTTCCTCCGGTAGGCGCAGGAGTTGGATCAGGCTTAACTGTTCCTACAATTTTAATAACTTTTGAAGGAGTGTCAGCATTTGAAGTCAATGTAACTTGTTTTTCAAAATGACCAACTCTATCAGTTGCGTAATGTACTTTTATTACACCGGATTTCCCTGGAGCGATTGGTTCTTTTGGCCAAACAGGAGTTGTACATCCGCATGAACCTACTGCATTTGAAATAATCAATGGTTCTTTACCGGTATTGGTAAATTTAAATTCTCTATCTCCATTTGCATTGTGTTCTATTGTTCCGTAATCAACAACTTCTGAATCGAACTTAAATTTTGGAGCATTTGGATTAACAGGGTTTGGTGTTGTTGTTTCTTGTGCTTTTGCTCCAATTGCAACACATAACATTAAACCGATTGAAAGGATGGTTTTTTTCATTATTTGATAATTTTTAGTTTATTTTTAGTTTATTAGTTTTTAGTGTTTTTCTAATGGGGTTGCACCATCATCCTTTTTCCCATTTGTTGGAAAAGCTTCTTCAACAACTGCAGGCTGAACAGTACCTTTTATTGTTAATATCTTCTCAGGTGTTTTTGCATTTGAATGAATAGTAACTGTTTTATTAAAATTTCCGGCACGTTTGGTATCATAAGTAACTTTAATAACCTGAATTTCACCCGGTTTAATTGGTATATTTTTTGGGTATGTTGGAACCGTACAACCACAAGAACCTTTTGCATCTGTGATAATCAATGGTTCTTTACCTGTATTTTTAAATTTGAATTCGTATGTACCATTGCCCCCGTATTCAATTGTTCCGAAATCATGTACATCCTTATCAAAGGTCATTTCTGAAAGACTAGCTGATGCTGCTGGAGTTGCAGCTGCATTTGCCGGAACAGGTTGTGCCCGGGAAATAAAAGAAGACAATGCAAAAATGCTTATTGTAAAAAACAATTTTTTCATACTTGATAATTTAATCATTATGTTATTTAAATTTCATCGAAAATAAACGCCAAAATCGTGCCAAAACCCCAAAAAAGGAAAATTAATTTTTAGTAGATTTGTGGTTCATTTTTGAAAAACGAAGAACGTAAATAATTATGGAAATTCCTAAAACCTACAATCCAAAAATTACCGAAGATAAGTGGTACGCCCATTGGCTCAAGCATAAATTCTTTCAATCAACCCCGGATGATCGTGAACCCTATACAATAGTTATACCACCACCAAATGTAACAGGTGTTCTTCATATGGGACACATGTTGAATAATACTATTCAGGATGTACTTATTCGCAGAGCAAGGATGCAAGGTAAAAATGCCTGCTGGGTGCCAGGCACTGACCATGCCTCAATTGCTACAGAAGCAAAAGTAGTTGCACTGTTGAAAGAAAAAGGAATCAATAAAACAGATCTGTCCCGTGAAGATTTTTTGAAACATGCCTGGGAGTGGAAAGAAAAATATGGAGGAATTATCCTTAAGCAATTAGAAAAACTAGGTGCTTCTTGTGATTGGGATCGTACACGATTTACAATGGAAGAGGATCTGAGTGAAGCTGTTATTGATGTATTTATCGACCTCTATACTAAAGGACACATTTACAGGGGAGTACGGATGGTTAATTGGGATCCACAAGGGTTAACAGCAGTTTCTGACGAAGAAGTAATTCATAAAGAAGTAAATTCAAAATTATATTATGTAAAATATAAAATTGAAGACCTCAGCCCAGCCCTCTCCAAAGGAGATGGAGATTGGATAACTATTGCAACCACCCGTCCGGAAACGATTTTAGGAGATACTGCAGTTTGTGTTAATCCTGATGATGAACGTTATACGCATCTTAAAGGGAAACATTGCATTATTCCAATGGTAAACCGTTCTGTTCCAATTATTTTTGATGAGTATGTAGATAAAGAATTTGGAACAGGAGCATTAAAAGTAACTCCGGCTCATGATATCAACGACTACAATTTAGGAGTAAAACATCAACTAGAGATAGTTGACACTATTGCAGCGGATGGAAAAATGAGTGAGGCTGCTCAGTTTTATATCGGAGAAGATCGTTTTACAGTTCGTAAAAAAATTGTGAAAGATCTGGAAGAAATGGGACAGATCGTGAAAGTGGAAGATATCAAAAACAAAGTTGGTTACAGCGAACGTACCAATGCTGTTATAGAACCAAAATTATCCCTGCAATGGTTTTTGAAAATGGATAAAATTTCAAAACCGGCTTTAGAGCATGTATTGAATGGCGAAATAAAATTAATTCCGGAAAAGTTTGTAAATACATACAAACATTGGATGGAAAACGTTCACGACTGGTGTATTAGTCGGCAATTATGGTGGGGACAACGTATTCCGGCCTGGTATGATAATAAATCAAATACCGTAGTTTGCAAAACCAAAGAAGAAGCATTTGAAAAATTAAAAAGTAAGAATTTAGAATTAAGAATTGAAGATATTCGCCAGGATGAAGATGTATTGGATACATGGTTCTCTTCCTGGCTATGGCCGATAAGCGTTTTTGATGGATTTAAAAATCCGGATGGCAAAGACATTAATTATTATTACCCGACCAATGATCTGGTAACAGCACCTGAAATTTTATTTTTCTGGGTTGCCCGTATGATCATTGCCGGTTATGAGTATCGCGGAGCAAAACCATTTACAAATGTTTATTTAACCGGAATTGTTCGTGATAAACAAGGCCGTAAAATGAGTAAATCACTTGGTAACTCCCCTGACCCAATTGAATTGATCGAAAAACATGGTGCCGATGGTGTTCGTGTAGGAATGTTATTGTGCTCCCCTGCAGGAAACGATCTACCTTTTGATGAAAGTATGTGTGAACAGGGACGAAATTTTTCAAATAAAATCTGGAATGCATTTAGATTAATAAATGGATGGGAAGTAGATCCGAACACAAAACAATCGGAAGGAAATAAAATAGCGATCCAATGGTTTGATGCAAAATTTAATGAGCAGCTGGAAATCATCAATGATCTTTATTCGAAATACCGAATGAGCGAAGCATTAATGACAACCTATAAATTGGTTTGGGATGATTTCTGCGCCTGGTATTTAGAGATGATCAAACCGGAATTTGTGGATGGAAAATCATTGCCGATTGACAAAGAAACGTATGATGCAACTATCATTTTCTTTGAAAAAATATTGAAAGTGTTGCATCCGTTCATGCCTTTTATTACCGAAGAAATCTGGCACCTGATAGCGGAACGAAATGAGAAGGATTGTATCATTGTTGCAGAATGGCCTAAAACAAAAACTGAGAATATTGAAATCATAAAACACTTCGAAATAGTAATGGAAGTGATTACTAATATCAGAAACATCCGTAAACAAAAAAACATTTCTCCAAAAGAAAAATTACAAGTATTTGAGAAAGTAAATCAAGGAGAAATAATAAAAACATACGATCCACTCATTATCAAACTTTGTAATTTAAGCAGCTTTGAATATGTAACAACAAAAGTTGATGGCGCAATTTCTTTTTTATTGAAGCATGCTGAATTTTATGTTCCTCTTTTACAAAACATAGATGTTGAGGCAGAGAAAGAACGTTTGAAAAAAGAACTGGACTATACTATCGGATTCTTAAAATCGGTTCAAACAAAATTAGCGAACGAAAAATTTGTTGCCAATGCAAAACCGGAGATGGTAGAAAATGAAAAGAAAAAACAAGCTGATGCTGAAGTAAAGATCAAAGCGATCGAAGAACAGTTGGCAGGATTAAGCTAGATCAGATTTGTGTTATGCAAGAAAAATAAATATGTTGGGCAAAACCTGTAAATTTAATTGCAAAAAAATAATTACAGAAAACGATTTATTATTTAGCCGAATGAAAATAATCGCAGTATTTTGGTTGGTATTGCTACCTCTGTCATCGATGAGTCAACTTATCATCTTTAATGATACTGTTACCTCTAAATCAGGATTTGTTGACAGTACCGGGAAACAGGTCATTCCTTGTATTTATGACGGAACAACCGGGTTCAGGAATGGAATTGCACTTTGCAACAAAGATGGTAAGTATTATACTATAAATATAAAAGGACAACAAGTCGGTACATTTCCAGGAAGTACAATTCAGGAATCCGGATCAGGAAAAGCATACTATTCTTTGGATCCCGACAAAAAATGTTTTTTTTTCTTTGATGTAAGCGGTAAGGAGACTTCAAAATATAATTATGATCACTATGATCAATGGGGCTTAGCCGTTGATAAAAATGTATTTGTGATCACAAAAAATGAAAAAATTGGAATAATTTCAGATGAAGGCCAACTATACGTGCCTATTGAATACAAAGTTGTTTCGGATTATAACTCCACTTTTAGCTGGGATGGTCAGCTTTATTTTCAGGACAGTACTTGTTTTCTTCTTTCAAAAAACGGCAAGCATGGTTTAATAAGCATGTACGGAAAAATATTAATTCCGTTTGATTTTGATACAATTATCAGTTATGCTTTGGATGAGCATAAAAACCTGATTTATACAGCCCTGAAAAAGGATGGAATGGTGATGGTGTTAAATTCCAAACTTGAAAAAATAAATGCCGACTACGATGATTTTTACGGCTATTTCAGCTATTACGATAAAAGCAAGGTAGTGCTTATAAAAAATAATCGCCCCCTTCTTTTCGACTGTTATAAAAACGCAGTTGTTGACTCGTTTCCATCTAAAATAATTGTTAAGAGTACAGAAAATCAAATGACCGAACTTTATGATTCACTTGGCGATTTTCTGGAAACAAAAAATATACCTGTTACAACAGAAAGAGTGGTGATTGAAAAACACTTATTTGTGAACTATAAAGAGAAAGGCATGCTTATAAGCAATAAAGGCGAGATCCTGTTTCCTCTTTCGGATGTAGGTTCAATTACCCCGCTTAATTTAAAAAACAAAATCTATTATGTAGTCATGCAACGTGGAGGAAGTTACTACGCTTTATTCGGTCCTGATCATAAGCAGCTGACACCTTATCAATTCAGTACTATTGAAGTCCGGGACAAGGGCTTTTATGCAGAAAAAGATTCCAAGTACTTTTATGAAATAAGTCCGGCAGGTGTAATAAAGAAGAATTAATACAAAAAACTTTATAAAAATATCCGGGAGAAAACCGGCAAAGTGCTACCTAAACGAAACTAATAATTTTACATCATTTTCAAGATTAAATTTTAAGCGATAGAATAAATGAAATACAAATTCCTATTCTTTCTTTTACTATTTGCTTTAATTTTCTCTTCCTGGAGGAATTACAATTCGGGCAATCAATACAATCGGCTCTTGCAAAAAGGAAAAGAAGCACTCTCCTTTTGCAAGAGCAATAAATACAATACTGATTTTTGTATTTTGATTGATATGAGTTTGCCATCAGGAAAGAACAGAGCTTTTTTATGGGATTTTAAAAACGATAGCATCCTTACATCAGCGCTCTGTGCACATGGTTGCGGGTCAAATCCCTGGCAATCAACCGACACAAAAGAAAAACCAGTATTCAGTAATACTCCAGATAGTCATTGCACTTCACTTGGGAAATACAAAGTAGGAAAACGAGGCTGTAGTATTTATGGAATAAAAGTGAATTATTTACTTTATGGATTGGAAAACACAAACAGCAATGCTATAAAAAGAGAAATAGTTTTCCATTCGTGGGAAGAGGTTAGCGAAAAGGAAGTTTATCCAATTGGTACTCCCGAAGGATGGGGCTGTCCGGCTGTAGCAAATTCATTTATGAAGACAGTTGATCCTAAGCTCAGAAACTCTGCGGCTCCAGTTTTGTTATGGATCTTTAAATAAAATAGTATGAAGAAATCGATTACGGAATTAATACATTATTTAGCATTTTTAATGCTTCCACTAGTGATTTCTTCCTGTGGAATGCTTGGTATTCATTTTAATGTACATAATCCCAAAAAAGCGGGAGTGTATCCAAAAGAAACAAAGCAAATTACTTTATTAGGCCGCAACAGCAAATACAGAAGCTGTTTTGATGTTTACCACAATGAATTGAATGTAGAAGTTGTTCCTTCAAAAAAATTCATTTCCGGCAACGTTACGATCAAGGCAAAAGCTATGAATGATTTTGATACACTTCAAATCGATCTTTATAAAAATATGGAGATCAAAAATATTAAATCAAAAAATCAAAGTTTAACATATACACGGGAAGAGGGAGCTGTATTTGTGAAAATGCCAGGAAAAATAATATCCAACGAATTATTTGAAATTACAATCACTTACGAAGGAAATCCAATTTCAGCAAAACGGCCACCTTGGGATGGAGGATTTGTATGGAAAAAAGACAAAGAAGAAAACCCATGGATAGGTGTTACCTGTGAGACAGAAGGCTCCAGCTCCTGGTGGCCAAGTAAAGATATGATGTGTGATGAAGCCGATAGTACTGATGTGATTATTACCGTTCCAGGAAATTTAATGGCTGTAAGTAATGGTGTTTTAATTGACAGTGTGAATCAGAATGGGAAAAACACTTTTCACTGGCATATTTCTTATCCCATTAACAATTACAATGTTTCCTTGTATATAGGAAATTTGAAATTATTACATGACAACTATATCAGTGCAACCACAGGGGACACTATTCAATTAAATCATTATGTTTTACCCTATAACTATGAAAAAGCAAAACCTCATTTTCAGCAATTAAAAAAGTATTTAACTTTTTACGAAAAAATGTTTGGTGCTTATCCCTGGCAACGGGATGGGTTTAAACTGGTTGAATCGCCCTATGCAGGCATGGAACATCAGTCGGCAATAGCATACGGAAATGGATACAAAAATGATTATCCCGGAACCTTTGATTATATCATACTTCACGAAACAGCACATGAATGGTGGGGAAATAGTGTTACAGCGGCCGACCTTGCTGACGGCTGGATACACGAAGGATTTGCAAGTTATTGCGAAGCATTATATGTAGAATGTATATCCGGACATGCTGCATATTTGGATTATATGTATTGGCAAAGAATAAGTATTTTAAACAAACGCCCTGTTGTTCGGAAAAGAGATATCCGTTATTTTGATTATCACGATGGAGATATTTATAGTAAAGGTTCCTGGATTTTACATTCGCTCCGAACTTTGATCGCGGATGACCCCTTGTTTTTTGAAATTCTGAAAACATTTAGAGTGGAAAACAATCAAAAACAAGTATTTTCAGAAACATTTATTGCTTTAGTAAATAAAAAAACAGGGAAAGATTTCAATTGGTTTTTTAAACAATACTTATTCAAAAGAGAAGCCCCCATATTTGAATTTAGCTGGACAAACACAACTTTATATTACAGATGGCAGAATGTTGAAAATGATTTTGTGATGCTAATTGAAATAGAAGTACAAGGCAAAAAAATACAACTTACACCAACTTTAAAAATTCAGAAAATTGAATTACCAAATATTCATCCTCAGTTTTCTGACAATTCAGATAAATTGTATTATGGAGCAATAAGAAATAAAAAGCTCGAAAAAGAATTTGTTAATAATCATTAGAGAGTCAAACCTCTATATCATGAAAGAGTGAGGAAGATTTTTCGTATCACACTCATACAAATATTATAGTAACTTTACATAAATAAAAAAAAGAAAAATGGCAAATCGCAGAGAATTAAAAAGAAACATTAACCATTTATTGGGCGATGTAATTGAGGAATGTTATAATTCATTATTAAGTAATGAAGGTAAAAACGAAAAAGAAGTAGAAGCAATAGTTGATCAGGCGGTTGATTTAGCTGATGATTTGATCGCAAAAGTAAATGCTGCGAAAAAATTCAAAAAAAGAAGCGAAGTAAAAAAACAATTTTCGGATGTAAAAGAAAAACTGGGTGATAATGTGATTGAATTTGTTGAAAAACTAAATGCATTATAATATCAAAAATTAATGGATAGGCTGTCTTTAAAACAAGGACAGCCTATTTTTTTTATGCATACCTCATTATCTTATAAGTAACAAAACCTACAAATTCTTTCAGTAAAACATTCCAATCATTCATAGCAGAAACAGTAGGAATAATTAAAAAATCAAATTCAAATTTCCGTGGGCCGGCATATCTATCAGTACTGTAGGAGTCTGCATTAATTCCAACCTTTTTAAAACAAGCTAAAGATCTACGCATATGAAATGCGGAAGTGATCAGCAGAAAATCCCCATGTAACTTTTTATCCTCAATTATTTTTTTTGTAAATAAGGCGTTTTCTCTTGTATTATTTGATTCATTTTCAATGATCAGATCTTCTTCCGGAACACCCATTTTTAAAATATAGGGTTTTACCAAAGCTGCTTCTTTCATTTCGGGATGAGAAATACGGCCGGAGCCTCCTGTAAAAATTATTTTTTTAATGATGCCACGTTTGTACAAATCTATTGTTTGTATTAATCTGTCGACTCCTCTGAAAAACTGCACCCGGCCTAAACCTTCATCATTAACGCTCATGCCGCCTAAAACAATTCCATAATCGTAAGTTTTCATACTCTGATAACTTGTAGAAGGAATTTCCCATAAGCGGGCACATTCGTCAAAAATAAATCCATTTGTAAAAAATAAGGTCAGGCTCAGGGCCCAGCGCAAACATTTTTTTCTTCGCATTTCGTCTTTTGAGAAAAATGCAAAAAAAACAAAGGTTAGAATCCATATTAATGGAGTGATAAGAAAAGCAAGTATTTTAGAAAGTATAAAAAACATTAATATATCTTTTTAGAAAACCAAATGTACAAATTTTAGTAAGTATAGCTACCTTTGTACTATGCTTAAAAATGCATTTAAAATTTCGTTCGAACTTGTTTTAATTTCAATCCTGTTAATCCTTTTGATTTGGCACAACCTTGTTATGTATGGCATTTCGCAAGGAAAAGGACAATTGAGTATTGTCTGGAATGCGAAACCACTTGAAAATATTTTTAATGATGCATCCATTTCCGATTCTGTAAAACAAAAATTAAAACTTGTTTCAGAAATAAAACAGTTCGCAATTGATAGCCTGGGAATTAATCCAAGTGAAAATTATTCAACTTTTTATGATCAGACAAATCAACCAAAATTATTGACCATTTCGGCTTGTGAGGCATTTTCCTTTAAGGCAAAAGAATGGACATTCCCTTTTTTAGGAACAGTTTCTTATAAAGGTTTTTTTAATAAAGAAGAAGCAAAAAAAGAAATTGAAAAATTGAAAGAGCAAAATTATGATGTAGATGTGTATGTCCCTTCCGGATGGTCAACATTAGGTTGGTTTAAGGACCCAATACTTTCCAACATGTTGCGAAAAAGTGAAGGAGACCTTGCCAATCTTATTATTCATGAATTAACTCATGGAACATTGTATGTAAAAAACGATGTTACGTTCAATGAAAACCTGGCAAGTTTTATTGGAGATAAAGGAGCAGAACAATTTTTGATTCGAAAATTTGGTATCAATTCGAAAAGCTATATCGATTACGAACAAAGCAAAACGGATGAAAAAATATACAATGAGTACATTCTAAAAAGTGCAGCAAGATTGGATAGCTTATACCATCTTCTGGGAAGAGGCAATTCTGAAGAGGATACAAGGAGAGAAAAAAAAATATTAATCAATGAAATTGTGGTAGGGGTTTATAGATTACCATTATATAAAAAGCAACTTTATTTTAATTTTTCCCTTCAAGCTTTTTCAGAAGGCAATGCATTCTTTATGGCATTTACACGTTATGATTCACAATATGATCTATTTGAAAAAGAATACAAAGAAAAATACAACTCGAATCTCAAAAAATATTTGAATGCGATGAAAGAAAAATATCCTTCATTATAAAAGACCTCACCCCTTTCTCTCTCCGCACGGAGGGGGGCTAAACGTAAAAAAAAATTAAATTGACAATTATCCTTCAAACTTGAATAATCTTATTTAGTTCATTGATTGATGAATAAGACTTAAGAATATTTTTTTGTAGGTTTCAGAAATGGGAATGTGGGTATCCTTAATTAGAGTCTGTCCATAATGTAAAAACTAGCCACAGATTCGCAGATTAAAATTGAACTACTACACATTTTTTTGCCACAGATCATGCGGATTTTCGCGGATTATCCGCCAAAGGCGGATTCCTTTTTAATCTGCGAATCTGCTTCTAATTTTTTAGAGATCAAAACAAAAAAGAACAAGGCCCAACAAATTTCAAGGACCTGAATATACTGGTGAAGCAAAGTTATGACACGATTTCTTCCTGGGCAAAATAAGGTGTTTAAATAATTACAATTATAGTCTGTCCATAATGTAAAAACTAGCCACAGATTCGCAGATTAAAATTGAACTACTATACATTTTTTTGCCACAGATCATACTGATTTTCGCGGATTATCCGCCAAAGGCGGATTCCTTTTTTAATCTGCGAATCTGTGGCTTCTATTTTTTTTTAATTTAATCCCACTCTATGGATAGACACTAATTACAATACGATCACTTTCTATTGAAATATGCTGGAAAACTTTTTTTATTTATTTCTGCACTACAACTTTCCGATCCAGTTTGCTGTTATTCGTTTCAATTACCAATTGATAGATCCCATTCGCTAAATTACTCGAATCGTATTTCATACTATGTGACCCAGCAGTTTGGTTTCCATTAAACAAAACGACAACTTCACGTCCTGTTACATCAAACAATTTTATCCTTACCGGACCGGTTTCTAATATAGAATAATTTATTATTGTATAATTACCAAAGGGGTTTGGATAATTACTAATAGAAATTTGAGCTGAATTAGATTCTGCAATACCAACAGGCAGTGCAGGGCTTATTGTTAAACTATCCACATACAAAACAGAATTTCCATGAGGATTTGAGCCCCCTTGAAAAGGCAATAACAGAATTGTTGCACTATCAGGTGTACCAGTATAACCACCATTATAATAAATTGTTGTACTGAATGGAGTATATGAATTTACAGTTGCAAAATTTTGAAAAAAGCCTCCACCAACTTGTACTCCTGATTCAAACATAAGGATCCCAATTGTAAGTGTATCATTGTTTTGGGGTAAAAATTTAAAATACCCATTAAACGCTGAATTCCGTTCGGAAACAGGAAATCCCGGCAAAGGCCCATTTTGCCCTTGTGGTCCGGAAAGCATATAACCCATACCTATTCCGTTAGGAGTAATCACATTTTCAATACGTGCAGCAAAAGTTCCTGAATATTTATCAGTAGTTTTTGTAACAGGTAAAGTTGCGTTGGTCAATAAACCTGCATTTGAAGTAAACCAATCATCCGGTTCTTCATCCGGAAAGGTAAGCCAACTTTCAAATCCGCCATTGGGAACCCCAACACTTGTATTTGTAAAATGAACATCATCAATGATCATGTATCCGCCAACGAATGATTTGTTGGGATCCGTTGAGGTAAAACCTATTATTACTGAATCCGGTGTTAGTCCGGAAGTATAATTTACCTGAAAAGCCTTTCGTACAAAGGACGAAGGGTTACTTCCTGTAATATAATACATATCCTGACTAATAAAAGCTCCGTTATTTTTAAACATAAATAAAACCCAAGCAGAATCACCAGCAGGCAGATCATATTTAAAGTTTGCAACTAATGAATCCGGGCGATCTGCAAATGGAATACCACCAGTAAAATCTCCTGCCCCTTGCGGTGGATTACCATAAATAATAGCTCCCGGAGAATTGAGATTTTGTCGTTCAAAACGAATAGCCGAAAGGCCTTCGGTAGCAGGAGTTACTTTAGTAACAAGTCCGATAGGTTGCCATCCAACAGGAAGTACTGTGTTAGTTAAAGTCCAATTTTCAAAATCAGGATTTGGAATTTGGGCAAATGAATAAAATGAACTTAACATTATAATTAGTACGTAAATGTATTTTTTCATGTGAAGATTTTTTTGAATTTAAAGCAACTAATATACAACGAATCCACAAATCACACAATGAGTAAGTGCATTTGGTATAATAGGCATGTATCATTATATTTGTAGCTATTCTCAAAACGAACCCAGATATTGTTCATATGTTAAAAGCAGAACCTTACAAAGCAAAAAATAAAATCAGGATTGTTACAGCAGCTTCTTTATTCGATGGGCATGATGCTGCCATCAACATTATGCGAAGAATTATTCAAAGCAGTGGTGCGGAAGTAATTCATCTTGGTCATGACAGAAGTGTTGAGGAAATAGTAAACTGTGCCATACAGGAAGATGCCAATGCAATTGCCCTCACATCCTATCAGGGAGGACACATGGAATTTTTGAAATATATGTATGACCTGCTAAAAGAAAAAGATTGCGCACATATAAAAATTTTTGCAGGTGGTGGTGGAACAATTCTTCCAATAGAAATTGAAGAACTTCAGAACTATGGCATTACGCGTATTTATGCTCCGGATGATGGGCGCTCAATGGGCCTGCAAGGCATGATCAATGATATGCTTGAAAAATGCGACTACCCGACAGGTGCGAATCTGAATGGAGAAGTAAAAAATTTAAAGAACAAAGATGTAAGATCAATTGCCCGATTAATATCTGCTGCAGAAAATTTTCCGGAACAGTTTGCAAAATTCAGCACAGATATTACAAAGGAAATAAAAACAAAAATTACGCCTGTGCTTGGTATTACCGGAACCGGTGGTGCCGGAAAATCAAGCCTGGTAGATGAATTGGTACGAAGATTTTTAATAGATTTTAAAGATAAAACGATCGCAATAATTTCTGTTGACCCTTCGAAACGTAAAACCGGTGGAGCATTGCTTGGTGATAGAATCCGAATGAATGCCATACGTAACGAGCGAGTGTATATGCGTTCATTAGCAACCCGTCAAAGCAATTTAGCATTATCAAAATATGTTAAAGAAGCAGTTGAAATTGTTAAAGCAGCAAATTATGATCTGATCATTCTGGAAACATCCGGCATCGGACAAAGTGATACTGAAATTACAGAACATTGTAATATGAGTTTGTATGTGATGACACCTGAATATGGTGCAGCTACACAACTTGAAAAAATCGACATGTTGGATTTTGCGGATGTCATCGCATTGAATAAATTTGATAAACGGGGAGCATTAGATGCTTTGCGCGATGTAAAAAAACAATATAAACGCAATCATAATTTATTTGATCTGGATGATGAAAATGTTCCTGTTTATGGAACAATTGCATCCCAATTCAATGATCCCGGAATGAATAAATTATACAAAGTTGTTGTAAATAAATTAGCGGAAAAAACAGGTGCTGATCTAAAATCAAACTTTGTAGTGACGGATGAAATGAGTGAGAAAATCTACATCATTCCACCTCATCGCACCCGTTATTTGGCTGAAATAGCTGAGAACAACCGCAATTATGACAAATGGGTAAATGCACAAAAAGATATTGCGCAAACTTTATATTCCATTGTTAAAACGATGCAATCGGTATCCGGTGTCATTCTGAACCCTTCTTCAGGCTCAGGGCTGGCTGTGAAGAATCTTGACACAATTGTAGAAGAGATTCTTCGTTCCACTCAGAATGACAAAAAAGATTTTATCAAAATACTTTCAGCCGAATACGATCGAGTAAGATTAGCTTTTGACGGTCATAATAAAAAAATCATTGAGGGCTGGGCAGAAAAAGTGCAACAATACAAAAATGAATTCTTTGTTTTTAAAGTGCGAGATAAAGAATTAAAAATTCAAACCCATTACGAATCGCTTTCTCACAGCCAGATCCCAAAAATTTCAACACCACGTTATGAAGCATGGGGAGATATTTTAAAATGGAATTTACAGGAAAATGTACCGGGAGAGTTTCCATTCACAGCTGGGGTGTTTCCATTCAAACGGGAAGGAGAAGATCCAACACGTATGTTTGCCGGGGAAGGCGGACCGGAAAGAACTAACAGAAGATTTCATTATGTAAGTTTAGGAATGCCTGCACACCGATTGAGTACAGCATTTGACAGTGTTACATTGTATGGGCAAGATCCTGCCATTCGCCCTGATATTTATGGGAAAATAGGTAATTCAGGAGTTTCTATCTGTTGTCTGGATGATGCAAAAAAACTATATAGCGGGTTTAATTTAGCGGATCCGAAAACATCTGTATCAATGACCATTAATGGCCCGGCAGCAATCATGACAGGCTTTTTTATGAATGCAGCCATTGACCAACAGTGTGAATTTTACATCAGACAAAATGGTTTAGAAAAACAAGTTGAATCTGACATACAGCAAATTTACAAATCCAAAAATGTTGCCCGACCGAAATACCAGGGAGAACTTCCAAAAGGGAATGACGGTTTAGGATTAATGTTATTAGGTGTTACCGGAGATCAGGTATTACCAAAAGAGGTATATGAAAAAATAAAATGCGAAACAATTGCAGCGGTTCGGGGCACTGTACAAGCTGATATTTTAAAAGAAGATCAGGCACAGAACACTTGTATTTTTTCAACCGAATTTGCATTGCGTTTGATGGGAGATATGCAGGAATATTTCATAAACAATAATATCCGTAATTTTTATTCAGTTTCCATTTCCGGTTATCATATCGCGGAAGCAGGTGCCAATCCTATCACACAGCTTGCATTAACATTATCGAACGGCTTCACGTATGTGGAATATTATGCAAGCCGGGGAATGGATATAAATAAATTTGCTCCGAATTTATCCTTCTTCTTCAGTAACGGAATCGACCCTGAATATTCGGTAATAGGCCGTGTTTCACGCAGAATATGGGCAAAAGCAATGAAAATAAAATACAATGCGAATGAACGTTCGCAAATGTTAAAATATCACATTCAAACTTCAGGTCGTTCATTGCATGCACAGGAAATTGATTTTAATGACATTCGGACCACCTTACAAGCTTTGTATGCGATTTACGATAATTGCAATTCATTGCATACAAATGCATACGATGAAGCCATTACGACCCCTACTGAAGAATCGGTTCGAAGGGCAATGGCAATTCAATTAATAATAAATCGCGAATTAGGCTTAGCAAAAAATGAAAATCCACTACAAGGCTCTTTCATCATTGAAGAATTAACCGACCTCGTTGAAGAGGCTGTATTGTTGGAATTTGAACGAATCAATGAACGCGGAGGAGTTTTAGGTGCTATGGAAACAATGTACCAACGTGGAAAAATACAAGAAGAAAGTTTGTATTATGAAACCTTAAAACATAGCGGTGAATATCCTATCATTGGTGTAAATACCTTCTTATCATCTACAGGTTCCCCTACCATGCGACCGCAAGAAGTAATCAGGGCAACAGAAGAAGAAAAACAATATCAAATTACAATGTTAAAGGAGTTACAGAAAGGCAATGAAGATAAATCAGCTCAACTGTTGCGAGATATACAAACACTCGCAATTCAAAACAAAAATATTTTCGAAGGCCTTATGGAAACTTCAAAATATTGTTCTTTAGGGCAAATAACAAATGCATTGTTTGAAGTTGGCGGACAGTATAGGAGAAATATGTAAAAATTACTATATTTGTTATGATACATTAAACCTTTTGAAAAAACAATTGTCAACTTTACATAAATTAAAACTCAAAAAACAGAACCATGAAAAAAATAATTTTGATCTCTGCTTTTCTAATTTCCGGAATGGTAATTAATGCTCAAAACGCAAACCAAACAAGAACAGCTTCTGATACAAGAAAAGATCAAACAGAAAATCCTGAAGCAAGAGCCAAAATCAATACTGAAAAAATGACTGAGAAATTGGGCCTTTCTACAGATCAACAAGCAAAAGTGCAACTAATTAACCTGGAAAACGCAAAGGCTTTAAAAGCTAATCGTGAAAAATTCATTAACGATGAAAAACAATTTGAAACTGAAAAAAGAAAAATTCTTGAAAAATGGAATTCTGATTTAACACCTATTTTCAATGCTCAGCAATTAAAAACATGGGAAGCATTTGTAGCGGAAAAAAAAGCTGATACAAGCAAGAAAAAAGCAAGTCCAAAAGTAGCTGATCACACTAATTAATTTATTATTATTTTAATTAAACTCCCGGTTCGAAAAAATCGGGAGTTTTTATTTTAAAATGTTTGAAGAATCCAGTTTCATACATTGATATTCACACCCATCATGGTTTTGAAAATGATGTTCTTTATTTATTAAACCTCCCTGTTGATTTTCAAACGATACCAATTGATAAATTTTTCACAACAGGAGTACACCCTTGGTTTATTACAAAAAAAAATGTAAAGGCTCAACTTGATCTGATCAACAAATTAATTCCAAACAAAAACATGTTAGCTATTGGGGAATGCGGCCTTGATAAATTAATTGATGTTCCATACAGCTCTCAGGAACGTATTTTTATTGAACAACTAAAAATAGCTGAAGAAAATAAAAAGCCGGTAATTATTCATTGTGTAAAGGCTTTTGATGAGGTGATCAAAATAAAAAAAGAAATGAAACTTTCGGTTCCTCTGATTTTTCATGGCTTTAATAACAATAAACAAATTGCAAACCAACTACTTAAAAACGGATTTTACATATCGCTTGGGAAAGCATTATTAAAAAACAATTCCAATGCATCAAAAATTATTTCAATAATTCCTCTTGAAAAATTATTTTTAGAAACCGATGATGCGGACATTTCAATTAAAACTATATTTACAGCAGCAGCAAGATATTTGCAGATCGATACAGAAGTATTAAAAGAACAGATTTACATTAATTTTAAAAAAGTTTTTAAACATGAGTGATTTACAATGGTTATCTAGAACAGAGTTGCTGATTGGAAAAGAAAAACTCATGAAGCTTCAAAATTCTCATGTACTAATTGTTGGTATGGGTGGAGTAGGATCGTATGCCGCTGAATTTATTTGTCGCTCCGGTATTGGAACAATGACCATTGTTGATGGAGATATTGTTGACCCTACTAACAGAAACAGGCAATTACCCGCACTTTCAACAACACATGGTTTTCCGAAAGCTGATGTGATGGCTGAACGATTACTTGCGATCAACCCCGATCTGAATTTACAAGTGATAAAAGAATTTATCACTTCTGATAGAGCAGAAGAAATTCTTTCCAACAAGTTTGATTACGTAATAGATGCAATTGATAGCATCACCCCAAAAATTACTTTTATAAAAACAGCTTTTGAACGAAAATTACAAATCGTTAGTTCGATGGGAGCAGGTGCAAAACTAGATCCAACCCAGCTTAAAGTAGTTGACATTTCTGAAACATATAATTGTCCTTTTGCTCAATACATCAGAAAACGATTACGGGAATTTAATATTAACTCTGGAATTAAAACCGTTTTTTCACCTGAAATGCCAATTAAAGAATCATTGATGATGACAGATGGAAGCAATTTTAAAAAATCAGCTTATGGAACCATTTCATATTTACCGGCTGCATTTGGCGGAGTTTGTGCATCAGTAGTTATAAGGGATCTGATTGAAAAATAATATTTTAATTCAGGATGTTACTAATTATTCAGGACACTTATTGATTCGAAATAGCAACATCTTTTTTTAATTTTTCTATATCAAATGTATTCAGCAGTTTCAAAATATTCGGGAACCATGTTTCATGATACCCAAATCGAGGGTCAAGAAATTCATTAATTGCCTGTTCTTTTGTCCAGCCACAAAATGTCATCCTGTATGCTGCAACGATACAACCTGTTCTGTCTGAACCATGCTTACAATGCACAAGCACTTTTTTAGATGATCTTTTTATTGTTTTTAAAGCATCAACCATATCGTCATACGAAATTTTCGCGGCTCTCATTGGTAAATGAATAAGTTCCATGTTTGTTCCCTTTATTTCAGCCTCGTCATTTTTAAAATTTCTTACATTTAGAACTGTTCCAATTCCTAAATTCTGTAGTTCAATCATTCCCTTCGAATCAGGCTGTTCCGAACGGTACAAATGCGCATCCACTTTATAAAGGTTGCTGAACCCTGAAATTTCAATTTTTTGAGATAAAGTGGATCCTGTATTATCAGAGGTTACTTTTGTTACATGACAAGCAGACAAAAAAAATATAACCAATAAATTAAATACAATTTTTATATTTTTTTTCATGTTTTGAAATTACCAGCCTTGTTTACAAAACTAATTATATTATAGCTGCAAATCAACAAAAATGCTTATTTCTGGAAATTTGTAAACGTATTTTTAGTCAAAATAAGAACTTATTAACTCTGGCAACCAAATCTAAACTCATCCGTACAAGAAAGCAAATGACCCGATTAATCAAAAAAATAGCACACTTCAGGATTCAATCCATCAATGATCTTCAGATTTTATTATTTTGGATCACACTTTCATGTTCTTTTATTGCTTCTCTTGTTTTCATTATTCTTTAAGATTGAATTTCGAAAAAAAATCTGTTTGAATATTCAGGCAGCTACAATTATTTTATTTTTGAATCTGAAAAAGTTTTCATTCTCTCCTTTTAAAAAGTCATAACCTCTATTTATCATTACCCTTCTGAATATCTGAACCATTTCAATAAATATAAATAGCACTCTTTTTTCAATTGCCAATTAAATACCCCAATTATCTTTATTTAAAATTCTTACAATGTCTTTCTTTAAAAAAAATTTACATTATTCAAATTTATGTATCTTTAGACTAAATAAAAATAGTCTGATTATGTCGTCTGTAATTACTACCTATATTAACAATAACGAGTCAAGAGCAAAAGCAATAAATCAATTTTGTGCATTTACCATGTTGTTTGCTTCACCTTATATTTTTATTTTATATCAATTCGGACATACTTTTTCTGTCTTCATAATGGCAATATTAATTTTATTATTTTATTCCTGCATACTTCTAAATAAAACCCATCGAACGGAAATAGCCAAAATAGTACTGATTTTCACCACCAACTTTTCTGTGCTCTATTTTGATATTCTTTTGGGTTTTAATTCAGGTATTCATTTGTACCTGTTCACCGCTCCACTCATTGTCTATCTATTGTTTGATTATAACGAAAAACGCAACGTTCTTCTTTCTTTATCGAGTTACCTTCTTAATTTCATTTTCATTTTTACCGTTTACAAATTTAATTGGATAAAAGAAACTGAAATTGATCCTGATGCAATAAGTTATTTATATGCCATTAATCTTACTTTCAGTTTAATTTTAAGTTTTATCCTGATCGTTTATTTTGCATTCATCAACAGTTCTCATAACACACTATTAACTGATATCAATTCGAAACTCGAAGCAAAAAAAACAGAGCTGGAATCAAAAATTGAAGAAAAGAATAAAACTCAAAATGACTTATTAAAAACATTAAAAGAAAAAGACATTTTAATGGCAGAGGTTCACCATCGGGTTAAAAACAACTTAGCTTTTATTTCGGGTTTATTACAATTACAAAATTTTTATATTAAAGATGAAAAAGCCTCCTCTGTTATCCAGGAATCATTTTACCGTATCAAATCCATTTCCATATTGCACGAAAAATTTTATGAAAGCAATAACCTTGAAAAAATAGATATACAATCTTATATAAATGAACTCCTTGTTTTTTTAAAACTATCATTTTCTCATGAAAAAAAGGAAATAATTTTCCATGCCAATATCGATCACATCCCTCTCAATTTATCACAGTCGATGCCATTTTCATTATTATTAAATGAACTTATTACCAATTCTTTTAAACATGCATTTAAAGAGAGCAATGATGGAAATATTTATATTTCACTTACAAAAGCAAATCCTGGTTTTGAATTTACCTATAAAGACGATGGAGTTGGTTTTGATCTCAGTCTTGTTACCAAAGATAAAAGTCTTGGATTAAACCTGATAAATACATTTACTCAGCAATTAAGAGGCTCCTCACAATTTAGCTCAGAAAAAAACAAGGGAATGTGTTTTACTTCAACTCTTCATTTTGATTAAACCTATGAAAAAAATATTAGTAGTGGAAGATGATCTGTTATTGAGTATGCTTAATAAAAAGCACTTGCAACTTATGGGGCATACTGTTGTAAATGCCGTGACTAATGGTAAAGATGCCATTGAATCGGTAAAAAGGGACAAGCCCGACCTTATATTGATGGATATACGACTAAAAGGTGATATGGATGGAATTGAAACCATGGTGGAGATTTCAAAATTTTCGAATATCCCGGTTATTTACCTTACAGGAAATTCCAATGAAGATTGTAAAGTGCGTGCAAGTAAAACCAATTTGTTAGCCTTTTGCATAAAACCTGTGCATCTGGAAGAATTACAGCAAATTATTTCCAATTCTTAAAAAATTAGTAAAATTTTTTGTCAATAAAGGCGGGCTTTTCGCTACCCTTATACGGGGCAAGTCAGAAGTTTTTTCACACACAGGTAATAAAAACTCTTTTGAGATTCAATTAAAGGAAAATCCCTTTAGGGGCTAAGATGAAGCGTTGGGAAAGTGGGGAGGTCTTAGTAATTTGTTGCATCTAAGCGCTGCTTACACAAAAAATAAAATCTTGAAAAAATGAAAAATTATTGGATCATATTTTTTTTCTCATATCTTATTCTTCATGTATAATTACTGATAAAACAATTTAAAGTCTCCATATTTCTTCGAACAGCCTGTTTCAAAGCTCTGTTTTCAACATTATAGAGTTCAGCAAGATGAACATCCAACATTACCTTATGTCCTCGTAAATAATAAATTTGATTTAATATTACCTCTTTAGGAATTGTTAGGGCTGTTTCTTTTTTAGCCATCGTTTTATTGTCTTTTCTGAGGCCGACCTCTACTTTGGAGATAAGCAATTCTTTAAATTTTATTTGGTCATACCAGTTAACGTAGCTTGTCATAATTAAAAACTATTTATTGTTGGGCATAGCGTCCCGCTATGTCTTTTTTAACAAGGCTTCCAGCCTTAATAAGGGCATGTTAATTTTAGTCAATGATTTTTCAAAAATACGGCAAGATGCCGGTTAAACAAAGCGTAGCGGGACGCAACGCTTAACAGAGCTTACCGACCTCTACTTTGGAGATAAGCAATTCTTTAAATTTTATTTGGTCATACCAGTTAACGTAGCTTTTCATAATTAAAAACTATTTACTGTTGGGCATAGCGTCCCGCTATGTCCTTTTTAACAAGGCTTCCAGCCTTAACAAGGGCATGTTAATTTTAGTCAATGTTTTTCAAAAATACGGCAAGATGCCGGTTAAACAAAGCGTAGCGGGACGCAACGCTTAACAAAAGGGAAAGACAATTTTGCAACAACAGGAAAACATCCCCCTGCCTCACGCAAGCATACACTCCCCCCTTCTCTAACACACCAACCAAGCACAAGGGGGACATTGCTAAATATCAAAACACACGCGTTAGGGATTCCTTCGACAAGCTCAGGATAAAATCCGCGGAAATCCTTTTGTGAGGAACGAACAAAAGATTGCAGCGAAAACATGAATTTAATTTGTTGGTGATAAAACTAACAAAGGCGCTATTTTGCAACGACAGGAAAACATCCCCCTGCATCACACAGGCAAACACGCCCCCCTTCTCTAACACACCAACCAAAGCACAAGGGGGACATTGCTAAATATGAAAACACATGCGTTAGGATAAGAGCGGAGACATTAATATCAATAGAATCGGGTGTTTATTTCTTTAGCCCCGATTGTAATGAAAAGCCCGCAGCGCAGCGAGGACTTGTAATGTAAAGCGGGTGAATGATTCAAACGAAGCGAAATGCTTGTGCTCCAAATTTTAATACTTCCATATCAACTAAGCATCATCCCTGTTCAGCATCGCCATCCGAAACATCTGCTGCACTTCAATGGAAATGAAATCAAACTCTTCTGTCACCTTCCCAATTAATTTGTAACATCCGGGGCCCTGAAATGAATAGGCTTTTGCGGAAGGCGGAAAATGTACGGTATCTACCCAAAAGCCATCCATATCGAGGAAGGTGCCAAAATACATACGTTCCCCTTTTGATGTCATGGTACCTTTCAAGGTTACTAAATAGGCCATTATTTCAATTGGTTTTCCAATCAAATTTTTCATATCCTTCGCTTTTAATTGCGAAAATGATCTTTCTTTCAAAAGCTTAAATGGCGAACAAAGTGAAAATCCGAAAAGTTCGATATCGTCATATACATCGTCTAGCCAGGATTCGGTAAGCTCCGGTAATTTATATTTTTTTGGTCGTATATCGAAAAGTTCAATTCCGCTTTGTGGTTTTTTAATCGGATTAATTAATGAGTGTGCTTCCCATAATAATTCTTTTTTATTCTTCCCGGTAAATTGAAATGTATTGGCCCGTACCAATAATCGTAACTGCTCTAATGAAACAGGTACACGTTTTACAAAATCATACAAGCCTTTATATGCACCATTAACAGAGCGCTCTTTCAATAGCTGATGAATCAGGTGTTCTTCTATTTCATTGATCATGGAAAGACCAAGATAAATAGTTGTTCCGTTTATTTCACACAACGCGGTGCTGTTGTTTACACATGGCGAAACAATTGTTGCTCCATGCATACGCGCTTCATGTATGTATAATTCCTTGCGATAAAAACCTCCACCATTATTCAATGTAGCTACCATGTATTCCAATGGGAAATAGGCTTTCAGATAAAGAGCCTGATAACTTTCCACCGCATAACTTGCCGAATGTCCTTTGGAAAATGCATAATTAGCAAAACTTTCAATTTGCATCCAGATCTCCGATATTTTTTTTTCGGCAGTTCCTTTTTTCAAACAGTTCGAAAAAAAATTCTCCTTTACCCGTTCAAATTCGTTACGTTGTTTGAATTTCCAGGACATACCTCTGCGTAAATAATCAGCTTCTGCCAGCGATAAGTCCGCAAAATAATGTGCCACTTTTATCACATCTTCCTGATATACCATAACTCCGTACGTTTCCTCGAGTAATTCATAAAATTCAGGAAGTTCTAATCTTGCTTTTTCGCGTAACGCTTCATGACGGTATCGCAAAATATATTCGCGCATCATTCCGCTTTTTGATACACCCGGACGAATGATGGAACTTGCAGCAACCAAACGCAGATAATCATCAGCTCTCAGTTTGGCAAGCAACATGCGCATTGCAGGCGACTCCACATAAAAACAACCAATGCACTTTCCTACCATCAACAGTTCTTTTATCTTTTCGTCTTTCTTGAATTTTTTTATGTCGTGTATATCAATATCTATCCCTTTGTTTTTTTTAATGATGCCCAATGAATCTTTTATTTTTCCTAATCCGCGCTGACTCAGAATATCAAATTTATATAAACCTATGTCTTCTGCTTCCAGCATGCTGAACTGCGTTGCAGGATATCCTTTGGGTGGCATAAACGTAGCAGAGTAGCAAGAAATAGGCTCTTGCGAAATTAATATCCCACTCGAATGAATACTTAAATGACTTGGAAACCCTTTTATCAATGCACTATAGCGCAACACCAACCTGCCTAATTCATCCGTATCATGATGCTTGTGAGCGGATTGTAATTTGTCAATTTCGGCAGCAGGCAAACCAAATACTTTTCCTAATTCACGGATCACGGCATCATGTTGGAAAGTGGAATAGGTTGCTAACAATGCAGTGCGTTTGGTCCCGAACCGTTCAAAGATATAACGGGTGATATCATCACGATCTGTCCATGAAAAATCCATATCGAAATCGGGAGCATTGGCACGGAACTTATTGATGAAGCGTTCGAAATACAGATCGAGATCGATCGGATCCACATCCGTAATTCGCAGGAGGTAAGCAAGCAGGCTGTTGGCACCACTTCCACGACCAACATAATAATAATCTTTATGTTGCGCATAGTTTACAATGTCCCGGTTAATTAAAAAGTACGAAGCAAAATTCATTTCTCCGATCACCTGTAATTCCTTTTCCATGCGCTGGATAACCGTTTCCGAAGGATCACCATACCGATATCGCAAACCTTTTATACATTCGCTGCGCAGCAATTCCAGGTCGTTGGTTACACTGTCGGTATAATGTTTTAAATTTTTATTGCTCAGTTTTCCGTACTCAAAATGAATGTGACAATTCTCAAGCAACTCTTCCGTATTTTTTAAAATTGGGCCGTAAGGTGCATAAACAGAATGCATTTCAGACTTATGAAGCATCACCTCATCGGGCGTAGTTTGTTCGCTTACCGAAAGTTTGCTCAGCAAACTGTTTTTATCGATGGCCCGTAATAAGCGATGTGCGTTGAAATCGCGTTTATTTACAAATGTAACAGGTTGTAATGCTACCAATTTGTTTGGTTGATGTCGCACTGGTAGAAAAGGTAAACGTTGCAATTCTTTTATCGACACACCAACAAATTCATTTTCTCGCAAAGCAAAACCTGTATAGCTTTTCAAAGGATAAATAATATATACTTCTTTGAATTCAGGAGCGATGGGATCAAAAATTTTATTCTGATGCAGATGTTCTGTTAAGTGTTCGTTGAGTTCCTGAAAACCGCTGTTATTTTTTGCAATACCAACATAAACCTGCTGCACTCCATTTCGAAAATCGATACCCAAAATTGCTTTTATATTTTTTTCTTTGGCTTGGCGTACCGTCTCCAGACAAGCCGAAGTATTATTGATATCCGTTACAACAAAAGTGTTATATCCTTTTTGAATGACTTCGTTCAACAGCGCTTCAATGGACAAGGTCCCGTAACAAAAACTATAATAGGTATGGCAGTTGAGTAGCATTTTTTGTATAGAATAGGTAATCGTGAATAAATAAGAAATAGGTAACTATATGTATTAAACAAATATCACTCAGGGTCTCAACCCCTCGCTTTATTCTCGATGCGCCTGCTTCAAGGAAGAATGCTCGAATTGACAGCACTTAGGGTCAAGCGAAGGGATAAAATGTCGAAGCAAAACGCTATCACACTTTCTCGACTCCACTCGAAATGACTGCGCAGATTCTATGTCAGTTCGAGCGTAGTCGAGAACTGTGTGTAAGCAAATACGATTAGAATTACCACCTTAAGTAATGACATTGCGATTACGTTGTTTTTCCGTTAAAAGGATTAAAATCTTTGTGTTTTAAACCCATTCCCACCGCACGTTGCACAGCTTCTTTACCAAACCTTTTACGGATAGTATCCAATGCCTGATACAATTGTAATTGTTCCACTGTATCGTTGAACAGATCTCCCTGATAATTACCTTGTACCAGATGACTGAAACGAATACCGATCAAACGGATGAGCATTCGTTTCTGAAAAAGTTTATCAAACAATTCTTTTACTTTTTCTATGAGTAAATGATCGAGCGATGTGTAGGCGATACGTGCCTGCATGGTATAGGTGTTAAAATCGGAGTAGCGCACTTTAACCGTTACACAGGATGTTAATTTTTGTTCCTTGCGCAGTTGATAAGCAAGCTTCTCAGTCATACTAACCAGCACCGCTTTTAAATAGGCAACATCAATGGTATCCTTATCAAAAGTAGTTTCGGTAGAAATGGATTTTCGTTCAGAATAAGGCTCAACAGGTGAATTATCAATGCCATTTGCTTTTTTCCAGATCACAATTCCATTTTCTCCAAGCACCTGTTGCATTAATTCAACAGGCATTTCCTGAACGGTTCGCACTTTTTCAATACCCATTCCACGCAGTAACTGATAGGTTTTATCGCCTACCATCGGAATTTTTTTTATTGATAAAGGAGCAAGAAAAGTTTTTTCGGTACCAAACGGAATTTCTTTTTGTCCGTTTGGTTTTGCTTCACCGGTACCTACTTTTGAGACGGTTTTATTAGTGGACATAGCAAATGAAATAGGTAATCCACTTTCTTTGGTGATTTTTTTCCGAAGTTCTGTAGCCACGCTGAAACTGCCAAAGAATTTATCCATGCCGGTGAGGTCAATGTAAAATTCATCGATGGATGTTTTTTCGTACAGCGGCACATTCTCTCTGATAATGTCGGTAACATCATTCGAAAGTCGGCTGTACTCTTCGTGATCACCTCGTTTTATAATGGCATGCGGACAAAGCATTCGCGCCATTTTCATGGACATAGCAGAATGGATCCCAAATTTACGGGCTTCATAACTACAAGATGCTACTACTCCCCTATCACTCATACCGCCAATCAAAACAGGCTTTCCAAACAAAGAACTGTCGCGCAGTCTTTCCACCGACACAAAAAAAGTGTCCAGATCCATGTGTACAATTGTGCGTTCCATTGTTTGTATGTTGAGTAGAGTATCTTACCGGGGGCATTTCAATTATGTAATAACCATGGCTGTGTTTATTTTTATTGAAAACAGCTCCCCCGATAATCGATACTTAATAAATTTATTTCTGAGGTAGATAATTTATTGTCATTTTTTGGGCGTTTCCCTGCGGGCCGGGCTATCCGCTGCAATCTTTTGTTCGTTCCTCTCAAAAGGATTTCCGCTACTATCCCTAACGCTTTCATTCATTTCATTCAAGATAATTTGTTTGTTTTTGCCACATAAAACTCACCCATATCATCCTCAATTGCATTAAAAATTATTATTGCTCATTTCAGACTTTGAAATTACTAATATATTTGGTATATTTGTGCTAAGTATTTTAGTATTATTAAAATCTGCAATAAACACTGGCCTTTGGAGGCGATAAATTTAACAGATGAGCAACATAAAATTATTTGAGAGCAAAAAAATTCGTTCTTCCTGGAATGAAGAAGAAGAGAAATGGTATTTCAGTATTGTAGATATTATTGAAGTATTAACCGATAGTACAAACCCTCAAGTGTATTGGCGAGTGTTGAAAAAACGATTACTTGCCGAAGGAAATGAAACCGTTACAAATTGTAACGGTTTGAAAATGGAAGCACCGGATAGTAAAATGCGAATGACCGATGTTGCCGATACAGAGCAACTGCTTCGTTTAGTTCAATCCATTCCTTCGCCTAAAGCCGAACCCTTCAAACAATGGCTAGCCAAAGTGGGCTATGATCAGCAGATAGATTACAATTTAAAAGCAAAACATAATTAGCAAAAACACTCCAAATATATTAGCAATGACAAAATTCGCCAAAAATATCAGGGTTTTGAGAAACTTAAAAAAGTTATCCCAAGACCAGTTATCTACCGAAATGAGTATTCAACGGTCACGGTTAGGTTCTTACGAAGAAGGAAGAGCCGAACCTCCTTATGATCTCTTAGTGAAATTTTCGGACTATTTTCATGTAGCCGTGGATGCATTGGTAAGAGGTGATCTTTCAAAGACCGATCCTGATGCATTAATGAAAATAGGAAAGAACAGGATCTTATTTCCGGTGATGGTTGATAAGGATAACAATGATATTATAGAGGTTGTTCCTTATAAAGCGTCCGCAGGATATTTGAATGGATATGCTGATCCTGAATTTGTTCAGAATTTACCCATCATGAATTTGCCTTTTAAAATTGTGGGGAAACACCGCGCTTTTGCAATAAAAGGTGATTCCATGCCTCCATTAAAGGATGGCTCCACTGTGGTTGGAAAATATGTGGAATCCCTCAATGAAGTAAAAGACGGACAAACCTATATTATTATTACAAAAAATGATGGCATCGTTTATAAAAGACTCTACAGAGAAAACAAGAAAAAAGCCGATGTTTTTATTTTTCAATCAGATAATCCTGCCTATTCACCTTATCCTGTAAAAGCAGAAGATATACTTGAAATATGGGATTTTGTATGCAGTATAAATATCGGGGAATTTAAACCCCAGGAAATAAATGTGGATAGCATGATCCGTTTTTTACAATCGTACAGGGTGGAAATGGGTAAATAATAAAAGGCTGTAATAGAGTTTCAATGTGTTAAACCATTATTATAACAATAAAAAATGTCGCAGATTCACAGATTTCTTATAAAATCCGATAAATGAATCCCAACTATAACATCTTAGAGCAATTGACACCATTTGCAAACAACGTGAATCAAGTCCGAAGGACTTCAATATAAATAACCATCGGTGCAAACCGATGGTAGATACAAAACATCATCACAACCCTGAAAGGGTTGAATAAAGATCAATCACCATGAGTACTTACACCCAAATAATTTACCAACTGGTTTTTGGAACGAAGAACCGCGAAACAACACTCTCGGCTGCCAACCGGCAGGAGTTGTTTAAATATATATGTGGAATTCTGCAACAAAAGAACTGTCATGTATATCAAATCAATGGGGTTGAAGATCACATACACATAGTAACACATCTACACCCTTCTGTATCATTAGCATCTTTAATTAAAGATATAAAACTGGCCAGTTCGGATTATATTAAGAAAAATAATTTGTTCCCAAAATTTGGAGGCTGGCAGGAAGGCTATGGCGCTTTTACATATTCCATCAAAGAAAAAGACAGGCTGATTGAATATGTGAAAAATCAGGAAGCACATCATAAAATAAAAATATTCAGGGAAGAATATGCTGAACTGCTGGAGGAACATGGAATTGCATTTAATGAAAAATATTTGCTTTAAAAATATTCAACCACTTCGTGGTTGCTTATTGAATCGATATTTGATTTATTTATATTTAATCCCTTCAGGATTTTATACAAATTTGGATTGAATCGATATTTGATTTATTTATATTTAATCCCTTCGGGATTTTACGTTGAAAATTTTACATTAGCAGAAATTGTTAATGCCCAAAAAAATGAAGTCAAAAATTTGAATCAATAAATGTTCGCCATCATCGACATAGAAACCTGTGGAGGAAAATTCGAATTCCGTAAAGGAAGAATCATCGAAATTTCAATTTTAATACACGATGGATTAAGTGTGGTAGAAAAATTCACGACACTCATTAATCCGGAATGTTATATATCTCCATTTTTCAGAGGACTCACCGGCATCAGTAATGAAATGGTGGAAGATGCACCAAAGTTTCATGAAATTGCAAAAAAAATTCTTGAACTAACAGAAGATAAAATTTTTGTTGCCCATAATGTTGGTTTTGATTATGGTTTTGTGAAAGAAGAATTTGCTTCACTGGGATTCAAATACAAACGTGATACCCTGTGCACCGTTCGTCTGAGCCGAAAATTAATTCCCGGAAAAAAATCATACAGCCTTGGAAACCTTTGTGAATCATTAGGAATTGAGAATAAAGCAAGACACCGGGCTGAAGGAGATGCTGTTGCAACCGCAAAATTATTTGACATTTTAATGCAAATTAAAAGTGATCATCCTCAATATAAAACAAAAGGTGTGGATGAATTGATGGTTCGCAGAATTGATAAAATAAAAAAGTACATCCTTGATAAACTGCCTGAAGAATGTGGAGTGTATTACTTCTTAGATCAGGAACAAAACATTATTTACATCGGGAAAAGTACCAATATGTACAGCCGTGCCATGAGTCATTTTAATACCAAAGAACAAAAAGGCAGAAAGATGTTGAATGAATTATATAATGTTGATTTTGTAAAAACGGGCAGTGAATTAATTGCTTTATTATTAGAATCGGAAGAAATAAAAAAGCATAAACCTAAATTTAACAATCGGAGAAAAGCAGAATCATTTACCCACAGCATCGATTGGTTCAAAGATGATAAAGGAATTATCAATTTTAAAATCGTTGAATACGAAAATGCTGAAAATGCGCTAATGAGTTTTACCACCTATTTTTCAGCAAGGGAACGACTGGAAACTTTGCTTGATGAAAACTCTTTGTGTTTACGTTATTGCGGATTGACTGATGATGAGGCGATCTGCTTTAATCATCAAATAAAAAAATGTAATGGGATTTGTGCCGGAGAAGAAGAAATTGAAATTTACAATAAACGTGCAACTGAAATTTTAAAACGCTTTATCTTTGAGCACTCAAACTTTGCAATTATTGATAAAGGCAGAACAACTGATGAACGCTCCTTGATACTGATTGAAAACGGTCAATACAACGGTTTTGGTTATTTTGACGAATATGCCCTGCTAAATTCAAAAGAAGATTTTAAAAATATAATAAAGCAAGTAAATTATTATCCCGATGCAGATGATCTGGTGAAAAGCTGGTTGAAACAAAATAGTAAAGGGAAACGAATTATTTTTTAATCGGAAAAGAAAAAGACCTGTGGGCTTCTTGCAGCTTTTTTATACTTGAAATCTTTCCATTTGAACTGGCGTACTGATTGGCAAATCTATCTATTTAAGACTAAACAACCATATTGTAAGTTTTGAATTTGCAATTTAAATAGAATATTATATTTGTGTACTATAATTACATTGGATGCATTGCATAATTTGTTCTTTTTCAAACTAAACCACTCTGTACTGAATTGCAGAGGTTTAAATTAAAAGAATGAAATTCTTTTAACAAATGCTAAAATTACACGTCATTGCGAAGGGGTACGAAGAAGCAATCTCATTAATAGATTGAGATTGAATGTCTGCTTCAACGCAAAATGTTCCTCGCAATAACGGTAAATTTGATAGTTGTAGAAACTGAAAGTCTTGTACTTAAAGTGCATAGTTTTGAACTAACGAACTGAAACAATAAAAAAATACGTAGAATGAAAATTATTCTAAAAAATAATTTCACATTACTTTTCCTCATTATTGTCGCCCTTGTTTTGTATGCAAACAATACAAATAGTTTTTCACTTACCCTTATTTTTAAGCCCCTCCTTGTTATTAGTTTATTAGTTTATTTATTTATTGAGAATGGACATAAAGAAAAACCGATAATTTTTGCTATCTGCGGTTTGCTATTATCCTTAGTGGGAGATGTATTACTTATTTTTCAAGAACAAAATTCTTTGTTTTTTATTGGCGGACTCGTTGCGTTTTTACTTGCCCATCTATCTTACATTTTTTATTATGTTCGTTCCTTCAATTCCTTTGATGTAAAAAAATTAAAGAATAAAACTCTTTTTATTTTATTAATGGTTGTCTATGGGATCTTGCTTTACGCTCTGATTTACAATAATCTGGGAGGCTTAAAAGCACCTGTGCTTATATATACTGCTGTGCTGATCAGCATGAATATATTTGCATTGAATCGTTATGGGAAAGTGAACAATGAAAGTTTTAAACTGATTATGATCGGAGCATTATGCTTCGTACTTTCAGACAGCTTACTGGCAATCAATAAATTTCTTTTGCCTATCCCTCTTGCAGGGGCAATGTCATATTAACAGGTAGCAATTGGTTTAACTTTGTTTGTTAGTAGTGCATTATAGAGGAAGAGTTCAAATATTTTTTCTTCTCCTTT
>Ga0156174_1103_pt1 | contig 38009 bp, 24 predicted proteins | sample RifCSPlowO2_12_FD_107827 | JGI IMG/M metagenome (GOLD analysis project Ga0156174, IMG submission 107827) | Bacteroidetes bacterium RIFCSPLOWO2_12_FULL_35_15
TATTCAGTTTTTTTGTAATTTCTATTAGTTCCATTTTACAAATATAATAATTCTACCTTATCATATGACATTGCCCTTTGAAGGGGGCAGGGGGATGAAATTAAATAATTGAAATAGAGCCTATTATAAAACACGTCAATGGTAGCGGAGTCGAGAAACGAGCGAGGCAATTTAAATTGGACTAGTTTATACTGGTAAATGGTTTTAATTCCATAATTTGAAGATGATCAAATCTTTTTCAAATAGGCATTGTCCAAATTACCCCATTTTCAAATTGACTCATTTCCAAATTGACTCATTTCCAAATTAGCATATTTTAAAATTAATTTTATATATTTGTTAAAACATTTCATGTTATGAATTTTGAACTAGAAAAGACCGAAAAATACACCGTCATTAAACTTCTATGTGAGAAGCTGGATAGCAATATTGCTCCATTTCTCAAATCTGAATTGGTAATATTGAATTCGGATGGTGTAAAAAATATTATTATTGATATGGCTCTTACCCGCTATTCTGATTCTTCCGGTTTAAGCGCTATTTTAGTGGCAAATCGATTGTGTAAAAATAGTAATGGTGTATTGGTGCTATGTAATTTACAGGATCCGGTAAAAAAATTAATCGCTATTTCGCAGTTAGATACCATTTTAAGTATTACCAATACGCTTGATGAAGCAAAAAAACTGATCCCTGTTCATGTATAATTTTTCAATATATAATTAATTAATAACCCTAAAACCCTTAAAAAATGATTAAAAAACTACTCGTATCTTTTGTATTAATTACAAATTTGGGAATTGTTAGTGCCTTTGCACAATGTACTCCTAATGTTTCTTGTGTACCTCCCGGAAAAACGTATGGTATTTGCCCTGATAGTGCAACAGGTATGGCTATCGGAACAGTTGGTGTTCCTTATACACAAACCATGAGTTTTATGATTCCTCCGGATGGTACCGATTTTGGATACTCATTTGCAACTATTGTTTCTATTGATATTAATAGTGTGGATAGCTTGGCTCCCGGCTTATCCTATGTTTGTTCCCCTTCAACATGTGTTTTCCCGGGTAATACAAATCAATGCCTTATTATTACCGGAACACCTACACAAGTATGGAACCATCAGGTAACCGTTAATGCTACTGCACATGCAACTGTATTTGGAAGTCCTACCACCATGCCACAAACCAACAAGCAGTACAGAAGTATTGTTGTTGCTCCTTCAAGTATTGAAACATTGGATCTAAGCAAATTTGATGTAGAACAAAATGCGCCAAATCCATTTACAGGAAAATCTGAAATTCGTTTTTCATCTGTAAATAACACGGATATTAATTTTAAAATATTTAATTTACTTGGTTCTGTTGTTTACGATAATAAATTTAAAGCAGAAAAAGGGGTGAATACCATTAATATCGAAGCAAATTTATTTGCTCCCGGAGTTTATATGTATTCTGTGAAAAATGGAGATCAAACGATCACTAAAAGAATGATTGTTTCCGGTAAATAATGCAAAATTTTGAATTAACTATTTTAGGTTGCAGCAGTGCAACACCTACTTCAAAACGTAATCCAACCGCTCAGCTATTAAACATTGCTGAGCGGTTTTTTTTAATAGATTGTGGCGAAGCAACCCAGATTCAATTACGCAGGTTCAAACTTAAATTCCAGCGGATCAATCATATTTTTATCAGTCACCTGCATGGCGATCATTATCTTGGATTACTGGGATTGCTTTCCAGTATGCACCTGCTTGGCCGTACCTTTGATCTGCATTTGTATTGTCCTGCCGAATTAGAAGAAATTATCAATATTCAAAATAAATACTCTCAAACCTATCTGAAATTTAATATTATTTATCATCCTCATAAATATATTAATGCCGATTTAATTTTTGAAGATGAACGGGTTGAAGTAAGGACCATCCTTTTGAACCACAGGATCCCCTGTTGCGGCTTTTTGTTTAAAGAAAAACCGCTTCTGGCAAATATCTCCAAAGAAATATTAATCGAGTATCATATCCCGGTAGAGAAAATAGTGGAAATAAAAAAAGGAGCCGATTTTATTACTCCATCAGGTGAAGTAATTCCAAACCAACGTTTAGTTACAAATAAAGCAATGCCGCGTAGCTATGCTTATTGTTCGGACACCTGTTATGATGAACGTATAATCGATGTTATTAAAGGTGTTGATCTGCTTTATCATGAAGCTACTTTTTTGAATAATATGGAAGAACGTGCTAAAGAAACCTTTCATAGTACTGCTTTACAAGCTGCGACAATGGCTCAAAAGGCCGGAGTTCTTAAGTTGATGATTGGTCATTATTCTGCCCGTTATAAAGACCTGGAGCCATTACTTGTGGAGGCTCAAAGTGTTTTTAAAAATACTGTTTTAGCGGTTGAAGGCGAAAGTACAAGTATCGAATTCTCGACATAATTTCAAATACTTATTCCTTAATTTCAAAATCCGAAATCCAAATTGCTCTAAATAACATGACACAAATCATTTAAAAAAGAGCGCCAAAAATTTGTTTCCTGTCTTTCGAAATTTTACTTTTGATCTATTATTTATAATCAGTCTAAATAAAATTTCGTGAAAAAGATAAAGATAATTATAGCCGACAGCAATTTTTTAAGCCGAAAAGGATTAGCATTATTAATCAATGAATGTTCTGATTTTCAATTGCTTGAGGAATTGAAAAGTACTTCTGAAGTGATAGCCATGGATGATATTCTTGATCCTGACCTCATCATAATTGATTATACTTCAGCAAATTTTAATATTGACAGCATCGCCCTGATAAAGAAGAAATTTCCTAAATCCCAGTTATTAGCCATAACACTGGTTCAAAGTAATAGGATTGTTGCAAGAGCATTTCATCTGGGTGTTGTAAGTCATTTATTAAAAGAATGTGACCAGGATGAAATAATGGAGGCTATCCATAAAACTGCAAAAGGAGAAAAATTTGTTTGTGGTAGAATAGTGGAGGCAATTTTGAATGGAACAAAGCCAACTACTATTTCCGATTACAATTGTGATGGAATAAATGTTTCAGAAAGAGAAATGGAAGTTATTAAATTGATTGCTGAAGGTCTTTCAAATAAAGAAGTTGCTGATAAATTATTTTTGAGCACACATACTGTTACCACTCACCGTAAAAATATTATGGCAAAGCTGGGACTTAATAATACTGCCGGCTTGGTATTATTTGCAGTTCGCGAAAATTTGGTTAGTCCCGAACATTTAGCTTTTACTTCGCCTAACTGATTTATAATTTTCCTTTCCTTCTGACACCAATTTCTCGGATTATTAAAATAATTTCTGGAAGGAGTGTCAGCTTTTTTTATATTTTTTTCAATCGTCATTTTCCAAATTAGTAAAATACCCTTTTTAAGGTATTGTCCTAATATATTGTTCTCAATACTTTTGTTCTGTTATTGGTAATTAGTCTAAATAAAATTAAATAATTTTTCATGAAAAAATATATCTATACAATTGCACTCTTAACATCTTCTTCTTTTGCCTGCCTGGCACAACATGCTACAATCAAAGGCATTGTTAAAAATGAGTCGGACAATTCAGTGATGCCTTATGTATCAATAAATATGGACGGTGTTGTTTCCAAAAACTCCGATATAAAAGGTAATTTTCAATTTAATGATGTTTCGATAGGAGAACACAAAATAGTCTATGCATTTTTAGGTTATGAAAAAAATGAAATAATAGTAAAGGTAATTGACGAAAATGCAATAATCGTTTTACCGGATTTGAAACTAAAACCAAGTGCCATCTTAATTTCAGAAGTTGTAATAACATCTCCCAATACTAATTTTTCATCGCGCTATGATGGTTCAAACATCATAATATCTTCTAAAGAAATTGAATTAACTAAACCAATTGGCACAGAGGAAGTTTTGAAAAAAGTTGCTGGTTTGAATGTTTCAGGTGATATGGGGATTTCTAACCGTTTAAATGTAGGAATCAGAGGCTCTTATCCTCGCAGATCCAGTAATATTTTGTTACTAGAAGATGGAACTCCCATTGCTCCTGCACCTTATTTAGCCCCAGAAGCATATTATAATCCCCCAACAGACAGGTTGGATGGGATTGAGATTTTGAAAGGCGCTGATATATTAGCATATGGAAGCAACACCATGTATGGAGCTATAAATTATATCACTAAAAAACCACCTTTAAAACCAACCTTGGGAATAAATTTAACAGCAGGTGAAAACGGATACCATTCCGAATATATCACCTATGGCGGAACCTGGGATAACGTTGGTGCAGAGTTACAAGTACTTAACAAACAGTTTGATGGTTTTCAGGATAACTCACAATCTTCAATCTTCAATACATCAGCAAAATTGTATAGTGAATTTAACACTCGTTCATCAGTTTATCTGAAATTAAATTACCATCAGGAAAAATCAAAAGCGAGTTACAGTGCATTAACACCTTATACCTATAATACAGACCCTCGTCAAAATCCTTTCGATGCCGATGATTTATATACCAAACGCTACGCGGTAGATCTAATTTACAACTATAAATTATCTAAAAACATTTTACTTTCAACAAAAGGATATGTTTCGCAATTTCAACGCGACTGGTGGAGACAGGAAAATACCTTAATTAAAGCATCAACTGCTTCAGCATATTTAGGGAATGATATTCATGATGAAAGATACGCTTATCTTGACGGACAAACATTCGGTAACGATGATTATATCAGGGTGGGAAAAGTTGCAGGAGGGAAAGAAAGTACAAGGGCCCGCAATAGACTATTCAGAGTTGGTGGATTGCAGGAAAGCTTTAAATATAACTTTGAAAAAGGTAATTTAAAGATGAATTTAGAACTTGTTGCAAAAGGACACTGGGAAACTTTTGGAAATGTTGAAATTAAAAATGATTCATCCCGGTTTTCAAGAAGTGGAACTTTAGATAAGGACCAGTTTTATGAATTGTCAGCATATTCGGGTTTGTTAAAAGATAAAATAACGTTCAAAAAAATATCATTCACTCCTTCTTTAAGATATGAATGGGTAGAAATGCGTTCTTATGATCGATTGGCAATTTCTAAAATGAAAGATAACGATGGAAGTAAATATTTTGGCAGTCAAAAAAATAGCTATTCAAGTCTTGTACCGGGCGCAACAGTTGCTTATGAAGTTTTATCCCGAGGTCAGAATAGATTGACCGGATATGCCGGTATTTACAAGGGCTATACAGCACCAATAGCTGAAGTAGGGTTTTTTAATGTTGAAGATGGGGTAGTCTCCAATCCATCTGATACTAAGCCAATTAACAGGGAGGCTGAAACAAGTCTGAATTACGAAGCAGGAATCAGAGGTTGTTTATTAAAAGAATTCGCATGCATACAAGCCTCCTATTTTAATAATAATATTTCTAATTATTATTCTGCAGGAAGAAATGAAGCATTTCAAGTGCTTGGAGCAGTTACTATTTCCGGATTAGAAAGTGTTGCAAATTTGAATTTGCATAAATTGATGAATAATGAAAATCACCAGATAGTACTTAGCTTTGCCGGCACATTTATGAAAGGAAAAGTGTTAAGCGGATTGTTAAAAGATTCTGATTTATTAAAAGCAAAACACACCGATGCTACAAAAGCGGAATTGATTGATAAAATTAATGCGGAGCGTAGTGGGTTCGATGTTTATTTTGCAAGCTCTACCGGAGCAGATAGCTTAGTTACGAAGGAATTAACTGTAAGCGAATTCAGTAAAATTAAACGATTAGATTTTGTTTTTGGAAAAGATGGAATAGCTGATAATACTGTTCCATATTTGCCGGGAAATATTTTAAATATAGGTGTTTCATATACTTATAAGGGATTTAATATTGGTGCAAATTTAAATTATGTAGCTAAGCAATATACAGATTATTTGAACTTTGAAAATGAAACAGCTGAAGGAGCAATTGGTAGTTTGCCGGCATTCAAAACAATTGATGCAAATATCTCGTATTCATTTTTAAATAGTAAAAACAAATTTTTAAATGGTTTAACAATGTTCATTGCTGCAAAAAACATTACAGATGAGGTATATAAAGCATCACGCTTACACAGATTATCATCCGGAATTATGCCGGGTGGTTTCCGACAAGTAAACGGAGGAGTGAAGTTTAATTTTTAGTTTTTATAAAAGAGTCACACTTTGTAACATTATCGGCACTTCTGGTGCCGTTTTGTTTTTAACAAAACAACGTTGATTTCCAAACTGCTTGCCAATAAAGGATTAAAAGAGGCTGTCTCATTTTTGAGATAGCCTTTTTTTTATAGCCTCCCTTACCATATCATTCAAAAACAGATCCTTCTTTTTTTTATTAACATGCCATTTAGCAAATAATAACACGAGAAAACGCATCACCCAAAAATTGTATCCCTCTTTTTAAAATTTTAATTTTGGCAACAGATTTAAAATTGCAGCTATAAATTCAATTTTTTTTATTACTAACTGTAAGTAATTGTTCATTTTAAAAATTTAGTGTGATTTATTTTTGTTCAGGTTAATTTATCATAGAATTTTAAATAAATCCCTTACTAAAAAGGATGTTCTACTTTATATTAATAAAATGAATTTTCATTTATAAATCAACCATTACACCTAGCAAAAATAAATATCATAAATTATGAATACTAAACTACTCTTTATTATTGTTTTTTTTGCAATGGCTTCTGTTTTTTGCCATGCACAAGAACGTTTATTTGTGAACACCTACCAAAGTGTGACCTTACCCAAAGGAGAGATGGATATTGAACTTTGGAACACTCATAGATCAGGGCGTATTTATCTTTTTCATCAATTAGATCAACAATTGGTACTTGACTACGGGCTTTTTGGAAAATTGCAAACCTCGATTGGTTTAAACGTTAGGCACACTACAAAGGGAGCCCATAGGCATATCTTACAAGAAAAATCAGATACTACACTGAATGAAATTACCAGATCCACTAAGTTTTCGATTTCAGGTGAATGTAAATTAAAATTTTCTGATCCAACCGAAAACGCCATAGGTAGTGCTCTTAACGGAAAAATAATTTATTCTCCTGATGAATTAGAGTTGGAGGGAATATTTATTATAGATAAAAAAACAGAAAAAAATGCTCTGGCATTAAACTTAGCAGGTGTATATATAAAAGGACTTCATCATGAAAATGGAGAATCGGAAATCGGAAATGAGTTTAAATCTGAAATAGATTTAGCCTATATGCGAATACTTTTTCATCATTTTGGATTAGGTTTAGAAATGCGAAATCAAAATGTGTTTGTGAAAAGTGAAATGGAACAATCTGTTTTATTTGGTGGATTGTCGGTATCTTATTTTGGACATAAGTTTTTTATAAATCTTAATGTTTCACCGCAATTGGCAAATTTACATGTCAATGATACTAATCATGAAAGTTTAGATCTGAATCACTTCGAAAAAACAGAGACACGCCTAATAGTGGGCTTTAATTTCTAATTTATTAAAATAATAGAAACTTGAGTTCTTTTTTTAATTTTTACTAAAGTCCGATAATTTCAAAAAACGTATTAAATGCGCCAGTTCAAAGGCGCAGCAATAAAATTGCCAATAGTAAAACAGGATTTGGTTACAAAGCCATCCTTTTATAATTGTAATTCAACCGGTTTATTTGATAGAAAAATAAAGTATTCTGCTAAAAGAATTTATTACTTTCGTTTTGAATTTTAATAACTACAAAATGATCCTAATAGCAGATAGCGGTTCAACAAAAACAGATTGGCGATTGATCGATGAGGAGAATAAAATTCATCAATACGCTACACAAGGTATCAGTCCTTATTTTCAGAGTGAAGAACAAATTTCTAAGATCATAAAATCAGAATTGCTTACGCAGCTCAACTTTAAAACTTTAAACGTTGAACTTTCAATTTATTATTACGGTACAGGCTGCAGTGCAGAGGATAAAAAACAAGTTGTTTTAAATGCATTGTCAAAATGTTTTAACAATTCAAAAATAGAAATTCAATCGGATATGCTTGGTGCAGCTCGTGCATTGTGCGGTAAAAGGGCTGGAATTGCTGCTATTTTAGGAACCGGCTCAAATACCTGTTATTATGATGGTGAAAAAATAATTTCAACTAAATTTTCCTCCGGGTATATTTTAGGAGATGAAGGTAGTGGCGCCCATATCGGAAAAACCTTTATTCAAGCGTATTTGAATGATGAGTTGCCTCCCATATTAACTGCTAAATTTCAGGAGCGATTCAAATTAAGTAAAAACGATATACTAGATGCTGTTTATCGTAAGCCAATGCCAAATCGTTTTTTAGCGTCATTTTGTAAATTTATTTTTCAACATAAAGAGGATCAATATTTGATAAATTTGCTCGTTGCCTGTTTCGAACAGTTTTTTGATAAGCATATTTGCAAATATGAAAAATACAAGGATGTGAAACTAAGTTGTGTAGGTTCCATCGCGTTTTATTTTAGTGATATTTTACGTGCTGTGGCAGCAAAGAAGGGAGTATATATTGAGACTATTATAGAAACACCAATTGCAGCATTAACATTATATCATTTGGGGGAGAAATAAAACCGGTTCTAAAATAATTGAACTGTGATGACATTCCGAGCGGAGTCGAGGAATCTTTTTATTTATCAGAAATTGTAAACAAGTAAAAAGATTTCTCCGCTTCGGTCGAAATGACTGACTCTTATATATTATGAGAAAACTTTAGTGCATATTGTGATATACCTTTTGTATATCATCATCTTCCTCCAGTTTTTCAACTAAGATCATCACTTCTTCAACCTGTTCATCTGTTAACTCAACTGTTGAAGTGGGGATACGTTCTAATTCAGAACTAATAATATTTATATGTTTTGCTTCCAATGCTTTTTGCATACTGCCGAAGTCAGTAAATGCAGTAGTAACAACAATTTCATCTTCATCCGTTTCAATCTCCTCTGCGCCAAAATCAATTAATTCCAATTCCAGATCTTCAACATTCAAATTATCTTTCTTAAAACGAAATACACCTTTGCGCTCAAATAAATAATCTAAAGAACCTGTTTTTCCTAATTCACCACCATGACGGTTAAAGTTCATTCGAACATTGGCAACAGTACGGGTTGGATTATCTGTGGCACATTCCACCAAAATTCCAATTCCATAAGGACCTTTACCTTCATAAACTATTTCCTCCAGATTGGCTTCGCTTTTTGATGAGGCACGTTTTATGGCCGCATCAATACGATCCTTAGGCATATTAAGACCTTTTGCATTTTGAATGGCTACACGTAAACGTGCATTACCTGCAGGGTCAGCACTTCCAAGTTTTATTGCAATTGCGATCTCTTTTCCCATACGGGTAAAGCCTTTTGCCATTTTATCATAGCGGGCAAACATTTTATACTTTCGCTTTTCGAATACACGTCCCATAATTGTAAATTATATATTATAAATGAATCTTTGATTGTTGAAATTACTTATATCCTGCAAATTTAAAAAAATCTTTATGAATTGAGTAATTTTAAATAGGTTGTTATATCCCATGTATCTCCGTAAAAACAGCCATCATAATAATATTCCATATCCATATTTAAATAGCAACATAAAATAATAGCCAAAATTAGGATGTATCGATAGAATTTATGCTTAAAAGCATATTCTAACAGATATGCCAACGGGATACAAAACAGTGCATAATACTCAACAAAACTACGAGCTCCAAAGGAACATCCAAACCACCAGTTCCACCAACTGGCGAAAATATAACTGATGATCAAAAACAAAATTCCTGTAAAATAACCTAACCATTCTTTCTTTTTTATCATCAGAATTATTCCGGCCAGGGAAACCGCAAGTAGGGGTGTATAAGTGAAAAGTCCATTGTTTGTACTAAACCACACCTCCAGAAGTTTCGGATTTTTCCAGAAGATAAAACTTTCGTTTTCGTAAGAATAGGTTATAAGATTTCCTGTTTTGCTATACCAGTATAAAAGTTGTGGTATTAAAAGCAATAACGATAACAGAAGTGATATACTAATAAACGCCTTGTTTTTTAATAAATAATATATGCGCTCAAAAAAATCATTTTTGTTTTTTATGGAATAAAAAAGAGGGAATAAGCCAATTAGAATATTTGTTGGACGCGTTAATACAGCTAAAATCAGGCAACAAAAAAATAACAGGTAGTATTTGAAATTTGATTTTGTTAGTAGATAGGGTGTCAGATAAATGATTGCACTGAATAAAAAGAATGAATAAACATGCGACATTCCGGGAGCATCAATAGCATAATAGTATAAATTACTTCCGGCTAAAAATAGGAGGGGAGCAATAAAAGAAATGAAAGGGGAGAAATGTCGTGTTAGAAATTTACTTAAAAGAAATAATCCAAAACAACAATAAAATATACCTGAAAAAAATATACCGAATGAATAGATCTTTGAAAACCCATCGGCTTTATATCCGAATGGTTTTGCCAATAAATGACTGGCTAAAAAGAATGGAGTTTCTAAAAGGGCAGTTCCACAAAAGTACTTTGTATTTACTTTGTTATTTATTTTATCCAGCTGAAATCCATTACCTGTTTTAACTTCAATGCTATCCGGGAAATCAATTGCCTGATTGCCATAAATAAACCACATAGGAGCATACACATAATATCCAGCGGCATCAGCCCAGATAACACCATGGTATGTATTTGCTTTGTCTTTGCTGTGTTTATTGAAGGTAAGGAAAACACAAAGAAGAAAAAGTGTTACAAAAATGAATCTTTCTTTTTTTAATTTGGTTAACACTTTAATTAGTTGTAAAAATAGTGAATATCATAAATTTCAAACACATGAACCACTTTATGAATTTTATATTGAGATTCGATGGTTTTCAAAATTCCATTTTCTGGATCGATGAATTCTGTTCCTGCTTGCAAATATATACAGGAAGGACGTTTGTCATGATTTGTGTTTTTTGAAATGATTTCTAAAGCAGTTTCTTTTTTGTTTATTGGAAATATACGATCGGTATTGAGTAAATTAATGGTGTTTGGGGCCTGCATAAAATATTCCAAATTGTAATAATAACAAAAACCCATAAAAGCATGGTCAGGGGCAAGAAAGGTAATAGTTTGTTCCTTTTTTAAAATAGAAACAATTCTTGCAACGTCCTTTAATCGTCTGTTATTATCAGGATTAATCTGCATAGTAATGGTTTGGCTTATCAAGAAAATCGAAAGAGCAATTACTATAAATTTTGTTTTTACAAAAAAATAGTGAAGAACAACTGCAATTATTAAAAAGAAAGGAATCGAAGTATATAAAATGTATCTATCTACGAACATTGGAACTTTGAAAGAAACTAAAAACATCGTTAAATAGGGCACTATAAACCAAATAAAAATTGTTTTAAAATAAATATTTTTTAATAATTCGGTTAACTGATGTTTCAGTTTATTTTGAGTTGTTAATGAAATAGTTGCAGCAAGAAGTAAAATAATTAATACAAGCATATTGTATTTAGTATTTAAAAATCTGTTTAAATTGCCATATATCTCACCTAATCCCGGAGTAGTTACCCATGTGCCATTACCTGTGGTTACTCCTAATCGATGCATAAAAATAAATAATATAGGGATATAACTAATTACAACCGCTGCCATTACCAGAGCTAATGGTTTTAGCAGTTGTTTCCTTTCTGTTAATATAAGCAATGAAAACACTTCCATGAATAAAACAAAAATTCCAAAATAATGGCTGTAAATCAGTAAGACGTTTAGAACAAATAATGCGTAAAAATTTGATCGATTTGAAGGGTTTTTAATTATACCTAAATAAACGTATAACAAACAAGCTGTTAGCAATGAAAACAATGGATACACACGGGCTTCATGAGAAAAAAAGATGTGCATGGTTGAAAATGAAAATATCAAACTTGCACCTATTCCGATTATTTGAGTGAAATATTTTGAACCGATTTTATAAATTATTACGGCTGTTAACGAACTGAAAATCAAAGATGGTATCCTCACCGATAAAGCGCTTACACCAAATAATTTTATTATAAAATGAAGAATAAAGAAGTGTAATGGGGGATTATTTTCATTATAAAGCATATCAATAATTGATTTCATGCTCATTTGTCCCCAATAAATACTGAAGGGTTCGTCTCCTGCAATATCTCTATTATCTATGTATAGATATTTAATAACAAGATTAATCGTTAAAATTAAAATAGGAATAACAAGTTGGTAATATTTTTTTTTATTTATTTCCATACTTGTGATTATGCTTAATCATTACTGATAATTAGCTTGCATGTGTATTTGTCGTTGCTGGTAGTGAGTTCAACAAAATATAAACCGTTTATTAATTTACCTGCATCAATATTAAGTTCAAACCCATTTAAAGAAGGAATCGCTTTATATGATTTCTCTGAAACTAGTTGCCCACTAATTTGATAAATTTTTAATTGGCAATCTAAAACCGTAGAAATTTCGTTTGATGGAATAAACAATTTACAACTACCACTACGAGTTGGATTTGGAACTATTTGCATGGATCCACTTTTTATTGGGGATCCAAAGTCTGAAATGCCTGTCGCATTATTTACAATAGTTCCAGAAGATATTCCATTAATATCTGTTTTAAACAAATAAACATCTTCTAAATGGTTATTAAAACTGGTTGAGTTTGCAACTACAATATACCCACCATCGGTTGTTTGCTTTAAAGATTGCCCGATATTATTTAAAGATCCTCCATACATATTTGCAAATTGCCATCCTCCGCCCATATCAATTTTAAAAAGCCAAACCAGATACTTCCCTGATATTAAGATTTTGCCTACCCAAACATAGGTTCCATCTGATGATTCACAGATATCAAAAGCTTCACAATCATTCGGAGCTCCATTTCTTCTTGTGAATAAGGTATCCCCTGTTGAATTTGTTTTTACAATAAATCCATCATTACGTCCGGCAAAGGTATTTTCAGAATATCCAACAGTAATATATCCACCATCAGAAGTTTGAATAATACTATTGGCTTTATCCTCTCCATTACCACCAATTGTTTTTGTCCAAAGTGTATCTCCGTTATTATTGGTTTTAATAGTGTAAAAATCCCCATTAATATCTCCTTGACTTTTTGTAATTCCGGTTAAGATATAACCTCCATCGTTTGTTTGTTTAACGCTTCTTGCTTCATCTTCCTTTGTTCCACCATAAGTTTTGGTCCAAAGTGTATCACCAATAGAATTTATTTTTACTAGATACATATCTTCGTCACCTTTTCCAAAACTATAGGTGCCTCCTGCAATAATATAACCGCCATCACTAGTTGTCTCAATTGAATAGGCAAAATCCCAGTTTGTTCCTCCGTAAGTTTTAGTCCAAACTACATTTCCTATTTTATCGGTTCTCATAATGTACATATCATATCCACCATAACCAAAACTATTTGTGAATCCAGCTATTACAAAGCCTGAATCACTTGTTTCTTTTATTGAATAAGCTTGATCAATATTTATATCTCCAAAGGTTTTTTGCCATAGAGTTACACCTAATGAATCCGTTTTTAAAATATATACATCGCTGTTCCCATTACCATAGCTAGTTGTAGAGCCTGCAAATACGTAACCTTTATCTTTGGTTTGTATTACAGAATGGCCATAGTCGTATCCGGTACCTCCAAGTATTTGTTCAAACTTTACTTGAGAAATAGAGTTATTGCTAAAAGCAATAATTAGTAGGAATAAAATTATAAGTTCATGTTTTACTTTGTTCATTGGTATCTTATAATGAAGTAATTGCTTTTCTGATTTTTATTAGATCGATCATCAACTTTTCCAAATGATCAAGATGAAGCATATTGGCGCCATCTGATTTTGCAACAGCAGGATTAGGATGTGTTTCTAAAAAGATACCATCAACACCCACTGCAATAGCTGCTTTTGCAATTGTTCCTATTAATTCAGGTCTGCCACCTGTTACACCACTTGTTTGGTTGGGTTGTTGTAAAGAATGTGTAATATCCATGATCACAGGGACATTGTTTTTTTGCATTTCAGGGATCCCTCTGTAATCCACTACCAGATCCTGGTAACCTAAAAATGTTCCCCGCTCAGTAAGCATAATATTTGAATTGCCTGATTCGCGTACCTTATCTACAGCAAATTTCATTGATCCGGCAGATAAAAATTGTCCTTTTTTAATGTTTACATGTTTTCCTGTTTCTGCTGCAGCAACTAATAGATCAGTTTGTCGGCAAAGAAAAGCCGGTATTTGTAAAATATCTACATAATGCGCTGCAAGTGCTGCTTCCTCATTTGTATGGATATCGGTAACTGTAGGAATATTAAAATGTTTTCCAATCTTTTGAATGATCTCTAATCCTTTGTTATCACCAATTCCGGTGAACGAATCTAAGCGGGAACGATTTGCTTTCCGGTACGATGCTTTAAAAATATAAGGAATACTTAGTTTATCAGTGATCGCTTTTACTTTTTCAGCAATCTCGAAACAGATCTCTTCGCTTTCAACAACGCATGGTCCTGCAATAAGGAAAAAGTTGTTTGAATCTAAATGTTTGATAGTTGGAAGGTTATTCAATGACATATCTTATATATTTATAATTTTTTTAAATAAATTTATTTTTTTTATTAAATTTTTTCCTTTTTTATCCTGCCCCATCTCCTTCGGAGAGGGGATGAAGGGGTGAGGTCTTTATTTAAAATTCTTTAATAACGAAATATAAGCTCCTTGTCCACATGTTTTGTTTGGTGCAATGTATCCTTCAATATTATGAGACCCTATGTAAACTATGAATCCTTTACCAAAATTAGCACGGGCACCTATTCCATAATTAAAATTCCCATAGCCTCCATATCCTGCTGTTGCTGAAATTGCAACATGATCGTTTATTGAAAAATTGCCTTTCACATAAAAAAGTAAGTTATAGTTTGCATTAAATACATAGCGAATTCCTTCCGTTAATTGAACATGCTTGCTTAGTTGTGTTTCAAACGATAAGTTTAAAATAGCCGGTAAAGAAACTGAAACAGATTGTTTTTTTAACGGTGCAACGGTACTCATGATACTATCTTTAGATGTATTGGCAAATGTCGAATCTTGTAATTGATAAATACTGTTTACCGTAAATCCTGAATAATGAAAAAGGGAATCCTGATTTAAATATAATGATTGCTTATTAAAACGAATTAAACCGATATCAGAAACCGATACCCGAAGCTTTGAGTTACCTATGCGCGTTTTGTAAGGTGCTTCAAAATAAATATCTACGCTTGCGCCAAATCCATTAGAAGCACCAAGTCCATTTGTTGCAGTGTCTGATTGAGCAACCTGTAAAGAGGTATTGAAATCAATATTTTGTCCATCTTCGGAAGTAAATAACTCTGCCTTTTTTGCATGGATGGATTTATATTGTTCGCCTTTTAAAAAAGAAAGTCCAATTCCAAAACGTGAGGAGGTATCCGATTTTGTAGATACTATTCCTATCTGAAATTGCTGGTACCTAAGTAAACTTAGATCAAAATTATTGAAATCTGCTGTTTTTCCTGCAAAATCAGCATTGCCATAAAAACCTATTTTGAACAGATCTTTTGAAAAACGAGCATCAAAATGTTCTCTGTCCTTTATACTAAAAAACAAACAAGTGTTTTTTTTGTGAAAAAATGAATCAGTTTTAAATACTCCGTAAATACTATAATTTATATTAGCTCCAACACGATTGTTATTTTTTACGCGATCTAAAACAGAATTTTTTAGATCAGTATCAAGATAATTGCCATTGTAAAATTTGCTAATGAACTGACTTGTCAACGCATTTGAATTCAAATCGTAATCAGCCATTAAGCCAATCCTCGTTTTTGAAGAATCAGGAAATTCATCGGCAAAAAAAGATTGAATTTGTGCTTGTACTGAAAAGTGTATGACTACAAAAAATAAGATTATGTTAAAATTTTTTTTCACAATTTATTTGCTTTATTTTTAAAAAATTGCCACAGATTCACAGATTATAAAATTACTCTTTTTGTTATCAATGAATTTTCACCAAAGTTTACAATTAAACCTAAGGAACATTTAGATATTGCTAAATAGTTTTTGTCCAATTATAGTGTTCATCTACTATCCCTTTTTGTGCTTTTACTTCCAATACAATGTTGTCAAACACAACAAAATCAGCGAAAAAATAATGCGGAAGAATTATTTCTTTGTATTCTACTTCATATTTCTTCTCTCGTTCATATTGAATTTTTTTCTTCTTAAATTCATATTCAATTGCATCTTTATAAACTATCTCGAGCAAACCTTTTCCTAAAATACGATGAACCTCCATACATACGCCAATGATTTGATAAGATTCTTTTTGCAACGGATATTCTTTTTCTGAATAATTCATACATTTAATCTGTGAATCTGTGGCGTTTTTTTATTGCATTTGAACAGTGTAGTTTAGATCTCCCACCAATTTTACATCCATTGAGTAATCACTGTATATTTTTATGTATTGTGGTTTTGCGCTGGTATTGAATTTTACTTTCAGACGTACTTTTTTTGTATTGTAAAGGAGGGCCATTTTATTTTCACTAAGTGGGATAACAATTTTTGTAAGTTTTTTATCGATTACCCGAAGACTTGAATTTATTGGTGCTTCAACTATAGTGTTGGCATAATCAAAAAGGGAATCAACAACAGCATTAGCATCATTTAATAAATAAAATTGCATGCTGGCATTAAAAGGAAATCCGTTATCCGCAAACAAAATAATATTGCCACTTATAACATTCTGACTTTCATTGTTATTCGAAACTGTTAAATTTAATGTATCTGCTAAAGTTAAATTATTTGCTACAAAGGAAAGCGGAATTTCCATGTCCAAAGAAGCTTTCAATAGCTTGTCAGAATAAACAAAATCATTTGATCCCGAAATATTTCCCATCGGATTGGTAACTATTTGCATCGTATAACCAAATTTATTTGGTAAATTCTCGATCATGGGTTTAATGTTCGAGTTGCTTGTATTCAATGGGAAATTAGCATAAGTAGGATAAGCAATACCATTGCTTTCTGTTGCGCGGTTTATGTTTATTGGGGAACCAATTACCGAATTACTTAAATCTATGGTATTGCCTGAATTTGTATTTATCGAACTTAAATTAGTAATGAATAATCTGGAATCCATTCCAATTGGATTTTCAATGTTTAGATTGAAATTTACATCTTCTAACTGAACCGTCCCATCTATTATACGATCGAACAAGGAAAAATTTGTTATCGAGGGCCCGATATCAAAAGTATTTTGACCAAAATATCCTTTTGCATAATATGGAATCAGATCGTAAAAAGTATTCTCAATAACTAAATTCTCAGAAGGACCTGTTACTATTGGTTGTCCTGCAGCATCAAGTGATGCGGATAAAGAGGTGAATAAGGTGTTTATTTTATTTTGATTGATACCGGTCATGTCAAAATTGTAACCCGACAAATCATAGATCTGTGAGAAAATTCCGGGAGTTGAGCCAACAGCTGCTGGCACTTTGATGTTTATCGAAAATGGAACTCCATTTAGTTTAGCACAAGGAATGCTATAAACAAAATCTGTTACTCCATGAATTAAACTTTTTATCGTGTATTTAACAAACCCTGATTTAATTATGATCGTGCGCAATTGAGCCCCTTGTAATTGATAAGTTGTTTCTTGCAGATTATTGCTAACAATTAATTGCCCCGGGTTAAGGTTCCATCCCGAAGGAATTGGATAAGTATTATTTAGTGCGGTATCAGGGATATTAAAAAGGGTATCCATCGATAATTTATAAATATCATTTTGGTAAACAATTTTTAATGAACTATCGGCATTGGCTTGTAACAGAGAGTCGGGAATTAAGTTGTTAATGTTTAGGGAAGCACTTACTAAAGGTGCAAGGATATGTGTATCCCACGATGGTTTTCCCATTTCTTTCCGGCACGAAAAAAAAACGACAATTGAAAAGGTAAAAAATAAAAGATTCGTTTTTTTCATTGTTATTAGTCTATTATAGGACGTTGACAGCCCCTAAAAATAGTAAATTAATCTAAATTATTCGAATAAATAAAACCTCTCCGAAATAATTACGTAAAAATTTAAGGTTAAATAGTTTAAAAACAATACTTTTGTAAACCCATTTTTGATTTTTATGTTATCAAAACGATTTTTAATTTCCTGGTTAGCTTCATCAGTGGTTATGTTCATACTTTTTTATGTATGGCACGGTCTCTTCTTAACTGATTTTGCACGTCTTAGTTATCCTAAAGAAATATTTTTAATTTTCTCTGCACTCGTTTATCTCATCATTGGTTTTGTTGTATCAAAAGCTATTGATACCAAGCTATTAGAAAATGTTTTTAAGAGAAATTCTCTTCTTAAAGGATTGATTTCTGGCGCTGTTTGTGGCTTCGGATTTTTTTTAATGGCTACCGTAGTCGGTGTTTCTTTTAGTGCAGGTTCCAGAATTCAAAATCTTTTATTGGATGTTTCCTGGCAAGTTATCGAACAGGCAATTGGTGGTTTGGTTGTAGGGATTGTTCATGTTTTTGTATTTGATCCGGCAACTATTTTTGGTGATTAATAGTTGTATTTTTCTCCCCATAATTTTTTCAAATATTCTCTGATCTCTTTTTCTCTGGCATTATTTCCCGGATCATAAAATTTTATTCCTCGAATGTTTTCAGGTAAATATTCCTGTTCTGAAAAATTATTTGTATAGCTATGAGCATATTGATACTCTTTTCCGTAGCCAATATCTTTCATTAATTTAGTTGGAGCATTTCGTAAATGCAGCGGAACAGGCAAATCACCTGTTTTTCTGACGGTTTCCAATGCAGTATCAATTGCCATATATGAAGCATTACTTTTCGCGGAGGAAGCCAAATAGGTTACTGCCTGGGATAAAATAATCCGGGATTCAGGAAAGCCGATCACATTCACTGCCTGAAAACAATTATTGGCTATAACAAGTGCTGTAGGATTTGCATTGCCGATATCTTCAGATGCAAGTATCAATAGTCTTCGTGCAATAAATGAGGGATCTTCTCCACCCTCGATCATCCTCGCAAGCCAATAAACCGCTGCATTGGGATCACTGCCCCGTATTGATTTTATGAAAGCAGAAATAATATCATAATGGTTTTCACCTGCTTTATCATATAGTGCAATGTTTTGCTGAATAATGTGGCTCACTTTTTCATTGGTGATCTCAATGGTGTTTCCTCCAATGGAATTTACAACCAATTCAAAAATATTTAATAATTTTCGACCATCACCACCGGAAAGACGCAATAAAGCTTCTGTTTCGGTGAGTAGAATGTTTTTTGTTTTTAAAAAACTATCGGTTTTTATTGCCAGGCTAAGCATTTCAAGCAGATCATCTTTATCAAGATGTTTCAGTATATACACCTGGCAACGTGATAAAAGTGCGGAAATGACCTCAAATGATGGGTTTTCGGTGGTGGCTCCTATTAATGTGATAATTCCTTTTTCTACCGCACCCAATAATGAATCTTGTTGTGATTTACTAAACCGATGGATCTCATCAATAAATAAAATAGGATTATTTTGTGCAAATAAACCTCCGCTTTTTGCTTTATCAATAACATCACGAATATCTTTTACTCCCGAATTGATTGCGCTCAGTGCATAAAAAGGACGTTTTAACTGATGAGCAATAATATTTGCAAGCGTTGTTTTCCCAACACCCGGTGGTCCCCACAATATAATGGATGGTAATATATTGGATTCAATTGCATTACGGAGAATGGCTCCTTGGCCAACAATGTGTTTTTGACCAATATAGTTATCAAGGCTTGTCGGACGCATCCGTTCTGCTAAAGGAATTGAGTTCTGCATTTTAAATCATTCATGTTTAAACCAAGGTGATACCATTTCTTAATATGAATTAATCCAACACTGCCCTGACCTTCGGAGAGGGGCTGTGGGCTGAGGTCAAAAAAAAATGACTAATTCATATATTTTAAATTCCACATCGGTATTAATAAGTTTTTAAGAACTTTTTATACAAAAATTCTTAAAAACAAAGATAAAGCATAGTTTTACAAAATCTATTTTAATACTTGGCAAAAAAATTGATTAGCAACACTAAATAAATAAAAAAAATTACAATGAAAACTACTTTAACTCTTAAATCACTATTTCTTGGACTTGGTTTTTTTGCTGCTGTTACTACTTTCGCTCAGAAAAGTAAATTGTTGGAAGGAAAAAAATATGCAGTAAATTTTTATGATGTAAAAGCAGCTGGCAGAGGCAAGGCCGTTCCGAGTTTTGTTACCATTAAAAGTGGTAAAGTTCAATCTGATCTGATGGAAGAAAAAATTCAACTTCCTTTAATTTCTTATAAAATTACATTAGATTCTACTTATACAGAAGACGAAATGGAGATGCATTTGATTAAGTTTGAGGCAGAATTTACAGAAGATAAGAACGAATATAAGTGGGAGGCCCAAGTGATCAATTATGATATTGAAGGAACTGTGGTTCAATCAAAAAATGGAGTAGAAAAGAAGAAGTATGAATTTGATGGAAGCGAAAAACCAAAAAAGAAATAGATTTTCTGAATTAAAAAAAACAAAGAGCTCCGGATTTTCCGGAGCTCTTTGTTTTTTAACATTTTTAATCAGCTTCTTTGTAATATCATTAGCTTATATAAAAGATACAATTATTTCCCTCTCTTTCGGAGAGGGATTACGGGTGAGGTCAGAAAAAAAACTGTTTTATATAAGCTAATGGTGTAAATTTTAATGATGGCTTAATACAATTTTTTTAGTAAACGATTTTTCTTTACCATTATTTACATTCACAAAAAACATGGAAGGTTCAAAATTTTCTAAATTAAATGAAAGTTTAGTAGTTCCTGCTGATACAAAAAAGTTTTTTGATAGCACAACTTGTCCCAATACACTATAGATTGTTAAATTAAAATCATCGTCAAGCGTAGTATTAATGAGCAAGGTATAATCATTTCCTCCCTGGCTGAAAATATTAATATTGTCGTTACTACTAACACATGCCTCCACATAAATAATATCAGAAGTCTTACTTTCACCATTATAATCAGTTTGTTTTAATCTGTAATATCCTCCGGTTGGTAATAATTCCACATCAGAATATGAATAATGAAGGGTTGTAGAACTAGTGCCGGCACCATTAACAATGCCAATAGATTCGAATGAATTGCCATCAGCACTTCTTTCAATGGTATAATAGTTATTATTTAATTCAGAAGCAGTGACCCAATTTAATGCGACTTTAGTACCCTTGCATTCACCTGTAAATGAAAGAAGTTCAATTGGCAAAGGAGCAGTTAATCTTGAAAGTATATAAGGAGAAAAATAAGTGAAGGTTGAACTACCTGTAACGGTATGTGGTCCTGCAACAGTTGAACCTGCTGTTCCTGTTGTAGTATAAGAACCTGTGCCACCATTGTTCCCATTATCCCATACACTTCCATTCCAGTGCTGAATACAAAGTACATCCGTTGCAGGAGAAATTGTATTCTCTGCTCCCAGGTATGAAAGAGATAAAGTAACAGCAGGTATAGGAGATGCTAAGGAGGAAGTAATGTCCCACCAGCGGTCAATCACAGCGGGTATGGAGCCATCTGAACTCGAAGTTGCATCCCACATTTCTGCAACAGTTGCAACATTGCTAATCCCTGCCCATGGCTGGTTACAATATCCTGCAGTTCCGGCAGGAGTTATACATGCATCAGTGGTGGGACGTGTTGAAATTGAAATGTTTCCTACATTTCCCGAATTATTAAAAGTTACCGGGATATAACTACCGGAAATTGTTCCAAAAGGAAATACATGCGCTCCGGTTGTTGCTCCGATATTCCATTTTAAAATACTTGGATTTACAGCAAGGTTTGTTTCGCTTGCAACATATCCACTACTTCTGGTTATAGCAGTGGTTGCTGCATTTGTAACAGTAGCAGTTAAACTATTTAAGTTAAATTTTCCATTGGTGAGGGCAAAAGTATTGGTAATGGTTACCGCTTGAACTTGTGTAACACCTCCGCTTGTTCCACCGGAATTATCTATGGTAAGTTTATAAAAAGTACTTGGTGATGTGCCTGTTATAAGTTGCGTATTTGCACCTTGCATTAAAACGGTACCTGTACTGGCTGTAAATGTAGCATTGTTAATAAAGTCGCCTGTTGGCCCAAATAGGCCTACGGTATTTTTTCCGGCAGTTAATGTATAGGTTCCTCCTGCAAAGGTTCCTCCTGCAACTTCAAAATTATTACCAACCTTCACACTTACAGCCATTGTTAATGTGTTACCGGCTGTACAGGACCTTTTTACATTATAAAAATCATCATCATTAAAATTTAATGAAACGCTATTGGTCTGATAATTTGTAAAATAGGTACCGGTATTATGATTCAATTTAGAGCTTGTATAACTTGCTCCGGCTCCTCTGATTTCTAATGTGCCGGTATTTAAATTACATATTCCGGTTTGTACAAAACCGCTTGCTATTTGACAGACATAAGTATAGGAAGATAAACTTAAAGTTGAATTAGCATCAATAGTCGTATAATAGGCATACATATCACTTGATAATGTATAATTAGCAGATGCAAAGTATAAAAGCGGACCGGATGTTCCGTTCCAGGTTCCGGTACCACCTATTGTTGAAGATTTTCCATAAAGCAAAGTATTATATCCTCCGGAATTATGTGTGAAAGTTCCATTATTTGTAATGTTACCATAAACACTTAATAATTTTCCTGCAGCAGCTGAATTCACAGTTAATATTGCTGAAGCGTTTATTGTCAGATTTCTGCAACTACCCGGTGCACCGGCCATTATTGGTTGATTTGCGCCTGCCTGAATAATGGCATCCACGCACGTATTAGGTACACCACCGGTCCAGTTGCCTGCAGTGAACCAATCGGTGCTTGCCGCAGTTGTTAGCCATGAAGTGCTTCCTGAACCGGTAACCGTAACGGTTGCAGTTGTAGAATAAGCTATGGTACATCCGCTTAATTTAGCACGGTATTTTGAATCGCCATATAAGGCACCTGTAGAAAGAGGCGATGTGGTTGCACCTGTAATATCCGACCAGGTAGTGCCACCATCAGTGGATATTTGCCACTGAATAAGGCCTGCGCTTCCTGCAAGAGTAACTGTTGTGCTTCCTGCACAGGCAACGGAACCTGCTGTAGGTGTTGCCGTACCGCCAACACCGGCAACGCTCACAACTATTGTTACAATATTTGAATATGAAAAACAACCTGTGGTTACTTTGCAGATATAATAATAAGTGCCATCAGCAAGTGTGCCTGTTGTATATTGATCGGTTGTAGCTCCGCTGCCACCGCTAACATTGGACCAGGTACAAAGGTCACTTGAAACCATCCATTGAAACGCAGTGCCTGAGTAACTGCTAAGGCTTAAAACGGTAGTTCCGTTTGTGCATGGACTATAATTGGAGGCTGTAGCATAACCCGGGTCTGTGTCGCAAATATTAATAGTATAATCTTCCGCTTCTCCATAACCATATGAACCGCAATCATATGTTTGGTCAACAGCCGGACTGGCAGCATAAATATATCGCACACGCATTCTTGTTTCTCCTATAACTGCAGCACCAGGGATCATTACATCTGCAGAAACTGTTGTAGAAGGACTGATTGCATTTGAAATTAAAGTAAATTCATTAACGTCCTGAAAATCTCCATCATTATTAAAATCAATCCATACCCCGGCTCCATGAGTTCCTGAACCCGCTCCAACACTTATGGTGGCGGTATAGGTAGCACCCTGGAAAACACTTGTATAAAAACTGCCTGACGAATAATTAGTGTAAGCTGTTGCGGTAGTGTTTGTGCAACCTGAACCGTTATTACACAATGTATTAAATACAAATTTATTGATAAAATCATTTGACCCGCAACCTGTTGTATAAACCGGGGTGCAATAGGTCCAGCATCCGATACCTTCAATTTTTCTGCTGTTAGCAGTATTATTATTGGTAAAACCAATTGTTCCTGCATTAAATGTAAATTGGGTTGATAGTGTCTGGGTTGCATCAACATAACTTGCACAATTGGAATTAGCACTGGGAGATATATCATAAGTGAGCCAGAAATAATAAATACCTCCTCCTTTAACAATAGTTGATGAAAAACCTGAAAAGGTAATTGTTGTATTTGTTCCTACTGCTCCAAAATCTGAACCTAACTGAATTGTCGCAGCGGTAAAACTTGGGTTAGTTCCACTCGTCCAAAGTTGAGCATTTGACACATCTGCACCATTGGTATTGGCAGCTGTAAAGTCTATTCCGGTAAGATTCTGATCTGCTTGTCCACCGCCATTTGCAATAGATATATTAACCCTGACGATTTCTCTTTTAGAATTACTAGCTGCTACACCAGTTGTAGAAGCATTGTTAGAAGTAACAACAATTGCAGTTGCTGCAAATACATCTACACTCACAAAAGCCACAAATGCTATCAGCCAGACTGCTGATTTGCAAAGAAGATGTTTTATAAATGTTTTCATCATGTTATTTTATTAATTCCTTTACAGAAATCACTTCCTGCTTATTGTTAATAACATACATTTTTCCTGATCTGTCAGTAATGCTCTTTTCCTTTTCGTATTCTTTAATTTTTGTTTCAATAATTTTACGTTCATCTGAAGTAATAAATTCCTTCATGTATCCATTTTCATCCTGAACCTCAAAAATAATTACTTGCTCCCATTCAGGGGTAATTAAGGTTTCATTGTTTGTTTTTACTTCCTTTTTGTATTCTTGTTTACTCTGCGCCATGCAGGAGCATAAAATAAAGAAGGAGAAAATGGATGTGAAAATTATTTTCATGTGATTGAATTAATATTCCTCAGTTTTTTTAATTTGAATATAAATTTGATTTTAGTAATTATTAGCATTATATGATATAACTCATATAACATTATAAATTTGCGTTAATCAAATTTATAAAATAAGTTGCTGAAAAACAAATAATTTCTTATTTGATATGCATTAATGGGTAATTAATCTATGTTTATATCTTGTTTGACGGTAAAAACTATAAATATTGACAATGTGATAGTCCTTCTTAAAGCATTATCAAATAAGTAGTTTTTTGTATTTGGAGGAATGATATTCGAGGCTTTCGATCTTCCATAATCAAAATGATTTATTGCAGTAATTCCTTATGTAAATTTTTAAAAATGGTATATCCTTCAATACAAAGGAGGTGTCATATTCAAAAAATATTGCCTTACCATTTATTTCACTGAAATAAAAGTGTAGAAAATCAAAAGGCTTTTCCGGAAACTTTGGATTAGTACTTTAGTAACTGTATAACCTGAGTTCGATTAATAATGCTTCGAAAACATCAACAAACAAAGCTATTATGAAATCAGGTTTTTGTTGTTTTGTCATGCTGAATGGAAGAAAGCATCTTGCTAACAAAAAAAAGATTTTTCGCAGTTTTAGCCTAAACGCAGCCGAAAGCTAAACAAACAAAGCTATTATGAAATCGGGTGTTTGTTGTTTTGTCATGCTGAATGGAAGGAAGCATCTTGCTAATAAAAAAAAGATTTTTTGCAGTTTTATCCTGGCCGCAGCCGAAGGCTAAAAATGACAGGTGCTTGTAAATAATAGCTGTTCCTCATTTAAAAAGCAATTATTAATCGAGTTCAGGTTATAATATTATTTTGCAAGCGGAAAGAGGGTAGATATAAACCCAACAGCTCCGAAATATTCAATATTTCGGAGCTGTTGGGTTTATAAATTTTTTTCTATTTACTTTTTAAAAGTTTTGTTTTATATACTTTTTCATTTGTTGTTAGAGTAACAAAGAACATTCCATCCGGTTGTTCCGATAAATCAATGGTTGAAATATTTTGTCCTTTTATACAAAGCAGATCCTTAGAAACAACCAATCTGCCCCTATAATCAAATACTTTTAAGGTAGCATTCTCTGAACCGAAGCAGGTGTAAATAATATCTGATGTAGTAGTGGTAGGATTAGGTTTAATAATGAAAATAGCATTATCATCAATTGTAACGGAAACAATATTCGAATGTTTGTATGTTCCATTAAAATCTGTTTGTTTCAAACGATAATAATAAACCCCTGGTTGTACATCTGCATCATTCAAATAATAATCCAGCGGACTGGTACTATTTCCATTTGTGGCTTTTGAAGGAACAGTTCCAATGTCACTGAAATCTATTGCATTTGTTGAGCGTTCAACAGTAAAATAATCATTATTTAATTCAGACGCTGTTATCCATTTTACATCTATCGTTTTTCCATTATATGCCGCTTCAAAAGTGAGAAGTTCGATTGGTAAAGGAGTTGTTGATTGTGCTATGGCGAATTTTGAAAACCCTTTCATGTTTTTTCTAAGCACGGCAGTTACCGGAGAAACTACACAAGTGCTACTGCTGCCATCTCCATTTAGTAAAGCCCAGGTTACACTTGGCGAATGTACACTCATAACAGTCCAACCGGCTGCGGCATTTGAGTATCCGGTATTATACAAGGTCATATCATACATACCATTATTGTTGGTTGATGCTGGTGCATCAATTTGCCAATAGCCATTATCTAATGCCACATTATTATAGGTGGTCAAACATTCTGTTGAACCCAATGCCCCGGGAACACTGCCTCCCCAACCATTGAAATAGGCTGTGAGATAAGTAATAGTAGCAGGAGCCTGAGTAAAATTCACTCTGGCTAATTCATAACAATTAGTGGAGATTCCATTATTTGCTATACCTACCGGAAAGTCATAAGTTCCGGTAGCAGCAGTATTAAGGTATCTTCTTAAGTTTCCTTCAACATATCTGCCTGCTGCATATCCACCCATTGATGCGGGATCAATATTGTTAATTATTAATTTATTAGCATTTGTAATTACTTTTCCACTTTGGAAGGTAAATGTTCCGGTGGTTCCCAAAACCATATCATTAGCTCCGCCAATAGTTAAAGTTGCAGTCCCTGAAGTATTATTTAAAGTAACATCATTAAAACTTCCTGTTCCGGTTCGGGTATAAGTTTGAGCGGTAGTACCCATAAATACAACCCTTCCTAAATTGTTCGAAGTTAAAGTGGTAGTATGTGTAAAATTACCGCAAACATCTAATTCCGCTTTACTATCAGAGAAAGAAAGGGTAGGGGCACCTGAAGAGCCTAATGTAATATCTTTACATGCAGCCGGTCCGGCAGGGTTAAAACCTATATCCGGATTATTTCCGGAAGGAGCGGGTATTAAAACATTATCATTACAGGTCGGCAAACATCCTCCCGTCCAGTTAGCTGTATTGAACCAATTGTTTAATCCCCCCACAGCGCCAAGCCAAACTAATGGGTTGGCAGGACTTCCAATTGTTGCAGTTGCTGTTTGACAAGAGCTTGCGGCACATCCACCCGGTGCCACGGCATTAACATAATAAGTAGTAGTTGCTGCTGTAAAAGCTGTATAAGAAGTTGCTGTATTTGATTGTATAAGAGCTCCACCACATGACCCTGTGTACCAGTTATAAATATAACCTGCAACAGGAGCACTAATGCTTACAGTAATATTGCCTGCACCACAGGATGAACCATTTACTGTAACAGGAGCAGTTGTAGGTGTTACTGTAATCGTTACCGTAGCTCTTGGGCCCGGGCATCCTGCTATTGTTGTGGCTTGTACATAATAGGAGGTTGTTACAGCAGGAGTAACAGCATAAGAAGAATTGGATGAAAGCAAGTTTCCTGCAACCGCAGCGTCATACCATTGAAAGCTACAGGAAGCAGGGGCTGTGGCAGCTAAGGTACTGCTTGCACCCGGACAAATAGGATTTGGTGTTGCCGAAGCAGTAGGAGCAACAGGTGGCGGATTTACAGAAACAGTATAAGTTGTTGGAGGGGTTAATATACCACAACACTCTGAAGTAACAGCAACGTTAACACTGAATGTTTGAGCAGTAGCCAGCGTATTAGTGAAAGTAATGCTGGAAGCAGAGGTTGTACCGTTTGTTACACTGGAAGAACAACCTGCAGGATCAATAACTGACCAGACATATGTAAATCCGGATGTGCCAGCTGTGCTACTGCTGAATGTGCCGTTTGTACCGGAGCAAAGCGGTGTTACACCTGATATGGAACCGCCTGTTGGCGCTGCCATAAGCATATTATTAAAATCTGTATAAACATTTGAAACAGAAATGGTTTTTTTGACTATAATATCATCAATAATAAATGTAGGAGGTGCACTGCTGGCAGCAGTGGTAGAATTAAAATTCCAGCCGATGTAAACACTTGCCTGGCCATCACATGCTGCAGGTAGCGTTACTGTTCTTAAGGTGGTAACAGCTACCGAACCGTTATAAAGTTCTCCCGCTATATTTGTCCAGGCACCTGCGCCAATTTTATATTGCAACTGCACATTGTCATTTGCATTCATTACTCCAACATAATTAAATGTTAAGGTGAGTGTACTATAACCTACCGTGCTGAAAGAAGGGCTTATTAATCTTAAATTGGCAGTGGCAGTGGCAGCAGCAGAATAATCGCAATAAAGACCTGCACCCGGGTTACTTGCTTTATAATAAGATATCCGTGGACTATATGTCCCTGTTAATACGGTATTGTTTGCTCCACAACCACCGGAGCCTCCGGTAAACCATCCTGTTTTTGCAGTGGTTGTTGTACCCATTACCCAATAATTTTGAGAAGAACCGGGTGTTGAAGTTGCCTGCCCTGTCCATCCGCTTGCAGATCCTTCGAAATCATCGGAGAAAAGAGTAACAATTGTGGAAACAGCAGGTGCGAGTGCCACTGTTTTTCGCCCTGTAGTAGTATATGCCACTATTTTAGGAGAGCCGGCACCTGTTAATGGTGCTGAGGATCCCGTCCAATCGGGTGAGCCTGCCGCAGTAACCATATTCATATTGGTACTGGTGCAATTCGTATAGTTATTAGTGGCATCGCCTGAATTAATTACAGCCATACTTGAAATAAGCACATTCGTATATGCAACATTTGTAATTGGCGCAGTACCGGTACCGACCTTGAAGGCATTTCCTCCACATACTGTATTCGAATTGTTAATGATTTGGCAATCGGTAACTGTTAAGGTGCCATCAGGAGCATAAATCCCATAATTGGAGCCCCCAATAATTGCGGCATCGAAAATTGCCTGGCAGGTAGTGCGTGAACTAACACATGATTTTATTTGATAATACACTTTCCCCTGCATGGAAAATCCTGCATTGGGACCTGTGTTATCAAATGGGGCCACCTGCCCGCAGTAAGCATCTCCAACACCGATTTGCATATCTGCGTTGCTTCTGTAATTTGCATTTGTTCCAGTACTTAAAGCGCGCATTGCAGCAGATGGGATATAAATGCAAATACCTGTTAATTGACCGGAAGGTATTACAATGCTATTAATAGAAAACTGTTGTTCAACATTGGCTGTAAAACTAACATTATATGTTCCTGCGGAGGTCCAGGCACCAGCGTTGGTCTGATTACCCGCGAAAGTACCATTTCTATAATAAACTTGTACGTTAGAAGTAACGGATGTATTTACTAAAGTAGATAATTGGGTAATCAACAAAGGGTTAGCATTGAGATTGGTAACATTAAAATAATATGCTGCAGCCACAGCAGTTCCGCAAGCGCTACCTGTAGAAGTTGCTACAGCTAAGTTGGCTTCAGCGGTCAGATTAGCATCTTCCACATAATAAGAAGTGGTAGAACCTAAGCTGGGTGTGGTGTAAGTAGATCCACTGCCTAGGAAATTACCTCCCGAACTGGCATCGTACCAAAAATAATTTGGATAAGAGCCACCGCTGGCTGTAAGTGTAAAAACATACGGGGCGCTGCAATAGGATACATTGGGGGCTGTGGGTGCTGCTATAGTGGCAGACATGATAAAAGACTGAACTGTGCAGCCGACAGCATCTCCTGCACTATTAGTCGGAACTATTTTCCAATAATAAGTCCCGGCAGCCAAAGCTCCTGTGGTATAACTTAAACCGGGTTGGGTACTTACTAATGTAGTAGGAGATGGATTTTGGTCAAAATATACTTTGTAATTGCTTACGCACTCAGGTGGGGCACTCCATGAAAGTGAAACCGTAGAACTACTGCAAGAAGATAATCCAGCTCCACTTGCTGGAGAATAGGAGGAAGCACAAGTTGGAAGCACAGGTGGTACAATAGTAATATCATAATCTTCCACATCTTCATAAATAGTTCCGTTGTCACATCCATTGGTCGCAATGGTTGTGTTATATTTATAAAAAACTCGCATTTTGGTGTTCCCAAGGGTGGCGGTGCCTGGAACTGTTATACTCTGCGTTCTTGAAGTAACTCCAGAAGCTGCGGCAGTTGACCCGCTTGTTAAAACATATTCATCGGTTGCATTAAATACACCATCCTTATTCCAGTCAATCCATGCGGCAGTATAAGTAGTATATGCTCCATTGTTTGTTTTTTCAACTGTCAGATTATAAGAACATTCTCTATTAATAGTAGTTGATGTTCCTGTACAAACATAACCATCAAATATGCTTGTCCTATTTATAGTATTAAATTGAACATTTGAAATAAATCCAACTGTATTGGTTGTTCCTGCACTCGAACAATAAGCTCCGCAGGGTGCGTCAATGTATTCTGTAATTCTTATATCATCTAGATAAATTGTAGACGCACAACCACCTGCGTTTCCTGAAACAACTTGGAAACCAACATATTTACTTTCTGTTGCGGTTGCTAAAAAAGTAACTGTTTTAAGAGTATAAGAAGTAGTAGTTACATTAGCACTTCCAGGCCATAAAAGTTGATCTCCGCCTGTAAGAGCAACCATTGCAGCATTTGTTGCTGTAGCCGTTTTCCCAATTTTTAATGTAGAGGATGCACAGGCAATTTTTGCGTAAACATCAATAGTATAAAATCTTCCGGAAACGAATGAAATTGTAGAACCTGTAATAATAGAACCACTAAAACTGGTGTTGTTTGAAGTATGAGCCATTTTACCGGAATTTGTTCCTGTATTTGGATTACTGGCAACTGGTTGTGTCGCGGTTCCTGTAGTCATCGAACTAGTAAAAACCGGGTCAGCTGCTTCAAATCCTGATTGAAAAATAACGGTTTGTGCAAACATATTACTTGCAACAAAACATAATACTACTCCAAACCAAATTATTGATTTGTTGAAAAAGTATTTTGTAGTAGTAGTTATGTAATGGTTAGGTTTTTCCATTAAAATATTTTTTCGGTTTTAGTAATACTGTTTTGTATTGTTTAAAATCTATTTTTATAACCATTTATAAATGCCAATCGTGTAATTCTTAATTTCTTAAGGAGCAGCACCAGCACCCGCATCAATATAACATCTCACAATATTATAACTGGTACATCCAGCTCCTATTTTTATTCCAAAATTTGATATGCCGGAAACCGTATTTGCAGTCACATTAGGTGAGCCGGGCATTTCAATGCGTAAATCCTGAATACGAAAAGCGGATGCCCCACCTACCACCTTAAATGCTGCGCAGCTTGCAGCGTCATCGCTATCTGCTAAATTACTTCTTCGAATGGTAGTAGAATTTGCACCACCGGTCATATCACTTGATTTTATGGTAAAAGTGGAATTAAATCCGCCTTCAATGGTAACATAACTATTTACATCTATTTTATTTGTGATGGTATAAATACCTGTTTGCATTTTAATAATGGAACTTGTGCAAAGTGAAGCTGTTAAAGCAGCCTGTAAAGTAGTAGGAGAAGCCTTTGTTAAACCCGAACCACCACCTGCAGGTGATACATAATAAATATTACAATTGGTGCCGGAGCCTGCTGAAGCTAAACTGACAATTGAAGTAGCCGTATTGCCACTAGCACATCCGCCTGTAGATACACCTGTTACATTATAAGTTCCCGGCCCGGCAGTTATTGCAGCGGTAGTTGCTGTAGATCCTCCGCTCCATTGGAAAGTTGCACCCGGATTAACCACGCCATTTACTGACAAGGATGCTGTAAGTGTTGTTGTCCCACTACATATTGTTGGATTAACAGGACTAATGGAAACCACCACATTGCTTGCCAAAGTAACGGTGGTAGATGCCGTTCCTGTGCATCCTGCAAAGGTTGCGGTAAGAATATAGGTTGTAGTAGCTGTTGGATTAACAATAAAAGTTGCCTGTCCGCTTCCGTCTGAACCTGATGTTAATCCACCGGGGTTAAGTGTGTATATTCCGGCAATGTTATTAGGAGCCCCTGCAGCAGTTAATGTTACAGCGATTCCTGCGGTACATATATTTGTAACGCTTGGTGTTAGTGTAAGTGCATTAAGTACATTCAAGGTAACCGTTTGAGTAATAGCCATTGCATTACCACATTTATCAAGTATGGTATTAGCATCTCCACCAACCTGCACACCTAAGGTAAATGTTCCACTGCTTGGTACGGTATAGGTTATGGTTACTGAACTGGTTAGTGTGGATGAACCACTACAGCCAATACCTGTTGCACTTGTAATCACACCTCCGCCTGATAGCGTAAAGTCACTTCCGTTTGCTGCAATAGTACTGCATTGTACGGGTTCAGAAAATGCAAGGGTGAAAGTACCATTGCAATTATTAACAACAGAACTTGGAGGGTTGATGGTTGGGGGAACAATATCAGTAATTGACGAGTAGCCTGCACCTGTTGTAAAATTCAGGGTATATCCGGTTGCGTCAGCCGACCAGTTGTCAATGATAAGGGCGTAGGTTTGTCCTGCAGTAACTGCAAGTTCTGTAGAAAAAGGTCCCTGAGTGGCGGAGCAGGAAGTACATGTTCCGGCAGGAGACATACCTGTATTGCCATTTGTTGCCGAGAAATTACATCTTACAGGAGTAGCGGTAGGAACACCGGCACAGCCAATAGTCGTAATGTCATAAAGCGCAAAGTCATAATCCTTGGTGGTAACCAATGTAAAGCCAAAAGTACCGGTTGTTTGTGCTGTAAAAACATACCACACCGAATTTGTTTCCTTACCTAACAAACAGGTTCCATTTACTTCCTGTATGGTACCAAAGCCGGTATAGGAGGTGGTTTGTGAATAGGATTGGGCGCAAACAGGAATAGCGTTAATACAGTTTTGCTCTGCACCTGTAATCATAACGCCCCTGTTATTATCGAATGTTCCCAGCGGTGTTTGAAATATTCCCTGGTTGAAATGCGCTAATTTAGCATCAATTTCAGCCTGAGTTGGTAAATCATTTGTTTGAGCTTTTATTGTATATATACTAACAACAAAAGAAAAAACCAGAAAGAAAATACTGTTTTTTGTCATTGTTTTCCTTGTCATTTTTATCATATTTTTAATCACCTCCTATACAAATATAACAAATTGATGTAAATAAAAAACAAATGGTTGCATTTGTAAAACAAATGCAATCAGTTAAAGAATAAGTGGTTATATAAGTTGATGTCATTACGATATTTTAAAAATTTAGTTTCAATAATTATAAAATGGAATCGTAATTTTTGCGCTGTTAATCATTAAAATCAGAATGTCAAACTTTAAAAAGTTATTAACAAAGTGTATTTTTTGACATAAATTAAATGTCAAAAAGCAATATTAAAAGTAATTTTTGGGATTTTTTTTTATTGAAAATGGTAGTATTGACCGAACTCTTAAAAGTCCTGTATTATACTTTTATTCCTATTATCAAAACATCGTCCACTTGCTCTAAATCACCTCTCCATGTTTCGAATCGTTCTGAAAGAATATTTTTTTGCATTTCTAATTGCAATTGATTTATTTCTAAAAAAAGCTCTTCCAAGGGCTTGTATTTAAATTTTTTTCCTTTGGAACCTCCAAATTGGTCGGGGTAGCCATCTGTTAACATGTAAACCAGATCTCCTTTTTGTAATTGAACAGTTTGCAAGGTGAATGATACATGATCTTTTGGAGATTTCCCTACGGGCATTTTATCAGCGGGAAAGGTCAATAATTTGTTTTCCCTGACTATGTAAAACGAATTGTTAGCGGCAGCATAGTGAAGCAAATTGTTTTTCAGATCAAAACAGGCGAGGATGCAATCCATTCCATCTTTCCCTTCTTCCATCTGCCCTTCCGGATTAAGTGCCTTGATAATAACTTTCCGTGCTTCATTTAGTACCAGATGCGGTTCTGTAATTTTCTTTTCAATAATTACTTCATTTAAAATGGAAATGTTCAGCAGACTCATAAATGCACCCGGAACGCCATGTCCGGTGCAGTCTGCCGTAGCCAGGTAAAATTTATTATCAAACTCCAGGGCCCAGTAGAAATCACCGCTAACAATATCTTTTGGTTTATATAACACAAAAAAATCTTTTATATATTTTGAGATATACTGATCAGATGTAATTACGGCATGTTGGATTCGTTTTGCATAATGAATAGAATCAAGTATCTCCTTGTTTTTTTCTTCGATCAGTTCTTTTTGTGTTTCCACTTTATGTTTTGCCAGTTCTACTATTTCTTTTTGTTTGAAAATAATTGAATGTGCTTTTTTTATTTTCCGGTTCGACATAAAAATAAAAATCACTGTAATTCCTGCTAATAGGGCTGCAATTAAAACAAGTAGGATTGTGGTTCTTTGCTTAGAAAGTTTAGTCTCTTTCAATTCATTCTGTTGGTTTAAACTTTCTATTTGTAATTGTTTTTTCTCATTTTGATATTTGCCTTCCATTTCATGAATGATCCTGGAATTTTTTTCTGAATAAAGACTATCTTTTATTTCGGAACTTTGCCCAAAATAATCATATGCCATTTTAAATTCATTTAAATTATAGAAGCATTTTGCTAAAAGTTGCAACGTATGATTTCTCAGATCATTATAATTTATTTTTTTTGAGATCTGTTCACTCTCCAGCAAATAAGATATAGCATTTGAATATTCCTTCTGAAGAAAATAGATCTCTCCAATATTATTAAGATTTATGGCAATCGCAGCTTGATTGTTCAATGCTTTTCTTATAACCAATGCTTCCTGAACAACTTTTATCGCTTCCGGAAATTTATTTTGTAAGGCATAAGCTTCTCCCATATAATCCAGACTATAGGACATCCCGACTTTGTTGCCCAGGCTTTTGTATATATTCAATGCTTCCTGAAAATTAGTCAGTGCTTCAGTCGTTTTATTATCCAATTCATAAACCAATCCAATGTCATTCTTAAAGCTTGCAATGTTTGCAGAATCATTAAGTTCTTCAGCCACAGCGGCACCATTTTGAAATTCATGCAAGGCTTCTTTTAATAAATTTTGTTTTTTGTAAAAAGTGCCCATGTGGTTGTGCAGGCTGAGCAAAATGGTTTGGTAGTTGTATTGTTCGGCAATCTTTTCTGATTTTTGATAATATTCAAGTGCCAGGGGGTAATTACTTTTGAAGTATTGACAAAATCCGGCTAAATTATAAGCCTGAGCTAATTCATAGGATTTATTTTTTTTAATGCAGGTTTTAATTATTGTTTGCGTAAGGGCGAAAGCAGAATCATAATTTGTTTCTGAAATTTTTTCAACGGCCCGCAGCTGCAGTTGTAAACTGCTGTCGGGAAAGGTCTTTTCTTGGGCATTAACGCAAGTAAAACAAGAGAAGAAAAAAAGGAGAAAAATTACTCTGTTTGAAAAAATCATTTCTATAAATTAATATACTCAGCGTATTTGCGATTCAAGATACAAAAATAAAATAAATAGGAGGGAAGGCCTAAAAACAAAAAGCTCCAAAATAGTAAATATTTTGGAGCTTTTTTTTGTATATTTTTATTATAAAACTATTTTATTTTGACAAATCTTTTTTGTGAAACAGGTTTTTGATTTAAATCTTTAATGGTCACATAATAAATACCTTCTGATAAAGAACTAATATCAATTGCTTTTGAATTATTCTTCATGTAACTGACATTTATTAAATTCTGAGATACAATTTGTCTTCCTGCAATATCAGTAATTGAAATATTAATAATTTCTTCTTTTGCAGATGTCCAAATAGTTATTTCACCTGATGCCGGATTCGGATATATGATATAATCATTTGGTTGAGAAAATTCAATTGCAATTAGATTCGGTGCATATTTCACAGTACCGTCAAAATCGGTTTGTTTTAAACGATAATAGTTGACTCCTTCAAATGGCTTTTTATCTACAAACTGATATTTTTTTAATTCAATACTGTTCCCAGCACCGTTAATATTATCAATAGCTTCGAAAGTATATCCATTTTTTGAACGTTCTAATGTAAAAAAATCATTATTGGTTTCTGAAGAGGTTGCCCATTCAAGTAAATTTCCTTCATCACTATTTTTTCCGGTGAATGAAAGTAATTCAACAGGTAATGGATTTATACCTGATGATTTTGAACCGAAAGTGAATGGACTAAATGAATTCCAATTTACATTTGAACTTACTGTTCCTGCAGCACTTGCTGTACAAGATCCTGTTATTCCGCCAACAATAACATTACTTGCATTTTCCCAGGCGGTCGCTGTCCAGTGAGCTACTACAAGATCACCTCCCTGTAATGCCGCACAACTGTTAATGCCACTGCTGGATGCATTTTCCCAATGCAAGGTTACTTGTGCATTTCCGGTACCCGCAACCCTGTCCAATATCCAATATTCTGTGCCACTCACATTGTTTAAGACAGGGGCTGGTGTTGGTGTTGCCATTGGTGCAAGTGAGGAATAAGGTGTGTAAAAATATTGTGCCTGAAAGGTAGAAACTGCTGAAGGTGCGGCTATATCAATTCGCATCCATCTGTTAAATGCATCACCAACAGGGAAACTAAACGCTGTATTCCCTATTTTTTGCATCGGGCCATCTACAAAACTGGATGTACTTCCATAAGGCGAAGGAACAGAAGAGCCGGCATTCATCACAAGCAACGGTGGGTTAGAAGTATAAATAATCCCATTTGTTAAAGTTAAAATGCCATTCACATATAAATTACTTGTGGCAGTACCTGTTAAAGTCATTCCTCCACCGGAGTTGTTCATAATAACATTTGTAAATGTTAATGTACCACTGCTATTGGTATATGTTTGCGGGATGGTTCCGTTAAATTCAATATTCGGACAGTTGGTAAGAGTTGCAGCAGCTGCCGTATTGAAATTACCTGCGACTTTTACTACCTGATTGTTTGCATTAAAAATACTGGTGGTATTTGTTGTGGTAAAGTCCCCGCCAATATCTATTGCTGCTGTCAATAATAAAGTACTGCCTGTCTTTGTTATTGTTAAGGCCCCTATTTTATTAGCTCCTGTGAGAGAACCATTGATCGTTTGGGCTACAGAAGCATTATTAAAGAGAAGTTCCGCTGTTGGTGCCATTACCAGGTTGCCATTATTTGTAAAGTTTCCGCAAACAGTTAATGTGACTCCTGCATTAATTGTTAAAGTTGCCCCTGCATTTATTAATAAATCTTTAACAGAAGCATTTGCGCTAATAACTGGTTGGGCACCACCGGAGTTTACTGTAGCATTTAAGCCGCAGGTTGGAGCGCTGCATCCGCCCCAGTTACCAGGCTGGCTCCATGCAATACTTGAAGTACTTGCCCAGGTAAGTGTTGCTCCCGGAGTGGCGTAAGCTATTGGAGAACCGGCACTGAACTGAAGTGTATATCCCGAAACATAATCGTTTGTGAAATTGGTTATGGCCAATACATAAGTCTCGGTATTAAGTACAGCAAGAGAGGGTTCATAAGCCGCATCGTACCCTGCGCCATAAGCTGCAGGAGCATTCCCTCCGGTATATAACCCGGTAACCCCCAAAGAATTATAATTGCAACTTGTAGCTGCCGTTGAACCTGCAGCTATTTCAGTACAGCAGAAAGCACCATCTCCTGTGCCATCACAAGGGCAATGTCATATGATAAGGTAGAATTATTATATTTGTAAAATGGAACTAATAGAAATTACAAAAAAACTGAATACACAAAAGCGTTGTAT
>Ga0156174_1104_pt1 | contig 36986 bp, 29 predicted proteins | sample RifCSPlowO2_12_FD_107827 | JGI IMG/M metagenome (GOLD analysis project Ga0156174, IMG submission 107827) | Bacteroidetes bacterium RIFCSPLOWO2_12_FULL_35_15
AGATGAGATTTCTCCCAGAGTTTATCCTGAGCAAAGTCGAAGGAGTCGAAAATGACTTATAAAACATTTTTAGTAAAACTTAAACAGCGTCTAAATTTGTAAATCAGGTACTAAAACGTAACAACGGACGTTTTCATCTAAAAAAACAAATGAAATTTCGTAAAGCATTAAAATATACCCTACGAATAATTGCTGTATTTTTTCTACTTATCCTCTTGTATCTTCTTGTTGCTTTCATTTTATCCTACATTCCCGTTAATTCAAATTTTGTTTCCTGTAAAGAAAACTCGATAGAAATTTACATTCAAACAAATGGAGTGCACACCGATCTGGTAATGCCTTTAAAAAACGAAATAAAGGATTGGACCCAGGCGGTAAACCCAGCAACTACTAAATCAGGGAACCTGGCGGTACAATTTGTTGCTTTCGGCTGGGGCGACAAAGGTTTTTATTTAGAAACTCCTGCCTGGGCCGACTTGAAATTTACGACCGTTTTTAATGCCCTTTTTAACCTTGGCTCTTCAGCCATGCATGTAACGTTTTATGAGAGATTAAAGGAAGGTGAATCCTGCATAAAAATTTGTATCAGCAAAGATTGTTATGAAAAAATATGTCACTATATAGAAACTTCCTTTGTGTGTGATAAAAAAGGGAAGTGCTGTCAGATAAAAAACGCCTGTTACGGAGTAAATGATTCTTTTTATGAAGCCAAGGGGAGTTATAGCTTGTTCCAGACTTGCAATACATGGGCAAATAATGGATTAAAAGCCGGCAATCTAAAAGCCTGCCTCTGGACACCTTTTGATAAAGGAATTTTCCATCAATACAAGTAATGATAAATGTAACGCTTTAATGATTAAATGGCCATGCCAGCGCCAAAAAGAGATGTTTCCTTTCCAACTTTAATTCCTTAACAAAAATTAACAAGCGCCACCCGATAAATTGAACGTAGATTTATTTTGATACATCGTAATAATAGCTACATTTGTTACCCAAAATAAAAAAACAAAATCAATTATGAACAAACAAATTTTCTTAAAAACATTAATTCTTCCCTTAGCAATGCTTTCTGTTAGCAACCTTATTGCTCAGGATAATAAAGATGCTGTATTAATGACAATTGGCAACACTAAAGTTACCGTATCAGAATTTGAAAATGTGTATCACAAAAACAACACGAAAGAGGTTGTGAATGATAGTAAATCATTGAATGATTATGTTGATCTATATGTAAATTTTAAATTGAAAGTTAAGGAAGCCGAAGAGTTGGGTCTTGATACTGCTAAATCATTTATTGATGAATTAAATGGATACCGCAAACAACTGGCTCAGCCTTATTTAACAGATAAAGATGTTAATGAAAAATTATTGAAAGAAACATACGATCGCTTAAAGGAAGATATTCATGCTTCTCATATTTTAGTAAAAGTAGCTGAAAATGCATTGCCTAAAGATACTTTGGAGGCATACAACAAGATCATGAAAATTCGTGCCAGAATTCTTAAAGGAGAAGACTTTAACAAAGTTGCTTCTGAAAAAGGGATCTCAGATGATCCGTCATCAAAAGACAATGGTGGCGATTTAGGCTATTTTACGGCCTTACAAATGGTTTATCCTTTTGAATCGGCAGCTTTCAGTACTAAAGTTGGTGAGATATCAATGCCCGTGCGTACACGTTATGGATATCATATTATTAAAGTTATTGATAGAAGAAAAGCACAAGGGGAAGTGTTGGTCGCACATATCATGGTGAAAACGGCACCGGCAAACTCAAAAGATGATTCGACAAATACGAAAACAAAAATTGATGAGATCTATAGCAAATTGAAGGCAGGGGCTAAGTTTGAGGAACTTGCTCAACAATATTCTGATGATAAAGCTTCTGCAAAGAACAAAGGTGAATTACCTTGGTTTGGAACAGCTAAAATGCCTCTGGAATTCGAAAAAGCAGCATTTGCCTTGGTTAATAAAGGAGATTTTACTCAACCAATGCAAACCAAATACGGTTGGCACATCATTAAATTAATTGACAAAAGAGGCCTGGCTTCATTTGAGGAAATGAAAAGCGACCTGAAAGCAAAAGTTACCAAAGATTCACGTTCACAAGTTGGTCGTACTTCTTTGATAGCAAAAATAAAAGCAGAGAGTAAATTTAAAGAATCCATTAAAGCACGTGATGAGTTTTATAAAGTGGTGGATACAACTATTTTTGATGGACGCTGGGATGCAGCAAAAGCTGCTGGATTGAAAAAGCCGATGTTTAATCTGAATGATAAGATTTATACCCAGAGTGATTTTGCAAATTATATTTCTTCTCACCAAAGCAAGCGTGCAAAAACAGATGTTCAAATGGTGATCAATCAGTTGTATAATCAGTTTGTTGACGAAAGTGTTATTGCTTTTGAAGAATCCCGTTTGGATAAAAAATATCCTGAGTTTAAAGCCTTGATGCAAGAATACCGTGATGGGATTTTATTGTTCGAATTAACAGATCAAAAAGTTTGGTCAAAAGCAGTAAAAGATACTTCCGGTTCAAAAGAATTTTACGATGCTCACAAAACAAATTATATGTGGGACGAACGTGCTGATGCTTCTGTTTATTCATGCTCAGATGATAAAATTGCAGCACAGGTTAGAAAATTATTATTAAAAAAGAAAACAGAAAAAGATATCTTAACCGAAGTGAATAAAAATTCTCAATTAAATCTACAAGTAGAAGCTCGTTTATTTACTAAAGGTGAAAATGAATTTGTAGATAAAAACTGGAATCCGGGAACTTCTGCAAACCTGATATCCGAAAAAGATAAAAAAGTAATTATTGTTGTTACAACAAAATTATTAAAACCGGAGCCTAAAGCATATAATGATGCAAAAGGTATGGTAACAGCTGACTATCAAGGGTTTTTGGAAAAACAATGGATTGATTCTTTAAAGAAAAAATATCCCGTAACAATTGATAAAAACGTTCTTTCAACTGTAAGATAATTACGAATAAACGATCCCGGTAGCCATCGGGATCGTTTATCTGTAACTAATGATTTGTTAATCCGTCCCGATATAATCGGGATTCGTTTTTTTTAGACTCTTTATATTCAAAACCAGATTTATATTCTTTGAAAAATATACTTGTATATAGCTTTCTGTTTTTATTGCTCGCTTCTTGCGATAATGGACCAAAAAAAGACAAGGGCAGAGTTATCATTGCTCGTGCCGGTGAGAAGTATTTTTATTCCGATGAAATAAAAGACATTGTCCCAAAAGGAACTTCTGCAAATGATAGCATCGGATTAATTAAGAAGTATATCGATAACTGGATCCATGAATCATTGGTAATTCAAAAAGCAGAAAATAATCTTACTGATGCTCAAAAAAATGTCGAAAAACAATTAACCGATTACCGTAATTCGTTAATCACATATACCTACGAAAAAGAGCTTGTAAAACAAAAACTGGACACAGCCGTTACTCAAGAGGAAATTGAACAGTATTATAATGCAAATCAAGCTGATTTTCAATTGAAGGACAATATCATAAAAGTAATTTATATCAAAGTGGATAAGAATGCTCCGGGAAAAGAGAAACTCAAGAAATGGTACGTTTCAGAGAATCCCAAAGACAGGGAACAACTTGCCAGTTATTGCCATCAGTTTGCCGAGAACTTTTATTTAGATGATAACTCCTGGTTGCTATTTGACGATTTGTTGAAAGAAATCCCAATCCAAACCTATAATAAAGAGTTATTTTTGCAAAACAATCGCATCGTGGAAGTCAGCGATTCATTAAATAATTATTTTCTGAATATAAAAGGATTTAAGATCAGAAATAGTCTTTCTCCTTTAGGGTTTGAAAAAGAAAATATTAAAAATATTATTTTAAATAAACGCAAATTGGAGCTCATCACTAAAATGAAAAATGATGTTTACAATGATGCAGTAAATGATAAAAATGTTGAAATCTATATCGATGATAAATCTAAAAAATAAGTTTTTCCCTCTTGCTTTTTGCCTTTTTGGAGTTGTTGGAGCAAATGCACAAGGAAAAGTAATTGACCGTATTATTGCTGTTATTGGTGAAAACACTATTTTGCAATCAGAGCTTGAAACACAATATCAACAGATGGTGGCAGCACAAGAACCTGTTGATCAAAATAGCCATTGCAAATTAATGGAGGAACTATTGTACCAGAAATTGTTACTTGCTCAGGCCCAAAAAGATAGCTTATTTGCTACCGAAACTCAAATAGAACAAGAGCTGGACAGACGTTTACGTTTTTATATTCAACAATTTGGTTCAGAAGAAAAATTCAGCGCATTTTATGGGAAATCTATTGACGATTTTAAAACAGATCTAAAAGACAATGTCCGTGATTTGTTAATGGCCCAACAGATGCAAGGGAAAATTACCAATGATATTACGGTTACTCCAAACGAAGTACGGACATTCTTTAATGACATTCCTTCCGATTCTATTCCACTTATTAATGCAGAAGTTGAAGTTGGACAAATTGTAAAAATGCCCTCCATAACCGCAGAAGCAAAAAAAGAAGCTAAAGAGAAAATAGCAGGAATTCGTCAGCGCATTCAAAAAGGGGAGAGCAGCTTTTCAGCGATGGCTGCATTGTATTCTGAAGACCCTGGGTCAGCAAATAAAGGTGGTTTGTATGAAAATATTCAACGCGGACAGTTTGTTCCTGAATGGGATGCATGGGCCTTTAAACTTAAAAAAAATGAAGTTAGCGAAGTGTTTGAAACCATGTATGGTTATTTTATCATTCAGCTTATTGAACGAAGAGGAGATGCGGTTGATGCCCGTAGTTTATTAATAGCACCAAAGGTGGATGTTCAGGATCTGTTAAGGGCAAAATTATCATTGGATACTATTTATACTAAACTTACAAAAGATACTATCTTATTTTCTGATGCTGCTGCAAAATATTCGAATGATGAAGAAAGTAAAAACAGCGGAGGATTAATTTTAAATCCATATACCGGTTCATCACGTTTCGAGATGGATGAAATAGGGCAAATGGACCAAAATGTGGCTTTTGCGATCGAAAAATTAAAAGTGGGAGAGTTCACCAAACCCATGCCTTTCACAACAAGAGATGGCAAACAAGCGTATCGCATCTTATATTTAAAAACACGAACATTGCCTCATCGCGGGAATTTAATTGATGATTATCAGCGTATTCAAGGTATGGCGCTTGTTAAAAAACAACAGGATGCTATTCAGGTTTGGATAAAGAAAAAAGTTGGGAACACTTTTATAAGCATTGTGGATGATTATAAAAAATGTTCCTATACTAATAAATGGGTGAATTAAAACTATCAGTTTTCTTCTTTTAAAGAATAATTTTGGAGTAATTTAATTGAAAATGTTCGTGTTTTTTTAATACAAAAATTCACAGATTTGTAAATTCGTATAAATTCGTAATTCAAAGTAATATGTATAAAACAGATGTAGAAGCCGTTGACGCCTTTGTTGTAAAATATAAAGAGTTAAATGCTGAAATTGGAAAAATAATTATTGGCCAGGATGAAGTTGTTAAAGATGTTTTGATTTCGATTTTCAGTAGGGGCCATTGTTTATTAATTGGTGTTCCCGGTTTAGCAAAAACCCTATTAGTAAACACCATTTCCGATGTTTTAGGTTTGTCGTATAACCGAATTCAATTTACACCGGATCTAATGCCTTCAGATATCATTGGTTCTGAAATTTTAGGAGAGGACCGTCATTTTAAATTCATCAAAGGACCTCTCTTCGCTAATATTATTTTAGCCGATGAAATAAACCGAACCCCTCCAAAAACACAAGCCGCATTGCTTGAAGCCATGCAGGAACGTAGCATTACCACAGGAGGAAAACATTATGAATTAGGCAATCCGTTTTTTGTTTTAGCAACCCAAAATCCGATAGAGCAGGAGGGGACCTATCCTTTACCTGAAGCGCAATTGGACCGTTTTATGTTTAATGTCTGGTTGGATTATCCGGCTTATCAGGATGAATTATTGGTGGTGAAGAACACTACTGCTGATCTAAAAGTGGACCTGAAAAAAATATTAACCGCGGAAGAAATAATTTATTTTCAGAATCTGGTTCGCAGGATCCCAATCGCTGATAATGTTCTTGAATATGCTGTAAAATTAGCGTCCAAGAGCAGACCAAACACAAAATTGGCAGCTGATATATCTAACAATTATTTATCATGGGGAGCCGGTCCCCGAGCTTCACAATATCTCGTTATCGGAGCAAAATGTCATTCATTGATAAAAGGAAAATATTCTCCGGATATCGAAGATGTAAAAGCTATTGCTGCAGCGATCCTTCGTCATCGTATTGTTCGTAATTACAAAGCGGAAGCGGAAGGAGTAAGCGTTGATAAAATTATTGAAGAATTACTGAAATAATTTTTTTGATAATGAAATGATAAAAAAAACACCACTTGGTTGAGTGGTGTTTTTTTATTGAATAAATTTGCAAGGGCATTTAAAAATTCAATTTTTAATAGATTTTTTTAATGAATATCACCTTATCCCAAAAGCTCTTTTTCAGCTGCTTTTAAAATTGCAAAAGCTTTTTCAGTAGTTTCCGATTCAGCATAATTTCGCAATACTGGTTCTGTTCCCGATGCACGAATCATCAACCAATCACCGTTTTCAAAGAAGTATTTCCAACCATCAATAGTTTCTACATGATCTATTTTATAGGGTCCGAAAGCAGTGTATTTATTCGCTTTGCAGTTTTCTACAATTTTATTCTTTACTTCTTCTTTCAGGTGCATATCACTGCGCTCAAATTTAAATGCTCCAACAATTTTATACACTTCCTGAATCAATTCATCCAAGGACTTACCGGATTTTACCATGTATTCCCAAATGGTTAATCCCATCCAAATGCCATCCCGCTCAGGGATATGTCCTTTAATAGCGATACCTCCGCTTTCTTCTCCACCTAATAAAACATCTTCTGTGATCATTATTCCGGCAATATGTTTGAATCCAATTTTTACAACTTGGTATTCCAGACCGTAGTGTTCACACATTTTTTTAACACGCGGTGTTACCGAAAAAGCATTAACAATTTTCCCGGTAAATTTTTTCTCTTTTACCAGATAGTTGATCAATAAAAGGATGATATGATGTGAATCTACAAACTCTCCTTTACTGTTGTATAAACCAATTCTATCAGCATCTCCATCTGTAGCTAACCCGCAATCAATATCACCGGACTCTGAAATCAAATGCGAAAATTCCTGTAAATTTTTGTGAATAGGTTCCGGTGCTTGCCCATCAAAACCCGGATTATAATCGCAATGCAAAAAAGTAATATCAGGTAACAATCTACGCATCACATTTTGCCCTGCACCATACATTGCTTCATAGGCAAAATTCATTTTTGTATTTCGGATGGCATCCATGTCGAAATTTTTCTCCACATGATCTACATACATTGTTTCTAAGTCGATGTATTCAATTAAACCTACTTTAACAAAATCTGCGATCGAAAGTTTTTCAACATCTATTGAATTTTTATCAGGGATCGCATCTTCAATTATTTGAATATCATCAGATAATAAAGGTCCGCCAAAACTTCCTTTTAGTTTAAATCCATTATAGGATGGAGGATTGTGTGAGGCAGTGATGATAACTCCTAATGATGCTCCTTGTTTTTTTGTTCCTAAAGAAACCATTGGAGTAGAAACAAAGTCTTTTGCCAGGTAAACTTTTACACCGGCATTCGCAAGTACCTTTGCTGTTGTTTCAGCAAATAATTCTCCTGCAAACCTGCAATCATGGCCAACCACAACACTTGGCTTTTCAAAATTTTGCTTTACCCATCCTGCAGTTGCTATTGCAACGCGGGCGACATTATCAACTGTAAAATCTTTTGCAATAATAGCTCTCCAGCCATCGGTACCAAATTTAATTTTTGTCATATTTATTTTTTTACAAATATAATTTTTTTTCAAAGGTTTTTGTCGTTATTTGTTTAACAAATGCAAATAATTTTATGATGCCAATTAAAAATAATTCTGTTCGTGCAAATAGTGCCAAAGTCATTTTCTATATCATGATGATGATGTCAATTATCTCCTTATATTCTGATTACTTACAATACCAGTTACTAAACTCTGCCGAAGCCGGGATCCCAATATCGGAGGACTATGCAAACAGCAATGATACCCGACAGCGCATTATTGGAATAGTTTCAATAATAGTTGCAATTGCATCCATCATCATTTTTATTATGTGGTTTTACAGAGCATACAAAAATTTGCATGCATTGAAAATTCCTTCTTTAAATCATACACCAGGATGGGCTATTGGAGCTTGGTTTGTTCCCATCTTGAATTTAGGTCGCCCATATGTGATTATGAGGGAAATTTGGGATGAAACTCAATATTTTGTTCTCGATAAAAATGAAAAGCAAAATGTTAGTTCCAATTCAATTGTTGGATGGTGGTGGGGGTTATGGCTGTTGCATAATTTTTCAGGAAGAATATATGCCCGCATAGCTTCAGGAGCAACAACAATAGCCGAACTAAAAACATCTACCGGAGTAGCGATAATAATCGAACTTATTGAAATGGTTACCATGATTGTAACACTTATGATGCTTAACCGAATGTTTGATTATGAAAATAAATTTTTCGAATTTGTAAGCAATCAGCGGTCTCAACCATTATCCGGGGAGAAAATAGTATCCCCGCAATCAATGGATGTTACGGGCATTTAATGCATCATGATATTTTTTTGCATAGATCAGGTGCTGTTCGTATGTTTTAGAAAAATAATGTTTACCCGATAAATTCTCTTTGGCACACATATAAATATAATCGTTTTTATCATGATCAAGCACGGCATCAATTGAACTTGCATGAGGAAATCCAATTGGACCGGGGGGTAAAGCGGAAACAAGATAGGTGTTGTATGGAGATCTTACCTGTTTATCTTCATAGGACACACGTTGGATCGTAAAATCACCGATCGCAAAAATCACTGTCGGATCAGATTGTAAAGGCATATTTTGTTTTAACCGATTAATATATAAGCCGGCTATTATTTTTTTTTCTTCATTGTCGCAACATTGCTCCCCTTGAACGATGGATGCTAAAACACTTACCTCGGTTTGTGAAAAACCCATTGCATTTGCTTTTTGCTTTCGGGTATCGGTCCAAAAGGTCTTGTATTCTTTTGCCATTCGGTCGAAAAAATCATCAACAGAAGTGTTCCAATAAAATTCATATGTATTTGGAATAAACAATGCCTGAACATTATCCTCATTAAATCCATATTTACTTAAATAACCAGTGTCATTAATAGCTTGTTGCAGTGATGCGGAATCTGCTTCAATACGTCTGCCAACGCGTGTTATTAGTTCATTCACAGTATGCAACCCATTGAAATTTATTTCAACCGGTTCCTGTATTCCTGCACGTAATAAATTGATCAGTGCATTATTGCTCATATTTGCCAGGATTCTGTATTTACCCGGCTTTATAGCATTTTTATAATGTTTTTTTTCTGCCAGAAATTCAAAAGTGGAAGGATTTTCTAAAATATTATTTTCACACAAAATTTTCATAACATCAGCAAATATTGAACCTGTAGGGATGTAAATAATTTGAGACTTTTTATGACCTAAATTAATGTTTGCCTGGTATATTGTTTTGTACGCAAAATATCCCCCGACTCCACCAATAATAAGTAGAAGCAGAAATATAGAAATGACAACTTTTTTGAAAAAAGATTTTTTTTGTTTTACCATTTTTTTCTTTTGGTTAGTGGTCAAATAAGTTAATTAGGTTATTTGGGATTCTGTTTACGATGCATTCTCACTCTTCATTTAACCTGTTTTACCCATTTACCAATTAACCAATTAACCAATTACCTCATTTAACTCAATTAACTATTTATTCAAATTAACTATTTTACTTAATACTTCCTTCGCTTGTTCATTCTTCGGATTGTTTTTCAAAACAGTTTTTAAAATAATTTTTGCTGCTTTGTAATCCTTCTTAAAAATGTAAAGCCCGGCAACATTCATTAATAAAGGTTCGTAATCAGGATCAAGGAGGAGTGCTTTTTTATACAATTTGTCTGCATTTTCAGCATTTCCGGAGATCAAATTTGCATAACCTAAATTATTAATTGCCGGTACAAAGTTACGATCCTCTTTTATAATTAATTCAAAAATAGGTATTGCTTCCTGAACTTTGTTTTGTGCCATTAGTGAAGCACCTAATTTATTTTTGAATTCAGGAATAAATGAAGCGAGTTCATCTGCTTTTTTATAAAACAGATATGCGTTTAAAATATCTCCTGTAGTATAATAGGATTCACCGATGCGATAAAGTGTCCATGCTTGTGAATTGTCCCATGATTTACTTACTAAAACGGTCTTTAATAAATTTTCTTTTCCAATTTGTTTAACATACTCTATAATTTTTGAAAAGTTATGTTTCATAAAATTTACGTGAACTAATAATTCGAAATTATTTCGTACATCAGATGCCGATCTGTCGGAAAGAAATTTTTGTGCAGAATCAAGGAAAATATCGTTTTTTTCAAATTTATCATACTGTTGAATATAGGCTCTTGCTTTTAATTCATTGCTTGGGTTCTTTTCATTAACAGCATATAAGCCAATAAATTCTTTCACTTTTTCAGCTTCTTCTTTTTTGATGGGTTTGCGAATGTAATGATCATGAACACTTACATGCGGAATGTCAATTGCCCCTGAAGCCGGCATATGGCAACTGACACAATTATCCTGAACAATGTTTCGTAATTCTTCTTTCTCTGTACAGGACCCCTTAACTGTTTTTATATTATGGCAATTTCTACATGCAGTATTATATATTTCTTTTCCTGTTTCTTTAACACTTAGATGTGGATTATGACAAGTTACACAGGTGAGGGAATTTTTATACGGACGAAGGGAAGTTGAATCCGTTTCGGGCTTAAAACTTTTTATGAAACATTTGCTTTGCTTTAATCTATCAGCATGTGAAGCCATGATAAATTGATCATCCGAATCCTTATAACGGGGCAAAAATGTAGTTATAAAATCCGATAATTTCATTCCGGGTTTGAAATCCAAAAAAGATTTCCCTTCTTTCAACACTGCATTGCCTTGTAGATGACATCGTTGGCAAACATCAAACTGTTTATCTATTGGAAGCTTTCCGGGGTTTACAATCGAATAATCAATGTATTTTGAGGTATCAATTTTTATGCCCATCTGTCGTTGTTGAACATGAATACTGCCTGGTCCGTGACAACGTTCACAATTAATTCCTTCAGGTATTTCATTGAATTTGTTTTCTGAGCCTTCTACAAAATCCGGATATGAATTATGGCAACTCATACACTCTAATCCAATTTTTCTCGAAAATCGTGTGTTTGCACCATTTTCAAACCCCGGAGGAAGATCCCATTTTCCTTTTTGGGTATAATACGTCATTGGCATTTGGTGCAAATAACCACTTGTATTGTATATATGTGAATTAGTATGTTGTCCTGAACCTATAATATAATCAACCTGTTCGATGCGTTTATAGATGGTGTCTTTCCCTTTCAACCTGAACTCCATTATTTTCATTTCAGCTCCATCCCAAAATGGATGGTAATAAAATTCTTTATAGCTATCGTAAATTACAGTGTGTTCATCAAACTTAGCGGAGCTTTTTTGTTTGCTTGCACGATCAAAACTTTTTCCCATTCCTGTTTGAATATAGGAATCATAAATTGCGGGATGGCATTGTCTGCAAGTGTTTATGCCAACGTATTTGGCTGTGTCACTATGGTTCAGATATTGGTTATTGGCTGATGACTTTTGGTTGTCAGAAGGAGTGCAATGCATTATCAATAAAAAAATTATTGATAATGAAAATAGAAGGATCGTTTTTTTCGTAAAGGAGTTTCTTAAACTTATCATCTTCAATTCTGAGGAAATTACCGAACCAATTGCAGGATCAATTCATCTTTATATTTATCTCCATCACGAATCCATTGTTTTTTTATTCCTGTTATCTGAAAACCATGTTTTTGGAATAAGAGGATGCTGGTTTCATTATCAGTAGTGATGTTGCAGTAAATCTGATGTAAGTTTAAACTAAAAAAACAGTAGTTAGTCAGCAAACTCAATGCTTCCGAAGCATATCCTTTTTTTCTGTCTGTTTTATCAGCAATCAAGATCCCGATACCTGCCCGTAAATGGTTTGGTTCAAAATCAAATAGATCAATGCTTCCAATAGCTTTATTTTCTGGATCACAAATTATTAAACGTAATTGTTTAACAGAATAAATATCTTCATGGGCTGTTGCAATATATTGCTCTAAAACAAAACGTGAAAAAGGAGTCTGGGTGTTTGAAACGGTCCAGTTCTCTGTATCGTTTTCCCATTGATAAAGTAAATCAATGTCTTGTGGCTCGATGGCTCTTAATGATATTTTTTCTCCGGTTAATTTCATCGTTATATATTTACTCCCTCTCCTTCGGAGAGGGCAGGAGTGATTTCCTTTTATCTATTTTTGCATTCTCAATTCCTTCATTAATTTCAGCAAAGGAGTAAATTGGAAGTTGATAATTTTTTTCATCTATGAATAACGAACTTGCACTTTCAATTAATCCTTCTGATTCTAAAAGAGGCAATAGTTCATACAAATAATTTATAGTATTCATTGGAACATTAAATACTTCATCTAAGAATAATTTTATCGGACTCAAACAGGTAGCAATACCAATATCAACAATAGGGAACTGCTTCACATTCGAAATAAAATGTTCGCTTAAATAGCCGGCACTAAAAATGGGATGTTTCTTTATTTTAATAAACAGACTTGGAATTTTTCGCTGATTGGTATTTCTGATCAACACTTCAACGGGAACATTTATTTCATGTCCTTTTATAGTTAAGGAATGATAGTGTTTATCAGCAATAATTCCAATATGAGGTGGGATGCGTGTCGCATGAATTACTACAACATATACTCCTTTCAACAGATCTTCTTCGCTGAATTGATTGTTAATATTCAGTTTATATGAGGCAGTTAAACTTTCCATTAAATAGAAATATCTCCTTTAAATACAAATGTTGCAGGTCCTTCTAACCAAATATCAGTAAATGAATTATCAGGATGTTTTTTGAATTTTACTTTTAAATTTCCACCTAAGGTTTTTATATCACAATAATCCTGTGCAGTGGAAACACTTTTCAGGGAAGCAACTAAAGCAGCCGCTGTAACACCCGTTCCACAAGAAAAAGTTTCTGCTTCTACACCACGTTCATAGGTACGAACAAAAAGATCATTGTAGTGTTTTTCAACAAAATTTACATTTACACCTTCCTCTTTAAAACGTTCACTATAACGTATTTTTTTTCCTTCTTCAAAAACATTATACCCATTTACATTGTTTACAAAAGCTACATAATGCGGGGAACCTGTATTTAATAAAGAAAAATTCGCAGCTAATTCAATATGACTCACATTGTTCATTTTTAAACTGATAAATGATGGTTTTACCAGTGCTTCGTGTTCTCCATCTGTAGCCAGAAAATTAGCTTTATCCTTTACTAATCCCAATGTTCTGGCAAATTCAACAATACAGCGACCTCCATTACCGCACATGCTGCTCTCTTTTCCATCTGAATTATAATAAACCATTTCAAAATCATAATCCATACAATTTTGCAATAACATCAATCCATCTGCACCAATTCCAAAACGCCTGTCGCAAAGTTTCGCGACTAACGTATTATCTGAACGGTTAAATGTTTTTTCACGGTTATCAATTATGATAAAATCATTCCCTGTTCCTTGATATTTGTAAAAATTGATCTGCATGATTAAAATTTTCTTGATGTCATTTGTGATTTCGCGTATTAAAGCCTTCCGTGTAAACATCGCGAAAAATCTCTTTCCCGGACCTCCTGCATTATTTTAGTTTACTAATAATGTTTTCATCGGTAATATGCTCATACGACTTAAATTCGCTGGAATAATCCAGTTTATATACGGTGGAATTTTTTTTCAAATAAATAAGATCATCTACTTTGAATATTTTTAATCCTTCAGGTGATTCAATACCATATAAAATAATTTTATACTTACTCATCTTGTAACCTTTGTAATTCAATGGTGATTGCCAAAATTCAATATTAAAAAACTGCTGACTAACATTTTTATCATCTTTTATTCCACTAATTTTTTGAACTAATGAGTCTTTGGCATTATTGCGACTGGCCAAAGGATTTAAGTTTACTACATCAACTGTTTTTGTGGAAAGTAATTCATCTTTTCGAACAATAATATCATCTGAATTTTCGCTTTGTAAAGCCAACGAATCCTTCGACATATGATTTTTCAGTGTGTCAGAATCTAAAACAAAATCGGTTTTTGAGCTAGAATCATCTGTTTTGGATCTTTTATTTTGATTATTTGCTGTATTTGATCTTTTTCCTTTATTGTTTGCTGTATCTTCTGTTTTTATCGGAGATTCATTAATTTTAGAATCCGTAGAAAAAGTTTTTGAAATACTTTTATAAAAATTCAGTTCTTTAAAATAATCATCCAGTTTCAAAATAAAAAAACCTCCGGCAACAATTAGTCCGGCCATTAAACCAATAATAAATACTTGTGCCTTATCCTTAAAACTACTCATTAATTAAATGGAATTATTTTTGATATTTCATATTCGTTTACAAAGTTAAACAACCTTTGCAATTGCAGTTAATTTATGTTAAAAATAAGTTTGAACAGAAATAAAGGAACAAAATTTGTGTTATATGATTAAGTAATTTTAAACGACTCATTAATTTTACTACTTAATTTCTTAATCAAAACAATTAATAAATAACAATTTCTAACATTTATTTATGATGAAAAAAATCGTAAGCGTATTTGTAATCGCAAGTATAGGAGGAATAACCGCTTTAGGTCTTAATCATTTATTTGAGGATCAACCTGCAAAAGTATTTTCTCAATTAGCTTATCAGCCGCCTGTAAAATATGTAAATATGCCGGGTGCAACAACTGAAACGTCTGTGGATTTTATTTCAGCAGCCGAAATGTCAGTCCATTCTGTTGTTCATGTTAAAACAACTTATGGTTTGCAGAGTAATCAAGGCCAGTATTTTTATGATCCTTTCCGTGACTTTTTTGGTCAACATGCACCTCAGCAGAGAGAGGCACCAACAGCAAGTGGTTCGGGTGTAATTATTTCGCAAGACGGTTATATCGTAACAAACAATCATGTGGTGGATGGCGCAGAAAAGGTAGAAGTAACTCTTAATGATAAACGCAGTTATATTGCTGAAGTGATTGGAAAGGATCCGACAACTGACTTAGCTCTTTTGAAGATCAAGGAAAACAATCTGTCATTCATGAATTATGGAAATTCGGACAATGTAAAAGTTGGGGAATGGGTTTTGGCAGTTGGTAACCCTTTTAATTTGACTTCAACCGTTACAGCTGGTATTATCAGTGCTAAGGCGCGAAATATTAATTTACTGAATAGTGATTTGTCGAAAGGCCTTAACCCGGTTGAATCTTTTCTTCAAACCGATGCAGCCGTGAATCCCGGAAACAGTGGTGGGGCTCTTGTTAACACGAAAGGTGAATTGATAGGAATTAACTCTGCAATAGCATCAACTACGGGGTCTTATTCAGGATATTCATTTGCTATTCCGGTAAATATGGCAAGGAAAGTAGTTGCCGATCTTTTGGAATATGGGGAAGTTCAAAGGGCATTTATTGGAGTAAGTATCATTGACCTGGATGCTAAACTTGCTCAGGAAAAAAGCATTAATGAAATTAAAGGAGTTTATGTAAAAGGTTTGACAGCTGGTGGAGCAGGAGAGGAAGCAGGAATAAAAGATGGAGATGTAATTACTAAAATTGACGATGTAAACGTTAATAATGTTCCTGAGTTGCAAGAGCAAATCAGTCGCCACCGTCCGGGAGATAAAGTAAATCTGGCTATAAAGCGCAACAATCAGGAAAAACTGTTGACCTTGGTTCTTAAAAACAAAAACGGAAATACAGATGTGGTCGAGAAGCCTAAAATAGAAGTAGTTTCTGCTTTAGGAGCTTCATTTGAGCCAATCAATGCTACGGATATGAAAAAGCTGGGTATCGAAAATGGTTTACGAATTAATAAGTTGAGTGCAGGTAAATTATTAAGTGCCGGAATAAAAGAAGGCTTTATCATTACCAATGTGGATAAAAAGAAAATCTCTTCCATGGAAGATATCAAAGCTACCCTTGAAAATAAAAAGGGTGGAGTCCTGATCGAAGGTGTTTATCCGAACGGAATGAGAGCATATTATGGTTTTGGAATGTAATTTTATCAAGAGAGTATAAAAATCTTATCGATGAAAAAAAAGCTTTTGTTGAATCATTTAAACTCTTGGTCTAATAAAATACAATTTATTAACAATCAGTAAGTTGAATCGGATTATCATAATTGGAAATAAATGTGAAATAAGTTGCTTTAAAAGGCGTTTTAGAGTACTTTTGTATTCTATCAAAATAAAAATAAATCTATAAAATAAACATGAGACAACTCAAAATAACCAAATCAATTACCAACCGCGAAAGTGCATCCTTAGATAAATATCTTCAGGAAATTGGCAGGGAGGAATTGATTACTGCAGATGAAGAAGTTATCTTGGCGAAGAAAATAAGAGATGGAGATCAGGCTGCATTAGAAAAATTAACAAAATCAAATTTACGCTTCGTTGTTTCTGTGGCAAAGCAATATCAAAATCAAGGTTTAAGTCTTCCCGATCTGATTAATGAAGGTAACTTAGGTTTGATAAAAGCAGCAAAACGTTTTGACGAAACCCGCGGATTTAAATTCATTTCATATGCTGTTTGGTGGATACGTCAATCCATTTTACAAGCTTTAGCAGAACAGTCCCGTATTGTACGTTTACCGTTAAACCAGGTAGGTTCTTTAAATAAGATCAACAAAGCCTTTTCGAAATTAGAGCAGGAATTTGAGCGGGAACCAAGTGCTGAAGAATTATCAGAGGTTCTTGAATTACCTCAGGATAAAGTTGCTGATACCATGCGTGTTTCTGGTCGCCACGTTTCAATGGATGCGCCTTTTGTAAATGGTGAAGAAAACAGCTTATTGGATGTATTGGTAAATCATGATTCACCACGTGCGGATAATATGTTAATGAACGAATCATTACAACGTGAAATTGAACGTTCACTTTCTACATTAACCGAAAGAGAACGTGATGTGGTAAAATTATTTTTCGGAATAGGAATTAATCATGGATTAACCTTAGAAGAAATTGGTGCTAAGTTCGACTTAACACGAGAACGTGTTCGTCAGATAAAGGAGAAAGCGATACGCAGATTACGTCATAACTCCCGAAGCAAACTTTTAAAAACTTATTTAGGATAGCATTTAAAAGTTAGAAGAGATGAAAATCGCAAAGGACATCAGTTGAAAATAAATTTCTCTGATATTCTTTGCGGTTTTTTTGTTTTTATTATCCACTATTCTTAAATAAAATTGAAAAATGAAATTTTTAGCAAACAAATCATAATTAAATAACATTTTTAAACAAACATTATTATGGCACTGGAAACTTTAAAACCTACAAATGGAAAAGTAAAAAGCTCGTATGAGACTGAGCTTAATGATTGGATTCAACAAGAAAAAGCTGCGATCGATCTGATTGGAGCAATTGGTACGCTTTGGTTCGAAAAATCGATTGAACTGATCATCTTCCGAAATCAGTTAGTGGATAGAAGCGCAAGCGAGATCATGAACTTGCATCAATATGCAAAGAACATTGTAAAACAACCAATTGAAGTAAAAGATTCGTTACAGATTGCAAAAGAAATTCTTAAAATGGAAGTGGTGCCTTCCCGTATCGATATTGGCAGATTGGCTTCTGAATTTACTCAGGAAAAAGGAAAATATAAAACAACATTTGATTTTGTTACTGATAAATTAAAAGATCTTATTGGAAAAGAAAAACACAGCATTACTCCAAAAGATGTAGTATTGTATGGTTTCGGACGAATAGGCCGTTTAGCTGCCCGCGAATTAGTTTCACAAGCAGGAAAAGGAGAGCAATTACGGTTAAAAGCAATTGTTACACGTTCAAATTCTGATGAAGATATTACTAAACGTGCCGATCTATTGCGTCAGGATTCTGTACACGGTCCTTTCCCCGGAACTATCATTGAGGATTTTGAAAATAAAGCCCTGATCATTAATGGTCATACTATTAAGATGATTGCAGCAAACAAACCTGATGAAATTGATTATACCGCTTTTGGCATAAACGATGCTTTGTTGATTGACAATACCGGTATTGCACGTGACCGCGAAGGATTAAGTAAACATTTGGTTTCAAAAGGAATTGGAAAAGTGTTATTGACAGCACCCGGCAAAGGTGATATTCCTAATATTGTGCATGGTATCAATCACAATGAATACAATAAGGATGAACAAATTTTTTCTGCAGCATCTTGTACCACCAACGCTATTGTACCAGTATTGGCTGTAATCGACAGAACATTGGGTATTTCCCGCGGACATATCGAAACAATACATTCCTATACCAATGACCAAAACTTGTTAGATAATTATCATCCAAAATACCGCAGGGGACGTGCAGCTGCATTAAATATGGTAATTACTGAAACGGGTGCTGATAAAGCAGTTGCTAAAGTATTACCACAGCTTGCAGGGAAAATTTCTGGTAACTCTGTTCGTGTACCAACACCTGATGTTTCATTGGCTATTTTGAATCTTACTTTAAATACTGAAACTACAAAAGATGCATTAAATGAAATTATGAAAGATGCTGCTTTGAAAGGAAATCTGGTAGAACAAATTCAATATTCTTTCTCCAATGAATTAGTTTCTACAGATTGTATCGGTAATCCTTGTGCTGCAATTTTTGACAGCCCGGCAACAATACTTTCTAAAGATGGAAAAAATGCAGTATTGTATGTTTGGTATGACAATGAATATGGATACACCCGCCAGGTAATGCGTTTAGCTAAAAAAATATCAAATGTAAATCGTCTGAGATATTACTAAGTTTATCAACTTCGAATAAATAAAATTTACAAATCAGTCTCGAGTAAAATCGGGGCTGATTTTTTTTAGAATGCAGGTGAAATAATACTACCTACAGTGTCTTGCTTTTCTATACTTTTACTGAAACCCAAAAGGATCCAATACAGTCCACCTTTTTTTTATACCATTAGCTTATATAAAACAGTTTTTTTTCTGACCTCACCCTTAATCCCTCTCCGAAAGAGAGGGAAATAATTGGTATATTTTATATAAGCTAATAGTATTATTTCTTTAATGAATAGATATTTAAGAAATGAATTGAATCAGTTTTTATTAAAGAATAATTATTTTGAGAATCCCAAATTGATTTCGTTTTTTCATCAGCTTCAATTGATCCTATACTTAATAAAATCTCAGGCTTATAATTCCAATTTTGCTCAAACTGATCAAGTTTAAAATATTCAAGTTTCCCCTTTTTAATAATCGGGTCCCAAATAAATTCTGAGTTTTTCCATTCTTTCCATATTATTGGAAAATAAGAAGCCATAAATGCACTATTTGCTTCGTAATTGTGTAATGTAACCACATTATGTTTTATGGCAATGTAATTGTCAAGATTGGACATTAAATCAATATAACTGTGCATTTGATATTCACCTATAAAACCTTGAACATTTTTATAATGTATGGTGCTGAAAACAGAATTTGAAGGAATCAGATTTTCAGATAATTCAATAACATGTTTACATTGAAGGGCACCACACGTTATCACGCTCCATCGTAAATAAAGAAATGGCAAGCTGATCAAATAAAAAATAATAATTAAAGATTTAATATATTTTGATAGTGGCTGACAAGACAGCCAAACAATCCAAAATAAGAAAAACATCAGATTAACTCTAATAAGGATGATTCCTCCTCCTGCAGCGTAATCAGGTATAAACAAATAAATAAGAAAATAGACCAGAAATAAAATGAATGACGGAATAAAAATATTTTTCTTTTCCCTCCAGTGATAGTAAAAAAACAGAATAGTTAAAATAAATAAAATAATGTAAAACAATTTGAGATAAAAACTTTCGGCATAACCTGAAAAGAAAAGGGAATCAATCTGAAACCATAATTGAGATAATCGCTTTAATAAATTATATCCTTCATCATAAACTATATCGGAAGATTTTTGTTGATAAAGATAAATTAGAAAAAGTAGTGCCCCCGGCAAAAAAAACAACATTGATTTTAAAGCAAAAATGAGAACCTGCTTACTCAATTTTTTAGGATTATCAATTACTATTCTTATGAAAACATATAGCACAGAAAGTACAAAAACGAGCGCATGTGAATAAAATATAAGTATTGACAATATCGCGAGATGTATAATTTGCAGATGCCCTAATTTTAATTTATTTTTTTCATATAACCCTATTAACCAAAACATTAAAGCTAATCCTATTAAAAAATTATAAAAACCCCAAAATAAAACCGTATTAAAAATAAAAGGGAATATCAATAATGAATACCAATCAGAATTTGAACTTACCTGTTTCAATAAAAATCTAAAACCAAAACTGAAGATTAAAACATATAAGGCAACCAGAATTTTTTCAGCCCATAAAAAAGGCACAATAAGTTGCAGGAAACACAAGACAAAATATCCAATAAGATTAGGCTGAGACCAATTGGGATTAAATGTGTGATATTTTTCATAAATCGTGTTACTTGAAAATAAAATTTCATTTATAACATGTGAATTATAAAGATGAGATGGGCCATCATGCGTAACAAAGGCATAGGGAACTAGCGTAACGATGACATATAAGGCAACCGTACCATAAAACACAACTCTTAAAAAAGGTATTTTCAAATTAACCATTTGCTATTAACGAAATGAAACAAAAATAATAATTATTGTTAGCAGCAGATGCTCCGCTAAAAAAACATCAAACATATTTTACAGGACTATTTTTTTAAGCTTTTTTATTCAATTGAAGGCAGTTAAGAATGAAAAAGTAGTTTTAAAATATCAAAAATGTGCATTTTTTATTGGCTCTTGAATTTGGAAATTCTTTTTAAGCTCCCTTTTGAAATAGTTTATTGATTTTTCTTTCTTGTAGATTGCAGCTGAATAACCCCTGCAATTGCAATGAAGTTTAATGAACAGCTTCATCTTTATGAATAGCTTTATTCATCCACCACAAACATAAAACAGATAGTGCAAGGATAAACATCCAGCAGCTTGTCCACAATCCGGTACCTTCCAATAAATAACCAAAAATGATCGGGCAAACAAAACCACCCAAACCACCTATTAAACCAACCATTCCGCCAACAACACCCATTTCGTTGGGAAAATAATCGGGGATATGTTTATAGACAGCAGATTTTCCAATGCCCCAGACAATTCCCAGGATCAATACCAGAAAAGCAAATATCATGATGTTGGCCTGAAAAGAAATTCGTGTTTCTCCTTTTGCTAAAAGTTGTTTTGCAATTACCTGATCACCTGTTTTTACTAATGGAATATGCCAATTGTCTTTAACAGGTAAAATATCGGATTGGGAGTTTTCAGAATTAAAATGTTGTTTTTTTTGATTTAGCTTATATTCCAGCTCATCCACCTTTATCAATGAATCAGAAGCAAAAGTTATTGTTCCTTTTTTCAGTGCCATGATACCTTTTCCGGGAGATACCATTTCCATTTTAGGAATTACCAACAATAAACTGATGAATACAGATAATCCAAGTACGGAGTATAATATTTTCCGGGCACCGAATTTATCAGACATCCATCCTCCAAGTATTCGGATGATGCCGGAAGGAAAGCTGAACAGAGAAGCAAATAATCCAGCGGTTATTAAAGATACAGCGTAAACATTTATAAAATAGGGAATGAGCCATTGTGAAAAAGCGACAAAGCAACCGAAAACTAAAAAATACATTAATCCGAAACGCCACACTCTGATGTTACGGAGTGGAGAAAGCATGGCACCAATTGTTTTAATGGTTTGTGCAGGTTTTTTATTTTCTGTAAAAAGAAGAAAAAGTATCCCCATCAACACTAAAGAAGCAGCATAAATCTGTGGCAGTAATCTCCAGTTTTCAAGTTCCGTCCCGTTGTTTGTGAGTGACTTTAAAAGCGTTGGTGCTAATAAAGTAGTGATTGCAGCTCCGGCATTTCCTGCCCCAAATATTCCTAAAACTAATCCTTGTTTGTTATTTGGGTACCACACAGATGTATTGGCAATACCAACAGCAAAGCTTGTTCCGACAAGACCATAACAAAAACTCATGAATGCAAAACCTGCAAAACCAGTTACATAGGAAAGTAAAAAAAGAGGGATGGCACACACTAATAATAACAATCCGAAAACCCATTTGCCGCCATATTTATCAGTTAACATACCAATGGGTAATCTAAAGATGGAACCCGAAAGAATTGGAATTCCGAGCAACCATCCAATTTCAACAGGGCCCCATTTATAAATATCATTATCAACCAAAAAAGCTACCAGTACGCCATTTAACATCCATACAGCAAAACAAACGGTAAAAGCAAGTGTATTAAAAAACAGCATCTTATGCGCTTTGATGGTTACTGTATTTTCCATAAAATCTATTTTTATTTTTTAGAAAAATATTTTAATTATCTGTTTTCCTTGCCAGATAAATGTATAAAAATCATTTGATATCCACCTAATTTCTATCAAATAAGAGTCTATTTAAATTCGATTTATTTAAGTACTGAATAACAGAAATGGGAGAGGTCAATTCATTTCGGCCAAAAGGAGAAATCTCTTTTTATTCCAATTCCATTGAGATTTTTCGATTCCGCTCAAAATGAATGCGTGTTTGTCATTGTAGAGTTCTGCATTGAAACATACTTACCGAGACAGTGCGGGCTTTTTTTTAATAAAAAAAATGATAGTAAAGAGACAATACGGAGAGGGAATGAAATTAAAATTTAAAAATACAAACCGATCAATACAAACACAGCAAACACAACACTTGCAATTCCATTTGTAGTAAAAAAAGCGAGATTAACTTTGCTTAGGTCTGTTGGTTTTACGAGTGTATGCTGATAAAAAAGTAATCCTGTGAAAACAAAAACTCCTATCCAGTACCAAAAATTGAAAGCTGCAAATATTCCTGCATAGATAATAAAACCTGAACTTATCAAATGAAAAACAGTAGATAAGATCAATGCTCCTTTTTTACCCAACCATACCGGAATGGATTTTAAATTTTTTGATTTATCAAATTCTTCATCTTGTAAAGCATATATAATATCAAAACCACTTACCCAGAATAAAACTGCGAAAGAAAAAAATAATGGAAGCCAGTCAAATTGTCCTGTAACTGCTAAATAAGCACCAATAGGAGCAAGTGATAAGCCTATGCCTAATACTACATGACACAAGGATGTGAATCGTTTGGTAAGGCTATAACCTAACACTACAGTCAAAGCAACAGGTGATAAATAAAAACAAATGGAATTAATATAAAATGTGGTGGCAACAAAAAGAATGCAATTAACGATCACAAATATGAATGCAGCTTTTGCTTTTACTGTTCCAGCCGGAATTTCACGAACGGCTGTTCGTTCATTTTGTTCATCTATTTTCCGGTCAATAAATCTATTAAATGCCATTGCTGCACTTCGTGCGAAAACCATACATAAAACGATTAATCCAAATAATTTTAAACTAAAAGGCGAATGAGTAACATGTATTGCCAAAAAATAACCTATTACTGCAAAAGGCAAAGCAAAAATAGTATGGCTGAATTTTATGAGAGATAAATAATTGTTAATGGTAGTCTTCGGTTGAGGGCTCATTAAAAACCAAATTTTTGTTTGAGGATAAAAAATAAAATAAAAAGAACAGGAGTTGAACTCAGCAATAATCCGATAAGACCCGGACTGAACAATTTTTTATTGATCTGATGGCGGGTATTTAAAAATATATAAATATTGCTAACCAGCAGACCCAGAAATCCAACCATGATGGCAAATAAAATTCCTTTGTTCGGTAATAAACACAATAATGCTGATGTGATACCCAAAACCACAGAAATGGTTCCTAAAATTGTAACTGTTTTTTTCATAATGAATAATTCTGTTCTTTTCAGAATACGGCTACAAAATTACCAATTTTTCTGAGCTTAATTTGATTCCGTTCACAATCAAATTACAAAAATAAATCCCTGATCTGAATGAACTATTAATTTCGACAATTGAATTTGTTATCGTAATTATTTTTACTAATTCACCTAGGGTGTTAACTATTTCGATTTCGGCTTTGTCGCTTTTCTTGATCTGATATCCATCTATATTTATTGAAAATCGGCTGGATGATGGATTAGGGAAAATTCGAAAAGCAGATTCGCTGGCTAAATTATTTTCAGAAATATTCGTTGAACAATTTGTTAAGGCTCCAAAAGCATTTGGTTTTCCGTATCCATAAGAGTTATCGGGTAAATTTGTTCCTGTAAACTGATCGGTTTTTGTACAATTGAAAATAGCTTGTTTAATATCCATTGCTGATGCGTTAGGATTTTTTTGTAAATACAATCCGGCTACCCCTGCAATTACAGGGCAAGACGCAGATGTTCCGGTACCAACGGCATGATATCCGCCCGGATCATAATTATCGGGATAATCAATTGCATCAACAGCACTAAATGATAATACTGCACAAGACATGATATAATCACCGGGAGCTGCAATATCTGGTTTTATCCTACCATCCCGGGTTGGACCGCGGCTTGAATTGAAGCGTAGTAAACCCGGAACACGATTAGTATCCACAATCAAAATATTATTATAATTAATGGAACTTCTTCTGTTTGTATAATTTCCAACCGTGATCACATTATCAAGACATTGAAAACTACTTACAATGGTCTGGTTTTTATCAGGGAGCTTATAAAAAATGCTGTCGGGCATCGTACTGTTTGATGGAGGATTACTAACAACACTAAAATTCCATAGATCAAACTTGCCCGAACCTGTTGTTATCAATCGCCAATTGTAGGAGGTGGAATCAGGAATGATATTGAACTCCATGGAATATGTTCCACCGATCAGATCACCATAACTTTGAATTACACCTAAGCGATTTCCATTGTTATAAAGTGTATCGTTTTTTAAAAAACCAAGATGATCTGAAATAGAAGAGAAACCTGTTTTACCTCTAAAAGAGTGTGAAGGATTTATTTTATCAGCTCCAATAGCAAAATCAACATTTTTAAAGTCATTGGTATCAGCCCAAATTTGCATGTAAATACTCGAACCGGGATAGGAGAATAATGTAAAATTAGTATCAGAAGTAACATTATAACCAAGATGAAAAGGAGTTTGTCCGGAATTTCCTGCAGCTGCAATAAAAGATCTTCCGTTTTGCTGATTGATCAGGTTATTTATGAGCTGTGCCTGTAGATCTTTACCATCATGAGATCCCATATAATCACCAAGACTAGCATTAATGACACAAGGTTCTCCTAATGCCTGGGCTTTTGAGTAAATATAATAGGCGGCATCTGCAATTATTGTTGCTGAAGAACTACCAAAATTAAGTGCAACCATAATTATATCTGATTTTGGTGCAACTCCTTTGAAATTCCCGTTAGCCAAACCATTTCCGGATCCAATTCCTGCCACATTTGTTCCATGCCCTTCGTCTTGATGAGCAATGGCCAATCCATTATCTATTTCAGTATTGCTCCATTCCTGACCATAATTAAAGGGTAATGGGGTATTTGCAGCAGTTGCCAGATTTTGATCCCATAAAAATTTTATTCTGCTTTTTCCTAAGCTGTCTTTAAAATCAGGATGAGTAAAATCAATTCCGGTATCTATATATCCGATTACAACACCTGAACCATCATAGGCTTGTGTTAAAGGCCAATTACCGGTATGAACAGGTATAACATTGCAATTAACAAGCATGGTATCATTCATGGGAGCAATATGAGGAGTATAGGCTTCAATACGAGTAATGGATGGCTCTAAGGCCAGTTCCTTTATTTTGTTTCCAGATAATTCAATAACTGCAACATCCCCGGCAGAATACTTGAAATTTCCACCAAAATTACCGGTACGCGCCTTAATGATCTCTACATTCCCCTTTACAAATACACTGATCGTAGTATTCGAAACTAAACCCGAATTTAATTTTTGGACAAGTTCAAAATTCATTTTGCTTTGCGAAAAAACGGAGCTACCCACAGCAATTAGAATTAAAGAAACTAATTTATTCATGGTATTTGATTAAAAATATATTTACGAAATTTACAGTTTATAAATCAAATATGAAAATTCATTTTTCAATAGTATTGTTTTTTATTTCTCTTCTTTGTTCTTCACAAAATGATTCAGTTGCTTATTCACGGGATTATGAATTTAAGGAAGGAATTTATTTAACAGCAGATCAGTTTCAGAAAAACAATCCAATTCCTAAATCGGCAATTGTTTCAAGTTATCCGAAAACAGAGTCAGATTTTCTGACACAGATGTTTACTCAAAAATATATTGTTATTAAAGATTCTCTCGGGAAAGAGCAAAAGATAGAATCGGCAACGGTTTTTGGGTATTGCCAGAATCGTTCTGTCTATATCAATTTCGACAAAGAATTTAACCGGTTAAATGTTATTGGAACATTTTGTCATTTTACAGCAACAGTTACAACTAATAATGGTTATCGTGATCCAATGGATGCTAATTACGCAATAAATACTTCTGCAAATGAATTGCGTCAATTTATTTTTGATACACGAACAAATAAAGTGCTTGATTTTAATGTAAAGAACATGGAAGTACTTTTGAAAGACGATATTGATTTATATAATCAGTTTATGGGCTTGAAAAAAAGAGAAAAATCGAATGTTATTTTTATCTATTTACGTAAATACAATGAGAAACATCCTTTGTATTTACCTGCTAAATGAGTTTTTTTTTCGTTATAATTTACGATATTTGCATTCCCAAAAAATAAATCAGTATTCATTAATTATTTTATCCAAACATGTCAGAAGGCAGACAAATTATTTTTTCGATGGTAAATGTGAGTCGCACATTGCCAACAGGTAAAACTATTTTAAAAGATATTTATTTATCATTTTATTATGGTGCAAAGATCGGTATTCTTGGTTTAAATGGTTCCGGTAAATCCACGCTGTTGAAGATCATTGCCGGTGTTGAAAAAAATTATCAAGGAGAGATCCATTTTTCTCCCGGTTATAAAATCGGCATGTTGGAGCAAGAGCCTGAGTTGGATAATTCTAAAACGGTAATTGAAATTGTTCGCGAAGGTGCTCAGGAACATGTAAATATTTTAAAAGAATACGAAGATGTAAATAATAAATTTGCTGAGGAAATGAGTGCTGATGATATGGATAAACTCATCAATCGTCAGGCAAGATTACAGGATTTGATAGATCAATACGACCTTTGGAATTTGGATAACCGCCTGGAACAAGCAATGGAAGCATTGCGTTGCCCGGAAAGTGATGCACCGGTGAAAAATTTATCAGGTGGAGAACGCAGACGTGTTGCATTGTGTCGCTTATTAATTCAGGAACCCGAAATTTTATTATTAGATGAACCTACCAATCACTTGGATGCTGAGTCGGTTGACTGGTTGGAGCAGCATTTAAAAAATTATAAAGGAACGGTGATCGCAGTAACCCATGATCGTTATTTTCTTGATAATGTAGCAGGTTGGATTTTAGAGTTGGACAGGGGAGAAGGTATCCCCTGGAAAGGGAATTATTCTGATTGGCTGGAGCAAAAACAAAAACGTTTAGCACAAGAAGAAAAAACAGAAAGCAAGCGTCAGAAAACATTATTGAGAGAATTGGATTGGGTTCGTCAAGGTGCAAAAGGGCGACAAACAAAGTCGAAAGCCCGTTTGGAGAATTATGAAAAAATGTTGGGTGCGGATGCAAAAACTTCAGAAGAAAAATTAGAATTATTTATTCCGAATGGTCCGCGTCTGGGTAATGAAGTAATTGAAGCGATTGATGTTTCGAAAGCTTTTGGTGATAAATTATTATACGAACATTTGAATTTTAAATTGCCTCCTGCCGGAATTGTTGGCATCATTGGCCCTAACGGTGCAGGAAAAACGACTTTGTTCCGAATGATCATGGGAGAAGAAAAACCCGATTCAGGAGAATTTAAAGTCGGTTCGACTGTAAAAATTGCATATGTTGATCAAAGCCATGCTGAAATTGATGCAAATAAAACAATATATGAAGTATTAACGGGTGGTCATGAAAACATTGTTATTGGAGGACAAACAATGAATTCGAGAGCTTATGTTTCGAAATTTAATTTCAATGGTCAGGATCAGGGAAAAAAATGCGGAATACTATCAGGTGGTGAACGTAATCGTTTACATTTAGCATTAACCTTGAAAAAAGAAGCGAATGTATTATTGCTCGATGAGCCGACAAATGATTTAGATGTTAATACGCTCCGTGCATTAGAAGAAGGCTTGGAAAATTATGCCGGCTGTGCTGTAATTATTTCCCATGATCGTTGGTTCCTGGATCGTGTATGTACCCATATTCTTGCATTTGAAGGTGATTCGCAGGTTTATTATTTTGAAGGAGGTTATTCTGAGTATGAAGCGAACCGTAAAAAGCGTTTAGGAAATGTAGAGCCGAAGCGTGTGAGGTATAAAAAATTGACAGTTTAGTTTTTTATTTTAATCAGAAATAAAAACGTAATAGAATGTTAGAGTTTGTATAAATTTAATTTAAAATAATTTATATCATACCTAAAGGGGGAAAGTTCTTTTTTTGTCTTTACTACCACTGATAGCTCCTAACAAAGCAAAATATAGTCCTAGCGGGACGTGATTTTGGTAGAAAATTATATCAACATTTAAGATTTAGTCCCGTATGGGACGACATACAATAAGTTTTGATTAAATTTAAACAGGCTCTTACTTTTATAAACACATAATTCAATGAAAATGAAAAAACTAATTCTTGGAATTATAATTGGCGGAATTGTTGGAGCTGTTTTAATTTTGTTGATCATCGTGTTATTTAACAGGCATAGATCTGATGATAGAGGGGGATTACGATTAGTAAAAATTGATTCAACTTCAACAGCCGAGATTAAAAACCAACAAATATTGGTATATGGGGATTATTTGGATCTGGATAGCACAGATTATTTATTGATTCCGCTAGGAATGAAAACCATTGATGGTGGTGAAGGAAAATCTTTACGGTCAAAATCCCAGGATGAATATTCTGAAAGTTACACAGGAAGTTCCAGAAGTTATAAATATAATTTTTACTCCCTGGATTTCGGTAATTGTAACAACATTATTTTCTATAACAAAAAGAATGATGAAACACATTTAATGTTGCAAAATCCGGCTATTATATCTCAATTTTATTTTCCGTATTACAATAAAGAATATGTTGGAGAAAAATATTATTTCATTTTAGTTGGAATTAGAGGAGATGATACCAATGCTGATGGGTATATCAACAGTGAAGATGCCGAGAAAGTGTATATCTCAGATTTGTCGGGCAAAAACTTGTATCAGATAACTCCGGATAATACTCAGTTGGTTGACTGGTTCATTGATGTAAAAACAAATAATATTTTGATGAAGGTGCGTTTTGATACCAATAAAGATCAGAAATTTAATTATTATGATGAAATAGAAATATTGAAAACATCTATCAAATCTCCTGTTCAGGGAAAGGAAATTATCAGTAAAGAAATTAAAATCAATATCAAAAAAATTCTGGATAAGATTAAATAAATTCAGTCTTTATCAAATGCCCATTAATTAACAGGAAACATTTTTCTGATCATAATGCAACACCCTTAACCTGTTTTTCTTATCTTTTCTACAAACTTCATTGCTTTTTAGACCGGTTCAAAGGCAATAGAATATAGCATTTCTAACATTCTTTTGATGTCCCGTTCAGTAAATTGGTAGTTCTTTGTTATAATTACTATTTTTACTTATCATTTATTCAATATGGTTAGATTCATACACATTGTCATTATTTTATGTTTTGGATTGCTTTCTTATACTGGCAATGCACAACAATACAATTTCAGGCAGTACAATGTGCAAAATGGTTTAGCTCACTCTCAGGTAACATCCATAATTCAGGATCACAAAGGTTACATCTGGTTTTCTACTTATGGTGGCGGAATAAGCAGGTTTGACGGAAAAACATTTGTTACGTTTACCGAAAAAGAGGGTTTGCCGAATAATATTATTCAGCGGATAATTGAAGACAACAAAGGCAATTTGTGGCTGGGGACAATGGGAAGCGGAATTTGTAGGTTCGATGGTAAAACCTTTACTACTCTTAAAGATACACTTACACCCATCAATTCAAAAATTTATGCCATCACTCAGGACAGAAATAATGTTATTTGGTTTGGAGCGGATAATGGTCTTTACAGTTATGACGGCAAACATGTCAAACATTTTACTGTAAAGGATGGGATCCCTGAAGTTCCCATCATGCGCGTGTTCCAGGATAGCAAAGGCTTGATCTGGGTAGCTTCCTGGGAACAAGGAGTATTTTGTTTTGAGCCTTTCGCTTTGCTGAGTGATGGTTCCCGATCAGTTAAGAACTTTACCCAAAAAGATGGCTTGAGTTTTCATACCGTAATGACTATCTATGAAGATTCAAAAGAAAATATCTGGTTAGGTACTTTTAAAGGACTTACTAAAATTATCCGCAAAGCTGATGGACAATTTAATTTTTCCAGTTCATTCCATCCCGATCTGGATAGTAACCTGATATATTCGGTATTAGACGATAATAAAGGAAATATTTGGTTGGGCACTCAGGAGAAAGGTTTGATAAAGTATGAAGTTTCTGAAAACAGGTTTACAAAAATAAATTCAAAGAATGGAATGCCCGGAGATATTGTGCTTACAATGATGCAGGATCGTGAAGGTAATTTATGGTTAAGTAACTGGGGTTTGGGTGTTCTCGAATTTAAGGATGAAAAATTTGTTCATTATACACATAAAGAAGGATTAGGAAGCGATCTGATCACTTCCGTGGTTGATGATAGAAAAGGCGGGATGATCATTAATACTTCCAAAGGAATTTATTCATTCTCGAAAGAAAAAGAAATTCAATTATTGGATAAACAATTATCCGGTTTTTCTGCTTCAGCAATTTGTACGGATGAAAAAGGTGTATTGTGGATAGGTACAAGTAAAACTTTATACAGGTACGATGGGAAAAAACTCAAAAAATATACAGTAGCGGATAGCATTGGTGCTTTCCCGATCACATGTGTTACCAGCGATTTAAATGGTACGATCTGGTTGGGCTCATGGGGAGGTGGTGTTACCGCTTTCAATGAAACAAATTCAATAAATTATAATTTGAATGATGGCTTAAGCAGTCCTTACATTTATGCTATTTATAAAGACAGCAGAAATCGAATTTGCATCGGTACATGGGATGGAGGCATAAGTATTTTTGATCCAAAAGGGAACGGAACGATTGGAAAAAGATTTACTGTTTTCAAAAAGGAACAAGGTTTACCATCTAATAATATAATGAGTATTGCTGAAGATGCTCAACATCATTTATGGCTCGGGACCTTTGGTGGCGGAGTATGTAAGTTTGATGGAAAAACGTTTAAAACAATTTCAAGTAAAGATGGTTTAAGTGATGATGCAGTGAATGCATTGATCTTTGATTCAAAACAGAACTTATTTATCGGAGCAAGCAAAGGACTTAACCGATTAAATGTAAAGGAATACAATACTTCGGGAAAGATACAGATCCGTTTTTATGGGAAGGAGGAAGGTTTTGCCGGAATTGAATGTTCGCGTAATGCTGCATTAAATGATAGAGAAGGGAATAGTTGGTTTGCTACAAAAAACGGGTTGACAAAATATAACCCTGCATTTGATAAACTAAATGAGATCGAGCCTTTGACTCATATCACTGATGTGAAGTTGTTTTTTGAGAAAACAGACTGGTCAAAATTCTGTGATAGTATAAGCCCTGAAACTAATTTGCCCTATAACCTTTCACTGAAATATAATAACAATCATTTGACATTTAACTTTATAGGAATAAGTACTACCATTCCTGAAAAGGTGCGTTATCGTTATATGTTGGAAGGTATTGATAAAGACTGGACACCGGCAATGGATAAAACAGATGCAACCTATTCCGGAATAGCACCCGGTAATTATGTGTTTAAAGTGATGGCCTGCAATAATGAAGGAGTGTATGATCGATCACCTGCAACATTCGAATTTACAATATTAGCTCCTTTCTGGCAACGCACCTGGTTTAGGATACTTGTGGTTGTTTGTTTGTTGCTTTTGATCATGATCACATTCAGGGTTCGTACACGCCAATTATTGAAACGGCAAGCAGAATTAGAACAGACAGTGCTTGAACGTACTGCAGAAGTGGTAAAACAAAAAAGCGAACTGGAGGTTGCGTATCATGAAATTGAAGAAAAAAATATTATCGTAGTACAAAAAAATCGTGATATAACTGATAGTATTAATTATGCCAGAAGAATTCAACAGGCTATCTTACCGCTGGATACCGACATACAAAAAGGTTTGCCGCAATCATTTATTTTGTTTAAACCCAGAGATATTGTGAGCGGTGATTTTTATTGGTTTACCGAAATTCCATTACAAAATGATAGCGAAAAAATTGGAAAAGATAAAAGAACCAAGATCATTATCGCTTGTGCAGATTGCACCGGACATGGGGTTCCTGGTGCATTTATGAGTATGATAGGGAATTCATTACTCAATGAAATTGTGTATGAAAAAAAGATCTATCAACCTGCTAAAATTTTAAATTATCTGAATGAGGGTGTTCATTTATCGTTAAAGCAAAACCTGAAGGATAATGAAACACATGATGGGATGGATATTGCAATGATTTGTCTGGAGTCAGGTACAGCATATTCAGAGAAAACAACCATTGAATATGCAGGTGCACATCGTCCTTTATATATATTTAAAAATGGGATCCTTGAAGAGACAGCAGCAGATAAATTCCCGATTGGTGGAATACAATCGGATGAAAAGCGGGAGTTTACAAATCATTCAATAACCCTTGAAAAAGGCGATACCTTGTATATGTTCAGCGATGGGTATGTAGATCAGTTTGGTGGAGAAAAAGGGAAGAAATTTATGGCAAAACGCTTCCAGGAACTACTCAGGAATGTCCAGGAAAAAACAATGGAGGAACAGAAAAATATTTTAAATCATACCATTGAGCAATGGAAAAAGAATATTGAGCAGGTGGATGATATTTTGGTGATTGGGGTTAGAGTTTGATTTTTATCATTCAAAATAAATGTGAAACAGTTTAAAAGAAGCTTCAATCTCCTGAAATGAATGTGTAGCCTCATCGCTATTTTTTGATTTGCTAAATTTATCCACCATATCAATATAAGGTAATAGCCATTTGTGCAACTCATCATGTGCTTTTCCTTCCATGGTGCAATTGGAAGTCAATAGCTCAATATTTTTCTGCAAACTTGCTCCGAGTTGCATGAAATCCGTTAACTCTGTATGTTGAGTTTCACCAAAGTGTTTCACATCCGACTCCATATTTTTGATGTATTCCATCATCTCCGGAACAACTTTCCATTTAGCACCATTGTTCAGTTCTATTGAATCACTTGAAGAATGGCTGTGTTCATTTACCGTGGATGAATCCTGTAATTGAACTTTTGCATCCTCCTCATTTTCTTTTTTAACGGAATCTTTGCAGCCGTAAACAATACTTGTAAAGGCTATAATTGTTGCTATTACTTGTTTTTTCATGAGTTTTTTTTATATTTTAAAAGAGCTAACCTCCAAATGGACTGCCATTTTAATTTACCGGAAGTGTTATTTCAATATCTATTAAGAACGGATTCAGATAAAAAGGATTAATCATAATTTTTTAATCCAACGAATTAATAGTTACCCAATATTTATAAGCAATAAATCTAATACAGGTGTTGTTTCATCTGCATTTATTGAATGATGAATTGTTTGTTTGTGAATAACACTGACGAAGGCTGAAAATTAATAACCGAATGGTTCCCTACTTGTATGCTTTATTCTAATAATACGGATTTCTTTTGTTGCTGCTTTTATTTGGTAAGTTATTCTATAACTATAAATAACGAATGCTCTAAATTCCTTATTCGGATTATCTTTTAGTTTATCCATTTCGAAAACAAAAGCGTTCTTTTTTACATCGTCCAACCGCGACAATATTCCTTCTTTTACTATTTTGGGAGCTTGAAGACTTTGTTTTGATAAGAAACTTAATATGTCTTTAAAGTGATCGAGAGCAATTCTATCCCAAATGATGGTATAGGATTTTTGTTTTACCATTTAGATAATTCATTAAGGGCATCTTCGTGTTTAACAAAATTTCCTTTTTCAATTCGGTCAACAGCTTCTGTTATTTCTTTATTGTATTGTTTCCGTGTAATTCGCTTTGCATCTTTATCAACATTTAAAAAACTTTTAACCATTTCTAAAAGTAAAGTTTGCTGTTTATTCGATAATAATGGCAAATAACCGTCAAGTTGTTTTTTTATTGCTGTTGTAGTCATTTCTTTCTATTTGAAAATCAAATTTACAAAAAATGGGTTAAACTCCAAAATCAAATAAAGTGATATTTCTTTACAACAGATGAAATTTGAGAATGTTGAGAAGTAGTAAAATTAATCCAACGAACCAACAGTCACCCAATATTTATAAGCAATCAGGGCTTTTTCCCATTTTTTGAGATTTTTTAGGTCTCGGGAATAATATTTTGGTAAAATCGCCTTATTAAATTTAGCTAAGCTTTTAAAAATTATCTTTTTCATACGGCAAATATAGGAATAGGAAGCAATTTTTAAAAAATTAGTGTTTAGAATTCAGGCCATGATAAAAAGATTATTTCTTATAGAGATTCTTCATTTCATTCAGAATGACATTCCTTGGTTTTGTTATATTGAGCGCAGCGAAATATCTTTTTGGAGGCAGATGCTAATTATTTTGAATAAAAACTGGCCAGTTTTTTAGTTTTTAGAATTTTTTTATATCTTTGCAGTCCTAAAAATAAAAATTAGAATAAAATGAAACCAGGAATACACCCAGAAAATTACCGTTTAGTGGTATTTAAAGATTTGAGTAATGATTATGCTTTTATTACAAAATCATGCGTAGAAACAAAGGAAACCATCAAATGGGAAGATGGAAATGAATATCCAATTGTAAAATTGGAGATCTCTCATATGAGTCATCCTTTTTATACCGGTAAAGTTAAATTGGTAGATACAGCAGGCCGTGTGGATAAATTCCGTACTCGTTACGCTAAAAAAGAAACAAAAGAGTAATTTAAAATACTATTTTAAAAACCCCTCAGCAAGAAATTGTTGAGGGTTTTTTTATGCTGAAATTAAAATGGAATTACAAAAACACAGCCCTAACCACTCTCGAGAGGGGAATTCGAAATCCTGATATAACTATCATACTTCATTAAATAAAATTCCTTGCATAAATTCGGCTGAACTGTTTGTATTCAACAATAAAAAACATACTTTTGGAACTCGAAAATAAAAAACACAAGCATTATGAATATACACGAATATCAAGGAAAAACCGTATTAAAGGGGTTTGGCGTAGCAATACAAGAAGGCATTGTAGCTGATACACCTGAAAAAGCTGTTGAAGCAGCAAAAGAATTACAAAAACAAACAGGTACCGGCTGGTGGGTTATAAAAGCTCAGATTCATGCAGGTGGGCGTGGTAAAGGAAAAATAAAAGGAACAGAACAACGCGGTGTCGCTCTTGCAAAATCATTGGAGGATGTGAAAACTATTTCTGCAAATATCTTGGGAAATGTTTTAGTAACAGCTCAAACAGGAGAAAAGGGTCGTAAAGTAAATAAGGTATTAATTGCTCAGGATGTATATTATCCGGGAGAAACACCAACAAAAGAATTTTATATGAGTGTTTTGCTCGACCGTGCAAAAGGTCGCAATACCATTATCTACTCAACTGAAGGTGGAATGGATATTGAAACAGTAGCACACAATACACCTCATCTGATCTTTAAAGAAGAAATTGATCCGAAAGTTGGATTACGTGATTTTCAATGTCGCAAAGTTGCTTTTAACCTTGGTTTGAGTGGCGAAGCATTTAAACAAATGACAAAATTTGTTGCCTCCTTATACAAAGCATATGAAGCCACAGATTCTTCTATGTTTGAGATCAATCCGGTTTTAAAAACTTCCGATAATAAGATCATTGCTGTGGATTCAAAAGTATCATTGGATGGAAACGGTTTATTCCGTCATCCTGATCTACTTGCTTTACGTGATATTGGAGAAGAGGATCCAACAGAAGTGGAAGCAGGAGAATATGATTTGAATTATGTGAAATTAGATGGTAATGTTGGCTGTATGGTGAATGGCGCAGGTTTGGCAATGGCTACCATGGATATCATTAAACTTTCAGGTGGTGATCCTGCAAACTTCCTTGATGTTGGAGGTACTGCAAATGCTGCTCGTGTAGAACAAGCATTCCGTATCATCTTAAAAGATCCAAACGTAAAAGCGATCCTTGTAAATATTTTTGGTGGTATTGTTCGTTGCGACCGTGTTGCACAAGGAATTGTTGATGCCTATAAAAACATGGGTTCAATTAATGTGCCTATTATTATTCGATTACAAGGAACCAATGCTGTTGAAGCGAAAAAAATTGTTGATGAATCAGGCTTGAAAGTTTATTCAGCAATAACATTGCAAGAAGCTGCTGACCTGGTAACGAAAGTATTGAGTTAACAAAATCATTTTTAAAAAAAAAAAAGAGGCTGTCTCAAAAGTGAGATGGCCTTTTTTTATTCCTTTATTGACAAACAGTTAAGAAATCAACGATATTTTGTTA
>Ga0156174_1084_pt2 | contig 36690 bp, 34 predicted proteins | sample RifCSPlowO2_12_FD_107827 | JGI IMG/M metagenome (GOLD analysis project Ga0156174, IMG submission 107827) | Bacteroidetes bacterium RIFCSPLOWO2_12_FULL_35_15
CGGTTGTGCTTTTAATTTATATTTGCGGTAACGAATAACAGAGTGCAATTAAGTCCGCACTTCTTTTAGCTTCGTTCGTTAGCCACAAGGTTATAGACTGCATCGTCCTGAAATAGGTTGACTAAAAATTAAACACTTTTAGCAAACTATGACAACACAGAAAAAATCACCATGTCGAAAAAAAGAGTACTTAAAAATCAGTTTCGACCTCAAACTTTCCATCATTGACCAAATTAAAAATGGACAAATTTCAGTAAATCACGCTGCTAAGGTTCATCAAATTTCTCGGAGTTCAATTACGTATTGGATGAAAAAATTATGTTTCTTTGAACAAAATAATAAAGCCATGAACAAGAACGAAGAAAACAAAAAGCTCAAAGAAAAAATTGAGGAACTTGAATTCATTAAAGAATTACAGCAAGACATTATTGCGGATTTAGAAGTAACAACAGGGCAGGCTCTTGCAAAAAAGTTATTGCCCGAAACATTAGCAAAAGAGATAGAGAAAAAGAAACGAAACCTTACAAAGTAAAGTGGCTCTATCAGTGTTTCGGGGTTTCCAAACAAGCATATTATAAGCGTATACAGACAGATATTCAAAAAGAACTACAAGCCATTGCAATTAATAAAATAATCAAACCTGTTAGAGAAATAATGCCTAAATGTGGTGGTAGAAAATTGCATATTGATATTAAAGAAAATATGATAAAACAAAATGTACATATGGGAAGAGACCGCTTTTTTAAATTACTAAGAGAGAATCATTTGTTGATTGCAAAAACAAAACGATTCCACATTACAACTAATTCAAACCATTTTTTTCATACATCTGCAAATCTTGTTAAAGACCTTGAAATAACACATGCCGAACAGGTGTGGGTAAATGATATTACCTACATCCAATTACAGTCACAACACGCATATTTAGCACTAACTACAGATGCTTATTCTAAAAAAATTATGGGTTGGAAAATCGATACAAATATGAGAGTTGATTTAATAAAAGATGCTTTAACAATGGCTATAACTAATAGAACGTACAAGCATAAAAATATTATCTATCATAGTGATAGAGGCATACAATATTGCTGTCCGGACTTTACAAATTTTGCAAAAAAAAGAGGAATGATTACAAGCACAACACAAAATTCTGATCCTTACGAAAATGCTATTGCTGAAAGAATAAACGGAATATTAAAATATGAATTTGGTTTAATCAAAACTATTCCAAACCTTGAAATAGCCACTAAAATGGTTAAACAAGCGGTTGATACTTACAACAACCGAAGAATACATTACAGCCTGGATATGAACACACCTGCGTTCGCTCACATCAACCAAACTCATAAATATAAATCATACAAGAAAAATTATTATGGAAAAAATAATTTACATTTGAATCATCAAGTCGAAACAGAAACAAGCTCTGCTGGAGAGCAACTTGTTAGGGATACACTTGATGAACGACAAAAATGTAAAGTCAATGGATTATAAATCGCATAATCCATTGATATTTTTAGAGTTCAAAATGCCTTAAAAAACTTACACACAGAAAATTTAATACAATGACAAATTCAATTATTATTTAAACAAAAAAGAGTCAACCTATTTCAGGACAAGACAGACTGACAACCATTAATTATGAAGACAGTTTTTTCGAAAGACAAATCATCAAAACCTTGACAATAATGACAAAAAAACTAATACTTATTGCACTTTCCTTTTGTACCATAGGGCACGCACAAAATGACAGCACAAGCACATCAAAAAAAATTCGATTTATGTAGAAATAGGAGGCAATACACTTTTATATTCAATAAACTATGAAAGAAAATTTTATCAGAAAAAGAAAATGCAATTTTGCGGTAGAATCGGAATGATGATTTCACCATCATTAGGAGAACCAAAATTGTTAATAATGTTCCCTGCTGAAATGGACATATTGATAGGAAAAAATAATAATTTTTTTGAAACTGGAATTGGCTTTACTTACAATATTTCAAAGTACGAAGATTATGTTTTAGGATATGGGACAACTCCATCAAAAACATATTATTATCACAACCACCTAGCTATACTTCGCATTGGATATAGATTTCAAAAAACGAAAGGCGGTTTTTTGTTTCGGATTGCAGCTTTGCCACTCCTTATTTACAAACCAGAATACATTCCTCAAATCTCTACCGGACAAAAATATTCCGCTAAAATTTGGGCAGGTTTAAGTTGTGGATATAATTTTTAAATATTTTTAATTCACTCAGACAACAGAAAAAAGAAGACCTTGTAAATAAAAAAACACCGACCGTTATAAAATGTCAACCAATGTGTATTTCGATCGTTATTTAGAAAAAGAATAATTCAAAATTGTTTCGTTACGACCGTTATATAAATAATTAACTCGACTTTTTCACGACCGAGCATTGAAAACATGAAAACGTTTGGACTTTTATTTTGTGGTAAAAAAAAAAGATTGACTGTTGTAAAACAATGACTACTATGCGTTTCGACCGTTATTCAAAAAAAAAGTGAAATATATTTCTTTGCGACCATTACAATATATTGACTTCTGAGTATTAGGACTTTTGTTTAGAAAAAGTTTTATTTATTGTTTGACATTTGGACAATTAGAATTAATATTACGCGGACAAAAAAAGAAACCCTGTGGCTAACACCACCTAAAATAAATGCGGAGATACTGCAAGTTGCAAATGTTTGTCACAGCGGTATAAATTTATTTCTAAACATTTGCAGGGATCGGTTGTGCTTTTAATTTATATTTGTGGTAACGAATAACAGAGTGCAATTAAGTCCGCACTTCTTTTAGCTTCGTTCGTTAGGTGCAACGCTTTCAGACGACAATATTTATGAAAAAGATACTATTACAAATTTTCACTTTGACAATTTTTCTAACATCGGGTGTTTCAGAAAAAGAACAAAATGCAGCTTCAAAAGTAGCTGCTCTATGGAATGCAGAGAACTCTTCAATTGGACATACTAAAACTGCCGACACGGAAAAAGGAACCCATAATGTTATGGTTGTTACCTTAAAAAACTTAAAAACAGTTGACGACAAATACTCAAAAGACAAGATAACATCAGCTTCTGCATTGACTCTTATTGAAAATCTGAGAAAAGAAGATTATCAAGACTTTGACCAAATTAAAATTATTATTGAGAACAATTCTACTTCTTACGAAAAGACATATGAAATAAATAAATTAGTTAATACAATTCTATTACTTAATGAAATTACTCAGTTCTTTGACTATTCGAGTACTCGTGACACATTGAATTTAAAATCAATAATAAGTTCAAAAGACATTCCAGATTCGGGATTGATTAGTATTCTTCAAGCAAATAATCAAATAGACTCCACTTACGGAAAATTAAATCATATAACAATCACAGGTTTTCGTTATGACCATGTTAACAAAACAAATGAACCTGCGATTGTTGCTTGGACAGATGTGTTTAACGGCAATACTTTGACAAATTATTCATTTTATATTTCGGAAGAAAGTAAAAAAATTATTTACATCGGAATTAATGATGGAGAGAAATAAGCGCAGCACCTAACACCACCTAAAATAAATGCGGAGATACTGCAAGTTGCAAATGTTTGTCACAGCGGTATAAATTTATTTCTAAACATTTGCAGGGATCGGTTGTGCTTTTAATTTATATTTGTGGTAACGAATAACAGAGTGCAATTAAGTCCGCACTTCTTTTAGCTTCGTTCGTTAGGTGCAACGCTTTCAGACGACAATATTTATGAAAAAGATACTATTACAAATTTTCACTTTGACAATTTTTCTAACATCGGGTGTTTCAGAAAAAGAACAAAATGCAGCTTCAAAAGTAGCTGCTCTATGGAATGCAGAGAACTCTTCAATTGGACATACTAAAACTGCCGACACGGAAAAAGGAACCCATAATGTTATGGTTGTTACCTTAAAAAACTTAAAAACAGTTGACGACAAATACTCAAAAGACAAGATAACATCAGCTTCTGCATTGACTCTTATTGAAAATCTGAGAAAAGAAGATTATCAAGACTTTGACCAAATTAAAATTATTATTGAGAACAATTCTACTTCTTACGAAAAGACATATGAAATAAATAAATTAGTTAATACAATTCTATTACTTAATGAAATTACTCAGTTCTTTGACTATTCGAGTACTCGTGACACATTGAATTTAAAATCAATAATAAGTTCAAAAGACATTCCAGATTCGGGATTGATTAGTATTCTTCAAGCAAATAATCAAATAGACTCCACTTACGGAAAATTAAATCATATAACAATCACAGGTTTTCGTTATGACCATGTTAACAAAACAAATGAACCTGCGATTGTTGCTTGGACAGATGTGTTTAACGGCAATACTTTGACAAATTATTCATTTTATATTTCGGAAGAAAGTAAAAAAATTATTTACATCGGAATTAATGATGGAGAGAAATAAGCGCAGCACCTAACACCACCTAAAATAAATGCGGAGATACTGCAAGTTGCAAATGTTTGTCACAGCGGTATAAATTTATTTCTAAACATTTGCAGGGATCGGTTGTGCTTTTAATTTATATTTGTGGTAACGGAAAAGCAAAGTGCAAGTAAGTCCGCACTTCTTTTAGCTTCGTTCGTTAGTGCCAATTATAAAAAAAACTTTGTAGACAAATGAATTTTGGACGATTTTTTAATAAGCTTGCGATTGCAGTTATTGTAATCATAATTGTTGGTTGGCTGATAAATCTTGCGCTCCATAAACTTGAAAATAATCGCTTGGAAAAAAATGAAAGAGATGAAAAACTGGCAAAGGGAACTTGTGTTTTCGACAAAGTAGACTTAGACAGCTTAGTGATCTCCAAGTGGGAAAAGACCTTTAAACCAATCTTGAGTGTAACTGACTTTAAAAAATATTTTAATGACGAATTGCTTAACGTGAAGTTAAACGACACTTTGCAAGATGTACAAACGATTAAAATCGACAATAGTGATTTTTCATTTCATAATATTGGACAGAACATCTTTGTAAATGCAATAAATATAGACAAGACAAGCCAATTCACTTTTAATGTTAAAGAGAAATTAAACGTTACTCCCGACTACGACCTTGACAATTTTAAAGAACAATTTCCAAAATCCTTTTCGTGCAGAGAAAACGTATCAACATCGACAAAAATTGAAGAATTTGCTTTGAGACTTGACAACTCTAACAAAGCTTCTGAACTCCAGTTTATCATCCTATATTTCAATCGAGCCGACAACTTATGTCTTGTTGAATTTTATTACCAAGAATGAAAAATATAACTGGCACTAACACCACCTAAAATAAATGCGGAGATCCTGCAAGTTGCAAATGTTTGTCACAGCGGTATAAATTTATTTCTAAACATTTGCAGGGATCAGTTGTGCTTTTAATTTATATTTGTGGTAACGGAAAAGCAGAGTGCAAGTAAGTCCGCACTTCTTTTAGCTTCGTTCGTTAGTGCCAATTATAAAAAAAACTTTGTAGACAAATGAATTTTGGACGATTTTTTAATAAGCTTGCGATTGCAGTTATTGTAATCATAATTGTTGGTTGGCTGATAAATCTTGCGCTCCATAAACTTGAAAATAATCGCTTGGAAAAAAATGAAAGAGATGAAAAACTGGCAAAGGGAACTTGTGTTTTCGACAAAGTAGACTTAGACAGCTTAGTGATCTCCAAGTGGGAAAAGACCTTTAAACCAATCTTGAGTGTAACTGACTTTAAAAAATATTTTAATGACGAATTGCTTAACGTGAAGTTAAACGACACTTTGCAAGATGTACAAACGATTAAAATCGACAATAGTGATTTTTCATTTCATAATATTGGACAGAACATCTTTGTAAATGCAATAAATATAGACAAGACAAGCCAATTCACTTTTAATGTTAAAGAGAAATTAAACGTTACTCCCGACTACGACCTTGACAATTTTAAAGAACAATTTCCAAAATCCTTTTCGTGCAGAGAAAACGTATCAACATCGACAAAAATTGAAGAATTTGCTTTGAGACTTGACAACTCTAACAAAGCTTCTGAACTCCAGTTTATCATCCTATATTTCAATCGAGCCGACAACTTATGTCTTGTTGAATTTTATTACCAAGAATGAAAAATATAACTGGCACTAACACCACCTAAAATAAATGCGGAGATCCTGCAAGTTGCAAATGTTTGTCACAGCGGTATAAATTTATTTCTAAACATTTGCAGGGATCAGTTGTGCTTTTAATTTATATTTGTGGTAACGGAAAAGCAGAGTGCAATTAAGTCCGCACTTCTTTTAGCTTCGTTCGTTAGCAACAACCGTATGAAGACAATTCACAACTTGACAATCGGACTTTTAGTTATGGTACTCGGTTGCGGACAATCTAAAAACAAATCGGCAAACAGCATTATCAATTCAACTAATCCTACCACCGCGACTACTTCCTCCTCTATTTCGACAACCTCAGAGCCGACAGTTGACTTAGTTGTAAGTGAAAATGAAATTTACGAGTTTATGAAAATTGTAATTGCTGAACAAAAACTTTCTTACGACAATGGGTTTGACATCTCTGCTCCTGACTATTGGACAAAAGAATCTTTAATGACTTATTTAACTGACACTATAAAAAAGAAACAGACGACAAAAGCGGACAATTTTACGTTTTCTACTTTTACTTCTTTCACCGCTAATAAATGCCTGACAATGCAGGACATTAACTTTATGTTAAAACAAAAAAACGCATTGACAAATTTCAAATGGGACAGTAAACAATTTAATTTCAATAAAGACAATAACAAAAATTGGTACACATTTTCTGTTCCACTTTTCTCAAAAGACAAAAATAAAGTTGTAATACAAATTGGCAATCTATGTTCTGGCTTGTGCGGAACTGGCTGGACAGTTTTGTTTACAAAGGAAAACGGTAAATGGAATTCATGGACAGGAGAAAAATGGATACATTAACAAAACATTTTCTCTGTGTGGACATTGACGCAGAATAAAAAACGGCTATTGCTAACACCACCTAAAATAAATGCGGAGCAACTGCAAGCTGCAAATGTTTGTCGCAGCGGTATAAATTTATTTCTAAACATTTGCAGGGATCGGTTGTGCTTTTAATTTATATTTGCGGTAACGAATAACAGAGTGCAAGTAATTCCGCACTTCTTTTAGCTTCGTTCGTTAGCGGTAAGCTGGTAGACGTACTAAATGACATAAAATAACATTTCAGCATTCACTTTTTATAATGACAGACCTCAGACAAATAGCAGACGATATATACAGTAAGGAAAAAACGAATTCTCATTACGACCTTGTTGTTAATTATGAAAAATACAAAGACGTTTTAGACAAATACGACTATAACGATTCTCAAGAAAAGTATGATTTATTTTTGCAATTAAAAGCAGACTATGCAATAGCTTTAGCTGAAATCAAAAGCTACAGCAAGGCATTACCACAAATTGACAAGGCACTCGACTTGTTTACTTCAGACAAACAATTTGACCTTGAGAAAGTATATACAATAAAATTCTACGAACTTCTTATTTGGAATCGTGGCAGAAGTAATTATTACCTTGAGAATTATTCATTAGCCAAATCGGACTTTGAATTACTGACAAAGCAATATCCAGACAATACTATTTATAAAAAATGGCTGGTTGCAACGACCGGTATAAAGAAAAATAAGATCAAGAATATTTTATGGTACGGCTTGGCAGGGGCTCTCCTAGTCGAATCGTTCCTAGACAAATGGGTTGTCGCTAAAAACATTTTTCTAATAGTCGGACTGCTTTGTTTAATTGCAGCAGTGGGACTTGAAATAAATATGTACTTACGAAAGAAAAAGTATGTTGCGTAGACAGTTTAACAAATGCTTCGACTTGAATACTTGCAAGACTTTTGAAAGCTAGAAGTTCAGCCTAACCGCTAACACTACCTAAAATAAATGCGGAGTTCCTGCAAGTTGCAAATGTTTGTCACATCGGTATAAATTTATTTCTAAACATTTGCAGGAATCGGTTGTGCTTTTAATTTATATTTGCGGTAACGGAAAAGCAGAGTGCAAGTAAATCCGCACTTCTTTTAGCTTCGTTCGTTAGCGGTAATACTATGAAAGGACAGACGACAAATATTAAGTTTCATTGGTTTTCTAAATCATTACTAATTTCGCTTTTAACTTTGTTAAGTATTTTAGTTTTTGAGAATTCGACAGCGCAAACAAAAAAAAATACCAATACTACAAGTCAATCAGAAAAAGATTCAAGTAAAATTTATGTCATGTGGGATGATTTTAGTGACATACCAACCTTCAAAGACGGTGGTGACGTAGGGATGAGAAAGTTTATAAATAATAACCTGAAATTTCCAAATGGCTTAAAGTCTAGCGGAAAAGTTTATTTAAGTTTTACGGTCGACACTTTAGGAAACGTAAAAGACGCAATAATTTTAAAAGGTCACACTAAAGAGACGGACGAAGAAGCGTTAAGAGTAGTTAATCTACTTAAATTTATTCCAGCAAAAAGACAAGGTAAATTAATAGAAACAAAAGTTAACTTGCCAATTAGTTTTACGGTGACTGACGACAAGCAAAAATAATTTTAATAAAGTACTACCGCTAACATCACCTAAAATAAATGCGGAGCAAGTGCAAGATGCAAATGTTTGTCACAGTGGTATAAATTTATTTCTAAACATTTGCAATGAAGTTTTGTGCTTTTAATTTACATTTGTGGGAACGGAAAGCAGAGTGCAAGTAAATCCGCACTTCTTTTAGCTTCGTTCGTTAGGCGTCATTTTAAAACAGAACCCTTTGAAACCACAATATTACATATTGACACTAGTTTTTTTGACAACGGCTTTTTCCTGCGACCGAATAAAACGCAAGACAGAAGAGATTGTTGACAATGCAAAAGACAATATCATTTCGCATTACGACTCTAAAATACCCGACACAAAATGGAACAAAAAGCGGTTTGACGAATTCTTTCACTTTGCTCCGACCTCGGATGTAAAGAACATATATTGCTTCGCAGATGAAATAGCGTTTGACCATACCTACATGTTTTCATTTAATTGCAATATGACAACTCTTTATAAAATTATTTCAGAACTTGAACTGGTACAGGCAGACAGTCCAGACAATTCCAGTGAAGGCATACAGCAAGACTTTGATTGGTGGGACAAAGAAAAACTAAAAAATTTGACGCCTTATTGCAAAAAGGAGGACGAGCACCGAACATATTGGTATTTATGGTACGACATGACAGACAAGAAAGCGTATTATATCGAATTTGATATGTAAAAAAAACGAACGCCTAACACCACCTAAAATAAATGCGGAGTTCCTGCAAGTTGCAAATGTTTGTCACAGCGGTATAAATTTATTTCTAAACATTTGCAGGGATCAGTAGTGCTTTTAATTTATATTTGCGGTAACGAATAACAGAGTGCAAGTAAGTCCGCACTTCTTTTAGCTTCGTTCGTTAGTAGCAAGCTTAAAAAAAAATGACAAACCATGTTAGCAGACAAAATAGACAGACCTTTAGCTGGACAATTTTCTGAAATACATTTTGGGATTGTAACACCAGACAATCTTTGGGTGAAATTTTTAGACAGCCAATATCAAGAATGGGTTGGTTCATTTGCTAACGGGTGGAATAAAAAGGCGACCTATATTTTTAATTTTCATAAAAGCGAAAAAGCAATTGTAGTTGCTGGTGGTATTGGCTATTTTGTTGATATTTCAACGCGACAATTACTTAATGAAGACAACTTAATTGATATTAGTTTTGCTATAGAGGATACCGAACGTAACAGAATTATTTTTTCAAACGGACTCGACCTCCGAACATTTAATTTAAATAATCAAGAAACTATTCTTTTTGACGAATACTATTTTGACGACATTGAAAAATTAGAAATAAAGGAGGACAAACTTTTTGTTGAATATCATAATTATCAAAGCAAAACAAATCCCTTTATTTTTGAAATGAATCTTGTGACAAATGAAAAACACGACACATTTTTTGGAGAGAATAAATCGAAAAACATAAAATAAAGAAAAGCCAGCTACTAACACCACCTAAAATAAATGCGGAGATACTGCAAGTTGCAAATGTTTGTCACAGCGGTATAAATTTATTTCTAAACATTTGCAGGGATCGGTTGTGCTTTTAATTTATATTTGTGGTAACGAACAAGTGAGTGCAAGTAAGTCCGCACTTCTTTTAGCTTCGTTCGTTAGTTGCAATTTTATAACCACAACAATGAAAAGTATCCTGACTGTATTTTTTATTATTTTCAATGTAATCGCTTATGGTCAATCATTCAATGTAACTACTGATACTTTTGACATCTCATTGAAAGAATTAATCAAACCAGCTACTAAAGTTGATTTGACACATGCGATAAAATTTCAAAACAAATATTACTGCTTCTTTGAAGAAAGAAAAAAAGACAATAGCAGACAAGATTTAAAATTCTGTTTTATTGTTTCTAATTACGCAAAAACAATTCAAAAAATAAAAGTTCCGAACGAAATTCAAAATACTGTTTACTACGACCTATTTTTAAGACATGACACCATTTTCGTGAAGACATACATGGACGGTGAGACATACTACTTCAATATAGACAAATTAGCATGGGTTACAATTAAAGATGCTGACGATATGATATTTGAAGATGAACGATATTACTTCACCTATCTCGACTTTGGAGAATGGGGTTCAACAACTTGGTGCAAGGACAAGCTTACAGGTAATGAATATGAGCTTGCATCATCAGGAACAATTATTAACAAAATTGATAGTGTCTATTACATTACGGCAGGACTGAAAATTTTAAAAATTGAGAATCCATTAAAGTTGAAGCAATGTAAAAATGGTTACTTCTATGAAACCGTCAGACAGAAAAAATTCTCAGAAGGAACAAACTCTTTAGCAGGTGCTGAAGTTCTTTTTGATGACACAACCTATTCTGAATTTGAGCAGAAAGAACCTAAACTTATCGTTGCTACTTCTTTTGTAGCAGACAATAAACTTTTCCATTTGTGCATGGACAGCACACAAACATTTATTGCAAAACTTGAAAATGGGCACATGACACCAATTCAAATAATAGGTAAAAATATTTCAACATTTGACTGGACTTATTCTGACAGAAATAAAGTTCAAAAAGACAGTAGTCAGCTATTAAAATTTAAGACCAAAAATCTGTTTGGGTTAATTGAAATAAAAGGACAAGAAATAAATATTCATTATTTACACTTTAAATGACAACGGAAAGAAAAAACTGCAACTAACACCACCTAAAATAAATGCGGAGTTCCTGCAAGTTGCAAATGTTTGTCACAGCGGTATAAATTTATTTCTAAACATTTGCAGGGATCAGTTGTGCTTTTAATTTATATTTGTGGTAACGAATAACAGAGTGCAATTAAGTCCGCACTTCTTTTAGCTTCGTTCGTTAGGCACAATTTATAGAAAAAAAATGAAGACACTACTTTTGACAATCTTTTTATCAATTTATATTAATTTTTGTTTTAGCCAAAAAGACACGACATTCTTTGACAAAGACTGGAAAAAATGCGTAAGAACCGAAGCCCATTTTTTTAGAGTAATTAAAAAAGATGGAGACAATTATTTAGTAAAGGATATGTATATAAATAATCGTCCTCAAATGATTGCAATCTGCTCTTCAATTGAAGAACCATTAATAAAAAACGGAAAATGCACCTTTTATGATGAAAATGGTATCATAACGAGTCAAGGATCATACAGTAATAATAAACAAGTTGGGCTGTGGATGAAACTCAAAAATAATGGACAAGATACCACACTGGTTGAATATAGTCTTAATGGAGATTTTAATTATATAAAATCTACTAATAAGAATAATGTAGTAACTACTTTAAATTTATCAAAAACACATACGACTACTATTCCGTTTATTGAAAAAGAAAACAAGTTGTACATTGACGTATATTTTGGAAAAAATAAAATAAAAAAAGTATTAGTTTTTGATACAGACGCACCTTTTTCAGCTGATGAATCTATTACCAATGACACATCCTTTTCTAAAATTATAAATGGTAAAACCTCAAAAATTAACACAGTTAATGGAAAAAAATCGACTGTAAATCATTATGTTGCGAATGAAATTAGTATCGGAGACATCAGCTTTAACCAAGTTGAAATGTGGGAACATCAAAATAACAATCTGAATAATGGTTTGTTTGGAAGTAATGTTTTAAAAACAGGAATTTGGCAAATTAACTTTGTTAAACACACTTTGACTTTTGCAGACAATATTGAATTAATAAAGGATCTGAAATCTTATATCAAAATCCCCATTCATATTAATGAAAAAAATCAAATAATGGTGGATTTAAATTTTGACGAAATAATTATAAAAGATATTGCTGTGGACTTTGGATTTAATTTGACTGTAGCATTGTCAAAAGTAGATTTTGATCTCATTGACAGCAATCATAAGGCTATTGTTGCGACTGGATCTTCAAATTCCTCTAATGACAAAGTCCGGACAAATTTTTACACCCTAAAAAATAAAAAATATTTAATTGGAAATACTGAATTTAAAACTGACATTTTTTCTAACGACATCAATCGTAAAAACCTTATTGGCGTAGCTTTTTTTAAGCAATTCGACATTTTGATACTTGATTACAAAAACAGAAATCTTTACATCAAAAAATAGAAAATAAACTGTGCCTAACACCACCTAAAATAAATGCGGAGATACTGCAAGTTGCAAATGTTTGTCACAGCGGTATAAATTTATTTCTAAACATTTGCAGGGATCAGTTGTGCTTTTAATTTATATTTGCGGTAACGAATAACAGAGTGCAAGTAAGTCCGCACTTCTTTTAGCTTCGTTCGTTATAGCCAATTTTATGCACTGCATCGTCCTGAAATAGGTTGACTAAAAATTAAACACTTTTAGCCAACTATGACAACACAGAAAAAATCACCCTGCCGAAAAAAGGAGTATCAGAAAATTAGTTTTGATCTCAAACTTTCCATCATTGATCAAATTAAAAACGGACAAATTTCAGTAAATCACGCTGCGAAGGTTCATCAAATTTCTCGCAGTTCAATTACTTATTGGATGAAAAAATTATGTTCCTTTGAACAAAATAATAAAGCCATGAACAAGAATGAAGAATTAAAAAAACTCAAAGAAAAAATTGAGGAACTAGAATTCATTAAAGACTTACAGCAAGATATTATTGCTGATTTAGAAGTAACCACCGGGCAAGAGCTTGCAAAAAAGTTATTGCCCGAAACATTAGCAAAAGAGATAGAGAAAAAGAAACGAGACCTTACAAAATAAAATGGCTCTATCAGTGTTTCGGGGTATCTAAACAAGCGTATTACAAGCGTATTAAAGTCAGTAATCAAAAGGAGTTGCAAACGATAATGATAAAAGAAATTATAAAGCCAGTTAGAAATATAATGCCAAAATATGGTGGCAATAAATTATATCTTAAAATCAAAAATGATTTAATAAAACAGAATGTTGATATTGGAAGAGATCGTTTTTTTAAACTCCTGAGAGAAAACCATTTGTTGATTAAAAAAACAAAAAGATACCATATAACAACGGACTCTAAACACTTTTTTTATACATCTCCAAACCGTATTAAAGACCTTGATATAACTCACTCAGAACAGGTCTTGGTAAATGATATTACCTACATCAAACTTCAGTCACAACACGCATACCTTGCCTTGACTACTGATGCGTATTCCAAAAAAGTTATGGGTTGGAATATCGATACAAATATGAAAGTGGAATTAGTGAAAGGGGCATTACAAATGGCTTTAAAAAACAGAACATACGATCATAAAAACATAATCTATCATAGCGATAGAGGCATTCAATACTGCTGCCCGGACTTCACTGATTTTGCACAAAAAAAAGGAATGGTTCTTAGCACAACTCAAAAATCAGATCCTTATGAAAATGCCATAGCTGAAAGAATAAACGGAATATTAAAATATGAGTTTGGCTTAATAAATACGTTACCAAACCTTGAAGTAGCAACTAAAATGGTTAAGCAAGCAGTGGATATTTATAACAACGAAAGAATACACTACAGCCTGGAAATGAATACACCAGAGTTTGCTCATGCCAACCAAACTCATAAATATAAATCCTACAAGAAAAATTATAATGAAAAAAATAATTTACATTTGAATCATCAAGTCAAAACGGAAACAAGCTCTGCTGGAGAGCAACTTGTTAGGGATACGCTTGATGAACGACAAAAATGTCAAATCAATGGGAAATCAACCCGATAGCCCATTGATATTTTTAGAGTTCTTGATGCCTAAAAAAACTCACACAAAGAAAATTTAATACAATGACAAATTCAATTATTATTTAAACAAAAAAGAGTCAACCTATATCAGGACAAGACAAAAAACATGCTAAAACTGACAGAAGAACAAGTAAAAAAAATTGCAGAACAACTTGACTGTGGTTTCCGTTGCTTTATTCATCGGCAGACAGGAGAACTTATAACGCTTCCTGATACTTTAAGGTACCTGGAAATGGACACAGAAGCATGGGCAGACGAACAAGGGAAACTCGACAATAACTTTGACGAATATTTTGAAATAGACCTGTTAGAATCGAAAGACTCATTTGAAATTATGGCTGACTTTACAGAGCAGTTGGACGACAAAATTAAATTGAAAGCTGATTTAATTAAATCCTTGAACAAAAAAAAACCATTCAGAGAATTTAATTTTGTAATTAATAATTCTGGAATATACAGACAACAGTGGTTTGACTTTAAAAATGAAAGACTGAAAATGTGGGTGAAGAACAGACTGAAATATATAAGCGACACCGAATGAAAGAACGGCAGCACCTAACACTACCTAAAATAAATGCGGAGCAAGTGCAAGATGCAAATGTTTGTCACAGCGGTATAAATTTATTTCTAAACATTTGCAGGGATCGGTTGTGCTTTTAATTTATATTTGCGGTATCGAATAAAATAGTGCAATTAAGTCCGTCCTTCTTTTAGCTTCGTTCGTTAGCAGTAATTGTAAGACAGTGCTAAATTCAACCGACAGTGCAAAAACGAACAGACAGACATAAAACAAAAACAACATTGAGGACAACAACCGTTTTATTTTTCATCGGACTTTTTTGTGCTGACACTGTGTTCGGACAGACACTAAAAGAACGACTTGTTCTCACCGACTCGAAGGATTCAATTTATTTGAAAGCCAAGGCAACAAGTTTTGACAAGTTGGGCAATTACTGTTTTGAGGTAGAAATTAACGACAGTGACTATTTTTATACAAATACTGACACCATCGGTGCATTCAAATTCATTGGTTCTACATTTGGCAACGGTGGCGACATCGCTTACACCAATCAATATGGAGACAAGGAAGATAAACCATGGTATTTTAAAAATTACAACGGAACAAAAATTTATGGACAGGTTGTAGGAAAGCAAAGACGATTTATGGATGGTCATACAAACCAAAACATGGCTATCACCGTTACCTACAATGATTCCGTTTACTATTACGCAAATGACAAACTTATTTCCAAAATCCATAAAGATAAAGCAGACGGAATTGAAACTTCTGACTGGTGTTCTTTTAGTGAAAATGGAAATACAATTTACTACTCAAAAAAAGACGACTTGTATTCCATTTATGTAAATGGCAATCTCGTTGACACATCCTACTCAAATTACTACCAACTAAGAATAAACAACAACGGACAATATATTTTCGGAGAAGGGAGAAAGCCAAAAGAAAAAGTTGGCAAATATGATTTTATGTTTTTTACACATTCAAACGACACAGTTCTTGGACCTGTCAGAACAGTTTGGGATTGCGACCTTAAAGAAAATGGAGGATACTATTACAGCGGAGACGACAATGGAACAGACTATATCGTAATCAACAACAAACTGCACAAAAGCCTGGATGCAATTTCAAACATCACACTCATAGACAAGACAAATTATCTGTTCACTTACAAAGAGAATGGAGCAGACAAAATAAATGTGAACGGCAAGACCTACATAGTTCCGTTCAGCGAAATCTATTACCCCACACTTGATAAACAAGGGAACTTCGCTTTTTATGGAATCAAAGATTTTTACCTCTTCAAGTTTGCAAACGGAACGCAAGACCCCAAATCAATTACAAAATATGATGTAAGACCAATTCCGCTTTACATAAGTCCTGAAGGTAAAACCCTTCTGTATTTCAAAACAGACGATTCAATTTACATTTATCAAAATGAGAAATTGTTGTTTCCTGCTTTCAGCAGTTCAATCAATTTCAATGTTCAACCTTATACTGAAATTTTGCCAAACGATTTTGAAAGGGGAAAAGCAAAAAACGGAAACAGTTTGTTCTACATTGAAATTGACACAGTATGTTATTTTGTTTTCAATGGACAGTTTTCAAAACCTTTGCTTATAGCAAAAGAAAATCCCTACATGAGAGAAAAGAAATTGGGTGAAATTGTAGCGGGCAAGTTTAACGACAACGGATTTTTTGCAATTCAAAAAACAGGTAATGACAAATTTCTCATAAACATCAATAACATTTATTACAAAGAGATTAGCGGAGTTCAGGAAATTCTGAGAAAGGGCTACTACTTTGACGGGAAAGAGTTGGTGTTTTATGGTATCAAAGGGCTTTCGTTTTACCAATACACTTTAACTCTATGACAAAATTTTCTTTTACTATACTTTTTTTTATTGTAGCTTCAAGTCAAAACTTGTTCGGACAAAAAATGCCATCAGATTACTTTGACGAGGGAGAAAAATTTAGCGAAGCCAAGGATTACAAAAATGCACTTACTTCTTTTAAATACATTGTAAAGCACTATCCTAAAAACACTTTATTTCCAAAAGCGTTTTACAATACGGGGTACCTATATTTCATGGACAACCAATACGATAGTTCCATTGTTGTTTTCAAATCAATCCTGACAAGCAACTTTAACGAGAAAGAAAATGCAGGTGGTGGTATTATGGACGACCCTTACACAAACTACCGACATAGAGCAAGTGAAATACTAAGCGATATTTACTACAACAAAAAAATGTATGACACCGCTTTGCATTACTTCGCTTTATCAGACACTCTTTATCCTTATCTCCATTTTTGCGGTAACGAATATGCTGCGAATGACATTCACACCGCTTTAACTTACTCCGACCTTTACCATAAACTTGACAACAAAGACAAAGCAATTGAATGTTTATTGCCTGCTGTTTTCGTGACGCTTGCAAACAACTCAAAAATTATTTCCGAACTCAAGACTCTTTTGAAGAAAAAGAAGAACCTTAAAAGACAACTTGATAATGCTTTGGATAGCATATATTCAAAGACAATTCAAAGAGACACTTATAGCTACACACGATACTATTTCAAATTTCTTAACGCAGAAATTGCAGTTCCAAGCGGATATGAAGACGAAAAGAAAAAGTTTGACAAGGACGAAGCAATCAATGACATTAAGAAAACTGAATTCTATAAAATGATTAAGAACTTATGACGACAGAAAGAAAGGCAGCCGATAACACCACCTAAAATAAATGCGGAGTTCCTGCAAGTTGCAAATGTTTGTCACAGCGGTATAAATTTATTTCTAAACATTTGCAGGAATCGGTTGTGCTTTTAATTTATATTTGTGGTAACGGAAAAGCAGAGTGCAAGTAAGTCCGCACTTCTTTTAGCTTCGTTCGTTAGCGGTCATGCTATGACGACACACAGAATGAACATTAGAACTAAAATAGAAATTCTCAAAGGTGACATCACAAAAGTGACAGTTGACGCAATCGTAAATGCAGCGAACACTTCTCTTTTAGGCGGTGGCGGTGTAGACGGTGCAATACATCGAGCTGGCGGACAAGCAATTTTACACGACTGTAGAAAAATAATCGCAGGACAAGGTAGTTGTAAAACAAGACAAGCTGTTATCACGACAGCAGGAAATTTGAAAGCACAATTTGTAATTCATACGGTCGGACCAGTTTGGAACGGTGGACAAAAAAACGAAGCACAAAAACTCGCGGACTGTTATAAAAATTCTTTGCAGTTAGCCGTAGACAATGACTGCAAGACAATTGCTTTCCCTTGTATTAGCACAGGTGTTTATGGCTATCCTGTAAATCAAGCTGCAAGAGTTGCGGTTGACACAGTTACGGAATTCATTTCTCATTCAGACAAAATTGATAAAGTGATTTTTGTTTGCTTCGATGACGACAACTTCTATTTTATAAAAAGTCAACTCAACTATAAAGTTTATACGGTTCCCTCAAAACTATTTGCAGACAATGAAATCATTGGAACTGTAAATATTGGTTTGGAAGACGATGGAATGGGAGTTTTATCAGGACAACTTATACCAACTGACAAATACAGTAAGTATCGTGACTTTTTTCGCAAAACATTTATTGAAGACCGAGACGACAACCTTATTCGTATTAATAAGTTCACCAAGGACAACAAATTCAAAGTTGTTGCGAACGATGGAACTGAATTTAAAGAACCTGTTGCCGGACTTATCATTTACGACTTTGACAGAGAACCTATACAAGTTGAACTAAACGGAATTGACAACGACATATGGGGAAAATATTACAAATAGACAAAGAAGCACGAACCGCTAACACCACCTAAAATAAATGCGGAGATACTGCAAGTTGCAAATGTTTGTCACAGCGGTATAAATTTATTTCTAAACATTTGCAGGGATCGGTTGTGCTTTTAATTTATATTTGCGGTAACGGAAAGGCAGAGTGCAAGTAAATCCGAACCTCGCTTAGCTTTGTACGTTAGTAGCAATGCAAAACGCAAAACCGACCAATGAAACTGCAAAATATTCTTCTGCTATTTTCACTTACAATATTAATTTGTTGTGATCACGATGGACAGGAAAGAAAGAATTCAATTCTTCCTTGGGCTTTGTCAGTAGAAAATATTTTGAAAACTTTACCTGACACAAATTTATCGAAGAATGATTTACATAACTACTATAAATTAAATAACGCCATTATATTTAATTCAATTGTTAATGCCGTGAAGAATGGAAAGTTAAAAGCATATCGCTATTATCCTGATGCGAAATTAAGCAAGGAAGAGTTTAACAGTATTTTTGATTATTGGGATTCCACAATGGAAGGAAATTGCGAGGGTGCTCTTTTACCCGCACCCATAAGAACTACATTATCGCCTGATGATATAGTTGAAATAAGATTTAAGGAAAGTATGGAATTCGATACTTTATCTTACAGGTTAATTAAAAGAGTAAGCATGGTTCAGTTTTTAAAAAACAAAATAAATGTGTATGGAGAAATTATTGGTAAAGTCACTTTATTTAATGTTAAGTTAAATGAAAATAATATTCCGTCAAAAAATAATACAATCGTCTGGGCAGAAAAATCAGAATCGTTTATTCCGATGAAACGTGATAGTTTGTGGGACGAAGAAGAATGGTACCAGAAATATATTATGGACAAAGAAGTAATCTATAATTCTATCACAAAAACAGGTTTAATCGGAAAAATAAAAGTGTTTTCAAATTATCCTGAAGAAGAATTAAATCAAAAGCAGTTTTATAATATCATAAACAAATGGGATTCCACTAATATTGATGATGATATAAACAACTCCAATATGCAACCTGATTTTATTCCAACAAGAAGTACTTATACTTTTGACGATATTGTCCAAATTAGATTCCAAGAAAAAATAGAGTTTGATACTGTTTCTTGTGTCTTAACAAAGGAAGTAAATGTTTTGAAATTTTTCGTTCAGAATTGGAATGAATACGGGAAGAACGTTGGGTTGAAAAAATTATACGAAGTAAAATTAAACAATTAGTTCGCTGAAACAAGATGCACAGCACATAACACCACCTAAAATAAATGCGGAAATTGTGCAAGTTGCAAATGTTTGTCACAGCGGTATAAATTTATTTCTAAACATTTGCAGGGATCGGTTGTGCTTTTAATTTATATTTGTGGTAGCGAATAACAGAGTGCAATTAATCCGCACTTCTTTTAGTTTCGTTCGTTATGCGTAATATGACAACAATGAGACACCGACTTTTAAAAACAACAATCTTCGGACTTTTAACAACACTTATTGCTAGTTGTGGTTCTGATAAACCAAGTTCAGCTAATTCGGAAAAAATTACTTTTCCGACAATTGAATTTACAATATCTGCAACATCAGACACAACAGTTTTTGGACAGCAAGGAACTCGACTTTTTATAGAAAAAGGAACTTTTCAATTTGCTGACGGAACTCCCGTAACTGATTCCGTAAAAATAAAGGTTAAAGAATTTTATAAAAAATCTGATATAACACTTGCCGACCTATCAACAGAATCAGATGGAAAATTTCTTGAGACTGGAGGGATGTTAAATATTACCGCAAGTTCTAACGGTAAAGAAATTGAAATAAAAAATGACAAAAGAATTGTAGTTCACTTTCCGAAGCAACAGAATAGCTACAAACAAATGAATCTATTTTATTCAAGCAAAAACGCAAACGACACTTCCGTAACAAATTGGGAAGTTGATACAGTAAACCTTGTGAAACGAACACTAAAACTAGGTTCATATGGATGGCAATGTCCAGAAATGGATGATTCTACCAGTTATGATTTCAAGCCCAAAAACTATGTCGATACAGGGTATTATTGGAATCCAATAGATTTTTATGTGAGTGCATATAATTTCAGCGAACAAACGAAAAAGGAAACCGAAACATTTCTTAATCAAAGAAATGGTAGCGGATTATGGGAAAATGAATATGGCACTGAATGTGAAATGACAATTTCAACAGATGGCAAAATAAGAAACCTTCGCATAAATTCTAAAGTTTCAAAAGCAACAAAAAACGAAATACTCTATTTCCTTCAAAACATCCCGGTATTGGAACCAGGTAAAAATAAATTCGGGAAAACTATTGAAAGAAAAGGTTTTCTATTTATTACAGGTGGCAACATTATCCCACTTTACAAGACAAAGGAAGAGTATTTAAAATCTTTCAATAGCAAATATTCGAAATACGAAAAGACACCGATAAAGAATATTGACAACGCTGAACTTGAATATTATATTTTTAGTGTGGCAAAATTAGGTTGGATAAATTGTGACCGATTTTTAGAATCTGAAAAGACTGTAGACTACTTTGTAAAAACCGAAGAAGTGAAAGACACTAAAATAAAAATGGTATTTAAAGATATTGACGGTGTATTAATGGCAAACTCAACAAATGGAAAATTCGTTTTTTCAAAGATTCCTATCGGCAGACAAGTTACAATTGTTGCTATTAAAAACACAAATGGACAATTTCAGACAGCATTTCAGGAAGTTACAATTTCAGACAAACCAATGGAGACATTAGCTTTTAAAGAAACGACCTTGACAGAATTGAAACAACAACTTGAAAAACTTAACTAGGCATACTACGCATAACATAAAAGATGCAATACCTTTGTCGACACGCTAAAAAGCCCAATGCGCGGCAATCGCATATTTAGCCGTTAGGCACAATACAAGAAAAAAAAATCCATTAGTAATAAATCCGAAACTCACTCAAGCAGTTGAAGGAAAATATCGAGAAAGACGTTTTTGTCTTTTGAGAGATTTGAGTTTACTGCTTGGTAAAGTTCCCGGTGTAAATCTGTTAATGCCTAAACAATTACTTCACCAAATTAAACACTTGACCCTAGGATCACTAATATAATGTTATTGGCAAGCAGAATGAGGGATCACAGCCAATTTTATATTTCTTTATTCTTCAAAATTGTTTTATTTATAATAAAGATTTTTCTATTTTTGAAATAGACATCAAAAACAAATCAATTCATTTTTAGTCATATACTACTGGAACAAAAAGCCCTTTAAACATGAAATTATTTATCCATTTTGTTAGAAACGATTATAGAGCCAGAATTACTTATTTCATAGGGCTTCTCTTGTTTTTTGATACAACGTTAATTTTTCCGTTCGTTAACTTTTTCCCAACTTCAATACTCCTATCAGAATTAGGATTTAACGCAACTCTTATTCTATTTGTATTTTTAATATACAAAAACAGGTACCATCCTAATAATTTGGATTTATTTACCAAGCTTGTTTTTCCGTTAACAATAGGAGCATTTCTTCCTTTTTTATTGAACCATTTAAAATTAGACAGCCAAAACTTTATCGGACTAATTGCGATACTAGTATTATTAATTCTATTTATAATCTATTTTACCTTTAATTCTTTTGCTGTCTACAAGAAATAGACTGCATTTATAAAGACGAATGCACTAATCCCTTTTAGCACAGAAATAAATATAAAAAATTCTTAAAAGTATTGAAAATGACTCAAAGATTAACTGACATACAATTAAATAATGAGGACTCATTAAAACTTTTATTAGAAGATTTTAGTAAGCACGAAAAGAAAATGAAAACTAATATAAATCAAAAAGTAAATACAAAAGTATCTTTTCAGGAAAGGGCAAGGTTAGGAAACGAGGCATTAGCAAAACAACTGCCAGTTACATTAAGTCAAGCAAGGGCCCAAGCTATTTCTGTAATGATATGGAGCGTTTCAAGAAGTAAAGAGCAAAAAGACGAAGCAATTAAATATAATTTAAGAATGTATTTTCCTGAATTATCGGAGGAGCAAATTAATGACGGTATATTTAAATTATACTCTATTTATAACGAATCTGAGACTAAATAAATTTTCAAAAATTAATTTCTGTACTAAAAGGGATAGGTGCGAAATAATTCGATAAAAATTTGGAAACGATTATTTTTTTTGTTTATATTTGTTTAGTTCTTTAGAAATCAAACGAGTCAAAACAAGCCGAAACACTGGGTATTTCACCAATTGTTCACCGTGTAAATTAAGACTCTTTTAAACCATTGATATTAGAGAGGTTTCCGGAAAGGTTGTAAAACCCCAGCGGGATCACCCGATGGGACTGAGAAGTAGAAATACACTCAGTCCCTTTTTCTTTTGCTCCAAAAGCATTGATTTTACAGCAAATTCTAAAAATAATTTTCATCATACCATTGGTTCGATATTGATTATTATCAAAAAACAATTTTTCTGGGAATACCGAACCAATAATTTGTTGTTTGGTCAGCAAATCCGCTCTATTGTAGTCAGTCGCCATTTGTCTGATTAATCCAAACCCTTCATCCAAATATTTCTTGTAGTTGGAATCCAGAGTGGAAAGAAAGCAATTAAAATAGATGATTGAAGGTGAAAAAACACCCGCAATGGCTTAATTAAATAAGGAATTTGATTATTAATTTATATCAGAATAGTACTAATTTTTTTTCCTCCATTGCAATCTATACTTCATTTAACAGACTCTCTGCCCATTTCTCACTGTGTTTTAAGGTTTCAAGGGGAGCAAATCTATTGACCAGAAAATAAACTTCTAAATATCCTTGTTTGTAATATGCCGGTTTATTAATTATTTCCAAACCGTATTCCTTCATTTCCAGGATCAAATTCCCGAACGGCATAAACAGCGTTTTTGGCAGATATAATTTAAAAATTATTTATTCTGAACCCTAAGTTATCGTCAATGCAAATAACTTTTTCTCCAATTTTAAATAGTTGATCTCTCATTTATTTATAACAATTTTCTTTTTCAATAGTTCTTTTTCAGTTTTTACGCGAAGTAGATAAATGCCACTTGAAAAGTTTGATAGATCAATACTTTCATTGCCTGATGAGTAACCTTCAAAATGATAAACAATTTTCCCATTCAGATCATTTATTGTAATTGCGATTTTTTGGTTTGAAGGGATAGTGAAATAAATTATACCTGAACTTGGATTGGGATATAAGTCAATTGATGCCTGTTCTGACAGTACTTCGAACCCTGTAACAAGTGTTGATGAATAAGCCCCGGCATCTGTTCCGGCATAAAGTCTTCCTCCTTCACTGGTAATGTTTTTCACAAAAAGATTTGACAGCGCATTATTAAAAGACGCCCAATTATTGCCATTGTTATCTGATGTAAATATTCCACCACCCCATGTAGTTGCATAGATAACCCCATTTTTTTCAATTACTTCTGTAACTTGATTATTATTTATTCCATTATTTGAGGCCGTCCAGCTTGTTCCATTATCGGATGATTTATAAATGCCATTACCATCTGTACCAACATACAGATTACTGCCACTTATCAAAATTGAATTTATTTTTACGGATGGCAGATTTGAACTTATGGTCTGCCAGTTCAGTCCAAGATCATTGGTAGAATAAACTTTTCCGGAATAGGTGCCGACATAAATTGTTGCAGTATTTGAAGCCAGTGCCGTCAGCCCATCCGGAAAACCGGTTGGTATTTCTGTCCAGTTTACACCATCATCAATCGTTTGAAATAAGCCTCGTGGAGTAAATTGTGCACCGCTTGTGACGGCAAGTACCCGCTGGTTATCTGCTTTCAGAATAAATGCATCACTTGTAAGACCTGTGTTTGCAGGTATCCATGTGCTGCCATTGTTGTTTGATCTGAAAACATTTTCATTTTGAGTGGATACAAAAATGGATGTGTTTTTCGTGGTAAGTGCAAGAATATTGAATGATGTCAATCCGTTGTTTGTTCTGGACCAGGTGATACCATTATCACTTGAAGTATAAACTCCGGTTCGGCCGGAACCGGCAATTACCGTTGTGCTATTTGACGCTATTGCTGTAATATCATTCGCATTCAGTCCATCATTAGATTCTGACCAGTAGCCTCCATTGTTTGGGGAACGATAAACACCATTTACCGTTGCAGCCAATACATTGATTCCACTCACCATCAGATCATCCACAGAAGGATAATTGTGTGGCAAACCAGTAGGGAAAGGTTGATCCGGCATTCCGCTGTTCACCGGTGTCCAGCTGCTTCCATTATTAACAGAAGCAAAAATACCCTCTGAATATGTTCCTGCAAAAATAGTTCCTGACTTTATTGTAAAAGATTTTGCCCACATGCCTGCAGGAAAACCTGTATTTGAAGAAGTCCAGTTAAGTCCTCTATTAACTGATTTCATTATTCCTGAACTGGTACCTGCATAAATGGTGTTGCCATTTGTGATGAGTGCGTAAACAAAAGTGTTGGAAGGAAATTCACCTGCAACACTTGTCCAGGTATTTCCATTATTACTTGATCGGTAAAGTCCCAATCCGTATGAACCTGCAAAAACGGTATCGCCCATTTCAGCAAAGGAATAAATGGCATAGTTAATCGGGATTCCTGTATTGGCTATTGACCAGTTGTTGCCATTGTTTGAAGAGAAAAAAACGCCATCTGCAGTTGCTGCAAATAATCCTGTGGAGGCTGAAAAAAGTTTTGTGATACTAAAGTTTGTGAGCCCTGTATTCTTGGCTGTCCAGGTGTTTCCATTATTTGTAGAAAGGTAAACACCACTTTCATTTATTCCGGCAAAAATGGAACTTCCGTTTACAGCAAATGAGACAACCGTCTTTCTTTCGATGCCAGCGTTTGCCACATTCCAGTTTTGACCATCATCGGAAGAAACGAATACTCCATTTCCTGTACCCGCGAATAAATTACTTCCTGATTTCGCCATCGCATTTATTACTCCACCATAGGGACCATTCGTTTCCCATTGGCCAAAAGAGAAAGGAATGTTTATAATAAAAAGAATTTCTAAAAAATATTTGTGTAATTGATTTTTCATTTTTTGTTTGATTTAGGTTCTGATGAAGGATTATTTTTTTATTTCCAGTCTTAAAAATCATTCAAAAGTATTGCAAGGGATTGCAAACAATATGTAATATTCGTTAACAGGGATTTTAGTATAGCCAGAAAGTGAAAAATGTTTGCTTGTGAAAGCCTTTCGAATCTTCAGGCCTTATGCTTTTAGCAACCAGTCGAATGCTCTGTTTAACACCACTTTTTTTGAAGCATAATAAGAAAATGATCCTATAACCATTATCACAATAATGCCAAAACCAATAATATATCAACAAAAAAACATTGCTCTACAGCGCTTTATCCATACCTATTTGAGGTTAAAATCTTGGCAGTTAACACGATAGAATCAATAGAACTGAATAGAGGAAAATATAGGAGAGCTGGCTTCACCCAGCGGGATCACAAAAAGGTCGAAATTAAAGAAATTTAATTTCGACCTTTTTTGTTTAACGAAGATAAAATTTTATCGGAAGATTATACTGTACGCTTACAAGATTGCCATTTTGAGTTCCGGGGTTCCATTTGGGCATTATGCTTATCACACGCAAAGCTTCCTTATCACAACCCTGGCCTCCGGCAACTCCTCTTAATATTTTTATACCACTTAGTGTGCTATCCTTCTCCACCACAAACGTGACATAACATGTACCAGTGATATTATGTTCTTTTTCAAACTCCGGATAGGTAATATTCGTTTGAATAAATTTCATCATTTTGTCATTCCCACCGGGAAAAGTAGGCATTTTTTCTACAATTGCAAAAGGTTGTTCGGACTGATTTAATTGTCCATAACAAATGCCGGAACAAAACAATATGCCTACAAGAATCAGGTTTTTCATGATGTGGAAATTAAAAATATAATTTGTTTTTTTTAACGAAACGAATATTTTATTGGCAAATTAAACTGAACCCTTACAAATTTACCATTCTGTTTTCCAGGTTTCCATTTTTTCATTCTGGAGATTACACGCACCGCTTCTTTATCACAACCCGGCCCACCTGGCACTCCTCTCAATACCCTTATATCACTCAATGAACCATCCTTCTCTACCACAAATGTTATGTAGCACGTGCCGCTGATACCTGCCTCTTTTTCAGCCTTTGGATACTTGACATTTTTTTGAATGAACTTCTTCATGGCAGCTTCACCACCTTTATAAGATGGCATTTGCTCTACAATAGTTAAAGGAGCATCTGTATTATTAGATGTTGCTTTCTGAGCAAAAGAAAGGCCGGTGCAGAAAAGTAAGGTCAGGAGAAAAATATTTTTCATGAATATATTGTTTTTGATTTGCTATGTTTTTCAAACTTACAATAATTACTGGAAATATTTTCAAATTTATTTATTTTGTTCTACCTAATTTCTACCCCTTAGTCAACCCCTTCCTGCTTAAAGCAATTCGCTTGCGATCAATATCTATTTCCGTAACTCTTACCATTACCGTTTGCCCCACTTTTATGATGGAGGAAGGATCAGTAATAAACCTGTCGCTTAGTTGTGAGATGTGTACCAATCCATCCTGATGAACACCTATATCTACAAATGCACCGAATTTAGTTACGTTGGTAACAATGCCAGGAAGGAGCATTCCAACAATCAGATCTTTTATAGTATTCACTGTATTATCGAATTCGAAGATCTCAAATTCCTTCCGTGGGTCGCGGCCCGGTTTTTCTAATTCTTTTAAAATATCTTTTAAGGTAAACTCCCCTATTTTTTCAGTAATATATTTTTTAATGTCAATTTTTTCACGAATTGTTTTTTCATTGATCAGGTCTTCCAATTTACAGTTGGCATCTTTTGCCATTGCCTCCACAACAGTATAACTCTCGGGATGCACAGCACTTGCGTCCAATGGATTTTTTGCATTACGAATGCGTAAGAATCCTGCACATTGTTCAAATGCTTTTTCGCCCATGCGCGGTACTTTTAATAATTGTTTACGTGTTTTAAATGCACCATGCTCATTCCGGTATTTTACAATATTGTTTGCCAAGGTCGGGCCTAAACCCGCAACATAGGTGAGCAATTCTTTACTTGCCGTATTTAATTCAACACCAACTTTATTCACACTACTTTCTACTACTTCATCCAATTTTTTCTTTAATAGTTGTTGATCCACATCGTGTTGGTATTGTCCCACACCAATCGATTTCGGATCTATCTTCACTAACTCTGCCAGTGGATCGGCTAATCTGCGACCAATACTAACAGCGCCACGCACCGTAATATCTTTATCCGGAAATTCTTCCCGTGCCACATCACTTGCACTGTAAATACTTGCTCCACTTTCATTCACCATTATTATAAGAATAGTCTCCGGTAACTTTTTAATGGAACGTATGAATGTTTCTGTTTCACGTCCTGCTGTACCATTACCAATGGCAATAGCTTCGATAGAATAAGTTGTTGCCAACCGAAGTACTTCCTGCTCTGCGCCTATACTTCCACTTTGTCCGGTGTGCGGATAAATCACACTGTCTTCCAGTAATTTCCCTTGCTCATCCAACACTACTACTTTGCAACCTGTTCTGAATCCCGGATCGATCGCCATCATTCGCTTTTGTCCGAGTGGCGCAGCTAACAGGAGTTCCCGTATATTATCAGCAAACACATTGATCGCTGCTTCATCCGCTATTTTTTTTGTAAGCACCCTGTATTCAGTTTCCATACTTGGTTTGAGTAAACGTTTGTATGAATCTTCGATGGCTTGTTTTACCAATGCCGTACATTGGTTTTTATTTTTCAGGAACAAAAGCTCTAAATTATTTAGGGACTCTTCAATCTCAGGTGAAATATCGATACTCAAAAAGCCTTCGTTCTCACCTCTACGCATAGCTAATAAGCGGTGACTCGGACATTTCATCAGTGACTCTGACCAATCAAAATAGTCTTTGTATTTTTCGCCTTCTGCTTTTTTACTGCTACGAACTTTACTTGTAATCGTGGCGGAATTTTTAAACAGATTTCGCAAAGTTGTTCGCGCTTTTTCGTCTTCACTAATTATTTCGGCAATAATATCCAATGCCCCGGCTATTGCTTCTTCGTTTGTGTTTACGCCTAATTCACAGTTGACATACGACCTTGTTTCATTCTCTATCGAATTGCTTTCTTGCTTAAATATCAGCAATGCCAATGGCTCCAATCCTTTTTCTTTGGCTGCAACAGCACGTGTTTTGCGTTTTGGTTTGTAAGGCAAATAAATATCTTCGAGTCGGTTTATATCTAATACATTCTCAATTTTTTGTTTTAATTCGGATGTTAATTTCCCCTGCTCCTCAATACTTTTTAAAATAAATGTTCTACGACTTTCAATTTCTTCGAGTTCGGCCTGTAAACTTTTTATGTTGATGATCTGCACTTCATCTAAGCCAGCGGTGGCTTCTTTGCGGTAACGCGCAATGAATGGAACTGTGCCTCCTGCTTTTAATAATTCAAGCGTTGCAGAAACTTGTTTTTTATCGATAGAAAGTGATGATGCAATTATTGATTCAAAGTTGTTCATAAGAAGATACTGAATATAAAATGTTTTGTGATCTTTCGTAAAAATAGTTATTAAGGATTGATGTACATGATTTAATTTTTATTCCAATCACTTACATATCCCATACTGCAAATGTTCGTATTCCTCTTTTTTACTATTTGATTCAAGATTTCTGATTGTTCAATGGCTGGTAAATTTGAAATAGAAACAAGTAATTCACTGCTCAAATTCAGAAAGAAAAAAGAAAAGAAGTTTTTCATAAATCTAATTTACTCTTATTTCCAAAGTAAAAATAATTTCACAATACTAAATTCCTTAGCCAACACCTCTCTTCAGATGATGTATTTTTGGTGTATGGAACTGATCTTAAAACAACCAATAAATAAACCAGCTTGTATCTGCATTTTATTTGACAGGGTAATTGATTCAGAAAAACTAAATTCATCCTGGTTGAAACACAAGGAATATTTTTTCCTTCTTACTTTTGAGATCGACAATTCAAATCTGGATATAATACTAAAACAGGAAGAACTTGGGTTGACTCACCGGTATAAAAATGTAAGTCATTTTCCTGATAAATTATTTCGTTTCCTGTACAACACAAAAGATTCGGAAGTTTATAATTTTTGTCATATTACCGCATATTACGACAAACACATTTTAGCGAAGGCATCCATTTCTCGTACCAATTGGGTACTTAAAGTGGAACGCATAAATGTACTAAAAGAGAAATAGCATTATCTTTACCGTTTAATTTTTTCAGCAAAAAAAAATAAAAATATTTCGAAAATGGCTTTAAGCAATTTTGAACGTATGATTCAACTGGCAGAAGAAGTTTTTGCCGTTAAGAACGATCCAGATCAGCTCGATGTAAACCAGGATGTGATCGAACGATTGCAAAAGATACATCCCTCCACCGTTTCTGAACAGGATGATGGTAATGGCCCTGTTGCTTGGGTGTTGGTGATACCTACCACGCTTGAGCTGATGAACCAATTTCTGGGAAACAAAATTTCAGAGAAGGAACTATTCGAATTAACCCCTATTGGTGCATCGTATGAAGCATTATACCTCTGCTCGGCTATGGTGTTAAAAGAGTACAGGAGAAAGGGTATTGCAAAAAAACTAGCACTGGCTGCAATTGAAAATATCCGCAAAGACCATTCTTTGAAAGCACTTTTTGTATGGCCCTTCAGTAAAGAAGGTGAACAGGGTTCAGAAGAAGTAGCACGTTTAACATCTTTGCCATTGTATAAACGATCTAACTAAATAGATAATTCATCTATTTGATTTTCCATATCTCATAAATTATCAGACCTTTGTAACTGTTTTATGACAAAGAAAATAGAATTACTCGCACCGGCTAAAGATCTGGTTCATGGAATGGCTGCCATCAACTGTGGTGCAGATGCCGTTTATATTGGCGCTCCACAATTTGGAGCACGTGCAAATGCCAACAATTCCATTGCTGATATTGAGGCATTGGTAAAATACGCACATCTGTATGGAGCACAGGTATTCACAGCTGTAAATACAATCATTTATGATACTGAACTGGAAACCTGTCGCAAAATGATCTTCGAGCTATACAATGCAGGTGTTGATGCACTCATTGTTCAAGATATGGGGATCCTTGAAATGGACCTTCCTCCTATTACCTTACACGCCAGCACACAAGCAAATAACCGTGATGCCGACAAAATTAAATTTCTAGAAAAAGCAGGGATCAAACGTGTGGTATTGGCCCGCGAACTTAATCTACATCAGATAAAAGAAATTTCGGATGCCACTCCTGTTGAACTGGAGTTTTTTGTGTCGGGTGCATTGTGTGTGGCTTTTAGCGGAAATTGTTACATGAGTGTGGCAGGTGGCGAACGAAGTGCCAACCGTGGCGAATGTGCTCAAAATTGCAGATTACCGTATAACTTAATTGATGGTACAGGAGAAACTTTGCTTTCGAGCAGTCACTTGCTTTCTATTAAAGACCTTGATGTTTCAGACCAAATTCCAAATTTAATTGAAGCAGGTATCACTTCTTTTAAAATTGAGGGCCGACTCAAAGACATGGTATATGTAAAAAATAATGTGTCGTTCTTACGAAAGAAGATAGATGCTGTTTTAAATGGCAGTAAAAATTATATCAAAGCATCCTCCGGAAAAAGTATTTATGGTTTTGAAGCTGCATTAGATCGTAGCTTTAATAGAGGGTATTCAAACTATTTTGTGAACGAACGAAAGGATAAAATTGGATCCTGGGAAAGTCCGAAATCAAAAGGACAATTTATCGGTAAATTGATTCAAACAAAAGGGAATGCCTATTTTATTGAAAACGGAAACACACTTAACAATGGCGATGGCTTATGTTTTACGAATGACAAAGGTGAATTTGGAGGTTTTCAGGTGAATACGGTGACGAACGATCTGATAGTTCCCAATGAGATGAAGAGCATTAGTAACGGAACAGACATTTTCCGTAACAACGATCTGGCCTTCGCGAAACTTGTTGAACGTGAAGATAGCGCTATACGTAAGATCAATACAAAACTTTTATTATCAGAAACCGAAACAGGGTTTCAATTATTGGTTACTGATGAAGATGGATATGAAAGCTTTGCTAACTGCCTTCATACAAAAGAGCAAACAAAAAATAACGAATCGATCATCGCAAACATAAAAACGCAACTTTCCAAAACAGGGAATACAGCTTATGTTGCAGCGGAAATAGAAATTCAATTTTCAGAGAATTGGTTCCTTCCTATTTCAAAGATCAATGAATTACGAAGATCCGTTTACGAACAATTATCCGCAACAAGATCAAAAAATTATAAACGGGAAGAATACCCGATAGAAAAAACATCGCATCCGTATCCTGAAACTGAACTTGATTTCACCTATAATATTTCCAACAAACTTGCCCGTAAATTTTATGAACGACACGGAGCAAAAAAAATGGAGCAGGCCATCGAATTGCAAGAAAAAAGAGACAAAGCCTGCGTGATGACTACAAAATATTGCATCAAATACGAGTTGGAACAATGTCCTAAATATCATAAGGACCAAGTGGAGAAAAAACTGATCGAACCACTTATACTTACTCAAGGAAATAATCACTATCAATTAAAATTTAATTGTGGACCTTGTGAAATGGAGATCTGGGAGAAAGATAACAAAGAGGTTTAAATTGTATTCGTATTTTAACTAAAAATAAATTTCTTATTTCCTAAAGCTTTCTCTTTCGCCTATACGCATCTAATATTTTTTTGGGATAATTGGATGTATCGATCTCTACATACATTGCCCAGATATCATTATTATTCAGTACAAATACGGAAGGAAATTTTTCAAAACAAAAATCAATTGCCTTAATATAATCCTGATATTTTGTCGAATTATTAAAAGCAAAATGCACCCCATTCCGTACGTCTTTTTTCTTTTTTATATTGTTTAACAATAACCTGGCTCTATTCAATATTTCTCGATTGATAGTTGTGTCGGATGTCAAATAAAAAGTTTTATACCGCCTCTTCTTCTTTATTTTTTTAATACTATATTCCTTGTTAAAAAACTGACCTCGTGATGGAGTAAAATTGAGTTCAATGCAATTTGGATGCGTTTTACGTTCAATATATAATTCAGCTAATTTCTGAAACCCAAGTATAGGAAAGAGTGTCAAGCTAATTAACCCTACCGGAAAAAATAATTTTCTTCGACTGCGATGTTTCATATAATTAAAATTATCACAAATGAATTTCCATTCTGATCGATCGAAATAATTAAATAATTGATCTAACGGAAAGACGTGAAGAAAAATGATATTCCATAAAGCACGGTGATAATTATTTTTGAAATACGTATCAATTTTGATTTCTGCCCTTCATTATGCCCACGCATATATAAAACAGTAAAATTCAAAGACAATAATTCGAAGAGAAATGAAAATGAAAATTTTTTCTGTAAATTATAATTACATTGAGTGTCATCCAAATATTATAAATATTATTTGTACTGGAGAGAAATTTCAACTTATTGCAGATGTATTCTATTTCTGAAATTTTATTTTCTGACCTCCACAACTTCCGTTTTTAATACATTTAATTTTAAAGGATATTTTCCTGAATTTAAAACAAACGCCAGGTCAGTAGCTTCATCCAGCGTGAAATTTCCTGTAATATTTGACTTGCCTCCCTCAATCTGACTTTGAACAACAGGATGAACATATACAATCCCATCTAATGTTATAGCAATTTGTCTGCCTATATTATCTGAAGTCATTCGTCTCCACGTTCTCGTTCCTTCTGAACTCATTTGCATAAATATTTCATTTCTATTTTCATTCGGAAGGACACTGGCACTTGTAATAACGCTACCGTCTATCATTGGACCATTTGCTCTATTTCCTTTTAGTGCTATTACTTCACAATAAGTTTGATCCTGTTGTTGTATTGGTTTTGAGAATACTAACCTGCAATGAAGCGGAAGAAAATACGATACCGAATCCAAAAGAAAAAGCCGGCTTAGTTCTGCTGTATCCTTTATTTGTACTGACCCAATTACAGATCCGGAAATTAACTGCCCATCACCTGAAGTAAGAGGAGTTAAAAGAGAAAACAAAGGATACATAGAAACTAAAGAATCTGCCTCTTTTTTATTTTGTTTTTCTAAAAGGGAAATTAAAGATGAACTGGTTTCCAAAGATCCATTCTTCAGTTCTTCTTTAATTGAATTGTCTGGAGCATTGCTCTTGTAATTTTTTTTTACTAAATAACCATTGATCTGATTCAGATACGTAAATATCTCTGTATTATTATAGGTTTCCCAAAAGCCTAATTCACCAATAGTTGAAAGAATACTCTCTATTCTTTTTGTGTCTTTGATTCCTGGTACTTTAACAATAAAGTGATTTCCATTGTCAGTTTCAACACTTGCAATTCCTGCCCCTTCAATATTAGCTAGTCTTTTTATAATGATATTATTTGTGGACAAAAACAACTTCTCCCATTCTTGTTTTAATACTTTGACAACATCTTCATTTGTGGAATTAAAATTAATTTTCTCGCTCCACTCCAGTTTCATAAAAATTGTTGCAAACCTAATTTCAGGAAAATTTTTCTCCTCCACTTTTCTATATGAATTAATAAATTCATCAAAATCTTTTACCTGATCTTCCTTAATTTCTGTCAACACTTGTTGTAGTTGTTCATCGTTACCCTCAACGATTGCCGCTTTTAAAAAATCGGAATAACTCAATTTAAGTACAATCCGGACACCACCATCTTTTTCGAAAGTCGGAACGTTCTTACATCCTAAACATAATATACTTACAACTAAACTCAATAAAATAATCTTGCTTTTCATGAATTCAAGATAAATAGTTTTTGAAAATTAATTTTATGATTCTTGTTCGTGTGTATCCTTAGATTTTAAAAACACCCTAATAATTAAATCAAAAATATACTATTTATTTTTTCATCTTCTATTTTTCTTCAACATATTGATCTTTTTTTTGTTAAGATTAAATAATATGATATACATCAGCAAATAAGGATGTTTGATAGATGATTCGCATCTCTTCTCTAAAAAAAGTGCTATCAAATACCGTATTTTTTTTGTTTATGATATGCAACATTAATGTAATTAGAATTTAATTGTAATTTCGATTTATGAAAAAAATAATGGTTCACATCGTGCTTATTTTTTCATTCCTGATTCAGTACTCTTTTTGCTTTTCGCAGCATACTGTAATTGACTCTCTGCTCTCCATTTTAAAAACCGACAGCCCTGACAGCAATAGACTAATTCAGTTAAATAATATTTCAATTGAATATAAAGACCTTGGTATTTACGACAGTGCAATTTATTATGCTAATGCTGCATTAGTACTAAGCAATGCGATCTATAAAAAATCCAAAGATCAAAAGATCAAACAATCGGCAAAAAAAAGTGAAGCATCTTCATACAATACTATCGGGAATATATATTCTGATCAAGGGAATTATCCTCAAGCATTAAAAAATTATTTTTCTTCGTTGAGAATTCGGGATAGCCTAAACGACAAAAAAGGAGTTGGAGATTCTTACAACAATATCGGAATTATTAATGATCTGAAAGGAGACTATCCCGAAGCTTTAAAAAACTATTTTATCTCGTTAAAAACCAGAGAATCAATTGGAGATAATGAAGGCATTGCTTCTTCCTATGGCAATATAGGACTTGTTTATTCCAATCAGGGTAATTATCCTGAAGCATTAAAAAATTTTCTTGCTTGTTTGAAAATAAGAGAAGCAACTGGTGACCAAGAAAGTGTTGCTGATGCTTATAATAACCTGGGATTGATTTATGACTATCAGGGAAATTTTTCTGAGGCATTAAAAAATTATAACGCTTCATTAAAGATCAGAGAATCAATAGGCGATAGAGAAGGTATTGCCGATTCTTATAATAATATTGCAATTGTTTATTCCTATCAAAACAATTATCCTGAAGTATTGAAAAATTTTCTGAGATGTTTGAAAATATATGAAGAGCTCGGCAACAAAGCTGGCATTGCTTCTACCTATGGGAATATCGGAATGGTATATTTCAAACAAAAAAAATACAAAGAAGCAGAAGAATACCTTCTGGCTTGTAAAAAACTATCAAAAGAGATCGGGTATAAAGACATTTTGAAAAATGCTTACAGCTATTTGACCAAATTGGATAGCGCAACAGGAAATTTTAAAGGAGCATATGAAAACCATAAACTATATATCCTTTATCGTGATAGTATTGATAATGAAGAAACCCGTAAAAAAACCATTCAAAGTCAAATGACCTATGACTTTGAAAAAAAAGAATTAGCCACCAAAGCAGAACAGGATAAAAAAGATGCAGTTGCTTTAGCCGATAAAAAACGTCAACAAATTTTCTTTTGGTTTCTTGCAGCGTTAGCAATAGCAATAGCAATAATTGCTGTAGTAATTTTCAGAGGATTACAGCAAAGCAAAAAAGCAAAAAGAGTAATTGAGATCCAACGAGATGAAATTTCAGAGCAAAAAGAAATAGTGGAACATCAAAAATTAATAGTGGAAGAACACCAAAAAGAAATTGTTGATAGCATCACGTATGCAAAACGAATTCAATACACATTGCTTGCCAATAAACAATTACTTGAAAGTAATTTACCTGAGCATTTTGTTTTATTTAAACCCAAAGATATTGTTAGTGGAGATTTTTATTGGGCAACGGAAAAAAGTTGGCAGTCGACAGTCAACAAAGAAGAAAAAATAAAAAGGTTTTATATTGCCGCTTGCGACTCAACAGGGCATGGTGTACCAGGAGCATTTATGAGTTTGCTGAACATTTCTTTTTTGAATGAAGCCGTAAATGAAAAAAATATTTTAGAACCTCATGAAATATTAAACCATGTTCGAAAAAGAT